>ERZ773359.3994-NODE-3994-length-16096-cov-4.138333_pt1 | contig 16096 bp, 17 predicted proteins | sample MGYA00374955_ERZ773359 | MGnify/ENA primary metagenome ERZ773359 (study PRJEB29098, sample SAMN04486028) | biogas fermenter metagenome | study: EMG produced TPA metagenomics assembly of the Biogas fermentation microbial communities from Germany - Plant 4 DNA1... | reverse complement strand
CTTAGAAACTGCTCATAAAGCTTAGTATTGACTTCTTCATCGTATATAAACGCATTTACTTCAAAGTTTAGTTTAAAACTTCTGATGTCAAAATTGGCCGTACCAACTGTACTGACCAAATCATCTACCAAAATCATTTTACTGTGTATAAATCCCTTTTCATAAGTATAACATCGAACACCCGCCTGAAGCAGCTCTCCAACATAGGATAGGGATGCCCAGTATACAAACATATGATCCGGTTTATTGGGAATAATAATCCGTACATCTACACCTGATAAAGCTGCTATTTTTAAAGCCTCTAACAAACTGTCGTCAGGAATAAAATAGGGGGTATGAATATAGATTCTTTCTTTTGATAAGCTAATCATCTTTAAAAACCCATTGCGTATCGAGCTCCACTTAGAGTCAGGTCCGCTGGAAACGATTTGAATACCTGTATTGCCGTCAACATGCTTTGGCGGAAAATATTTTTTCTCTATGATATGGGGTGTTTTCGTAGAGAATCGCCAATCCTGTAAAAATCGAAGCTCCAGTCCATCCACGGCACTGCCTTGAATTCTTAGGTGCGTATCCCGCCAAAAGCCCATTTTCTTTGATAAGCCTAAATATTCTGTGCCAATATTAATGCCTCCAACATAGGCTTTTTGTCCGTCAATAATGCATATTTTTCGATGATTTCTATAGTTGACACGAAGATTGATATAAGGGAGGAAAGGAGGTAAAAAGCAGCTGATTTCTCCTCCTGCTTCTAATAGAGGGTTAAAAAAATCTTTAGGCAACCAAATACAGCCCATACCATCATAAAGTAATTTTACTTCTACACCTTCTTTTGCTTTTTTAGCGAGAAGTTCAATAACCTTCCTACCTAAGGAATCGTTTCTTATGATATAATATTCTATATGAATAAAATCCTTTGCCGCTTCAATATCTTCTATCATTTGTTTAAATTTATCATAGCCGTTATAGAAAATATCCACTACATTATCTTGGGAATAAAGGGCATTATGGCCCACAAGATGGAGATGTATAATATCCTTACACTTTTGAATATTGGGGTAGTCATAAGCAATCTCTTTTTGATGCAATATTTTTTCCTGCCTATGCACCATTCTGTGGATTTGGTCTTCTTCTTCTTTAATAGCAAAGACTTTCTTTTTCCTTAAATCCTGGCCTATGAATAAGTACAATAAAAATCCCAGTATGGGGACAAAGAATAAAATCATAAGCCACGCCCATGTGGAAGAAGGATTTCTTCTTTCAAAAAACACAATTAAAATTGCCAATAAAAGGTTAATAAACAAAATGTGATTCATAAACCACAAAATTGTGTCTTGAATGGTCATTTTCCCCCTCCTTTTTCACATATTATTATACCAGAACTTTATATTTTCCAGATATTTTTCTAACAAATTTCTATTTCATATTTTGCTATTCAATGGTACAATGTAAAAAGGATATATTACATAATATTTTCTTGCTACGATAAAGGTGGCAGTAGAAACAAAGGAGGACAACGAGTGAATATTTGGCAAATCCTTTTGATTATTCTTGCTGTGTTGGTTGTTTTAGGTGTAGTATTGTATTTCTTCGGGAAAAAAATGCAGACCAAAATGGACCAACAACAAAGCTTGATTAATCAACACAAAATGGTTACATCCATTCTTGTCATTGATAAGAAAAAAACCAAAATTACAAATTCCAATTTGCCGAAAACGGTAATCGATCAATTCCCCAAATGGTATCGTTTTCGTAAATTGCCTTTAGTAAAGGCTAAAATCGGCCCTCAAATCACTACTTTTATCTGCGACGAAAAAGTATTTAAAAACCTTCCCACTAAGAAAGTTGTTAAGGTAGAAATTGCAGGGCTTTATATTCTGTCTATTAAATCTGTTAAAAAATAAATGATTAAAATCCCTCCATATTGGAGGGATTTCTTATATCTCATAGTCTACAACTGCTCTGCTTACTACATTGGCTTTTATCATTTCTGCTACTTTTAAATGTTCCGGATGGACTTGGTATGTATCTAAGTCCTGCTTGTTGTTAAACTCGGAATATAATACTAAATCGTATGCCATATCACTGGAATTAAAATTAATACCTACTTCAATAGAAACAATTTCTTCTATTTTATCTTTTAAAGCTTCTAATCGCGCTTTCGCTTCTTTTGCCATTTCTTCCTTGCTTCCAAAGTCTGTAACATCCTTTAATCTCCACATTACAATATGTTTAACCATGTTCTTCCTCCTCATTCCGCCCTTTGTTTTAATATTTTTTCCCATTATAATATTATTATCATATTTTTGCAATGATAAGGAGTGTACCATACCATGAATTATAAAGTCTATGTTGTTGGTCCCAAATTCCAAAAATTTTATACCGATGGAATAAAGGAATATCATAAAAGAGTAAGCCGATACTGTAAATGCAGCCTGGTGCTACTTAAAAATGAAGAAGATTTGTTTAAAAAAATCTCTCCTAAATCCTATAAAATACAAATATCCTCACACGGAGTTCAACTGTCTTCAGAAGAACTGGCCCATAAAATGAATCACCTTGGTATATCTGGAAAATCGGATATAACCATTATCATTGGGGCTAGTAAACTTCCCTGTGATGAATATCTTTCCATAAGTCCCATGGATATGGATTTAGGGCTTATGACCACCATCCTATTTGAACAGATTTATCGCTCTTATCGTATTATTAATAACCAACCTTATCATAAATGAGCAGTTTGAAAGGGGAATTTGTTTGAAACAATCTAAATGGATTTTAATCATAAAAGATTTATATTGTAGATTTCAGGATGATGAGGTCCCTGCCTTAGGTGCGCAGCTTACATTTTATCTTATATTTTCATTCTTCCCTTTTTTAATTTTTATATTAGTCCTCCTAAGCTATACCCCAATTACATCGGAATCTTTTCTTATAAATCTGTCAAACATCCTTCCCCGGGAAGCCTATTATGCGGTGTATAAAACCATTGAAGAAATCATGGAGGGAAGAAATCAAACGCTTTTATCCTTTGGTATGATTACGACTTTATGGAGTGCCTCTAATGGCATCAATGCCTTAATCCGGGGACTTAATAAAGCCTATGATGAAGAAGAGACCCGTTCGTTTATAAGAATACGGGGGATTTCTTTATTCTTTACCCTTGCTATTGCTATTACTATTCTGCTTTCTCTGGGACTGATTATCTTTGGAGAACCTCTGGGACGCTCCCTGGTTTCATTTATGGGATTATCACCCTGGTCTAAAATCTTATGGGGCATATTTCGTTATTTGATTATGTTGATTGCCTTAGTACTTGTCCTATTATGTGTCTATCGTTATATGCCCAATCACCATCTTCCCTTTAAAGATGTGATTCCCGGAACACTGTTTTCTGCATTGATCTGGATTGTAATTTCCACTGTTTTTTCTAATTATGTAAACAACTTTGGAAAATTTAATAAGATGTATGGAAGTATAGGCGGGGTAATTGCTCTTCTGCTTTGGCTGTATCTGAGCAGTATAGCAATACTTCTTGGTGGAGAATTAAATGGAACCCTGATATTTTTAAAGCAGGGAAAATCCAAACCTCAGTGCAAAAAATTTGGATTCACCCTGCCATTTATAAAATAAAAATTAAGGAGCTATGATTTTTTTATTTTAATGGTCATAATTCTATCTTTACCGGCTTGAACAACACCCGTTTTCTTATCCATGGTTTCTATAACCTGGGGATTTGTAATAATTACCGGTGTAATGGTAGGCTTACCTAAGGATTTGATTTTTTCAAGATCCATTTCAATAAGGGGATCTCCTTCTTTTACTTCATCTCCAACTGCTGCGATACGCTTAAAGCCCTCCCCTTTTAATTTTACAGTATCAATACCTAAATGAATCAATACCTCCAGTCCCTCTTTGGTCTCAATAGCCACTGCGTGATTGGTATTAAAAATCTGAACTATTTTCCCACTACAGGGGGCCACTACCAATCCATTATCTGGCTCAATAGCTACTCCATCTCCTACCATTTTAGTTGAAAAAACTTCATCAGGTACTTCTGTAATATCCATCAACTTACCGGAAACTGGTGAAACTATATATACTTCAACATTTTTCTTTAAAAATCCAAACATAAAAGTCCTCCTCTTTCCTATGAGCTATGTTATGCTTATTTATTTATGAATGCTTTTATATTAAGTATTGATTATAACATATAAAAGCATTCATAAATAAATATAAATCTCGTTATGGGAGAGGAATCTCCCATAACGAGATTTATCCTCTTCTTATAAAAGTCGTTTCATTTCATTTGCAATAAGTTCTGCTTTTGTTCCTACAACAACCTGTATATTCTTTTTATTTGGACGAAGTACTCCAGATGCACCTAATGCTTTAAGCTCTTCATCTTTTATAATACTAGCATCGTTTAATGTAAGACGTAGTCTTGTAATACAAGAATCTACTTCAACAATATTAGATTTTCCACCAAGCTTTTCAATATATTCTCTTGCTAAACCAGAAAGTCCTTTATCTGCTATAAGCTCATCTGCATTTCCGGCTTCTTCATCCACTCTACCCGGAGTTGGAAGATCCATTTTTTCAATAATAAATACGAATAAAATATAATAAATGATACCAAATACAAGTCCTACGGGTATGATCAACCATCCTTTAGTTGCAAGACCCATATTTAAGAAATAGTCGATTGCCCCTGCGGAGAATCCAAATCCATGACGGATGCCCATTACATAGGTAATCGCCATAGCTGCACCGGTTAAAACTGCATGAGCAACATAAAGTACTGGTGCTAAAAACATAAACATAAATTCAATAGGTTCTGTGATACCTGTTAAGAAAGAAGTAAACGCTACACCAAGCAATGCTCCTGTAACTGCTTTGCGGTTTTCTTTCTTAGCAGTCTTAATCATTGCCAATGCTGCTGCTGGAAGACCAAACATCATCATTGGGAAGAATCCTGTCATAAACATTCCGGCAGATGGATCCATAAGTCCTTGAGCTGGAACTTGAGCAAAGAAACGGTTTAAATCTCCTGTAGCGCCGTTAAATTCTCCAAATACAAACCATGTAAAGCTATTGATAACATGGTGAAGGCCTACTGGGATAAGGAGACGGTTTAAGAATCCAAATGCAAACGTACCTGCTGCTCCGGCAGCTACCATGCCATGGCCAATAGCATCAATGACGCTTTGAATTGGAGGCCAGATATAACCGAAAATTAATGCTGCAATAAGCATCGCAAAGGAAGTAACAATCGGAACAAATCGTCTTCCTCCAAAGAATCCAAGGAAATCAGGTAATTTTATTGCATGGAATTTATTATATAAGAGTCCTCCGGCAACCCCTGCAATCATTCCTGCAAGAACGCCCATATTGATGGTTTCATTAATAGCTGTTGCTCCTTTTGTCAAAACAAAGTACCCTACTGCTCCAGCTAATGCTGCTGCACCATTATTGTCCTTTGCTAAACCAACAGCAACACCAATAGCAAATAAGATTGGCAAATTGTCAAATACTGCTGCACCAGCATTCATAATGAAAGGAATATTAAATACATCCCCTGCGCCAAGACGAAGCATCAACGCTGCAACCGGCATTACAGCAACAGGAAGCATTAATGCCTTACCTAATTTTTGTAGCTTTCCAAATACATTACCCATTCATACCCCTCCTAAAAAATAATATAAAATAGGATAAAATGACTTGTCTCTACCCTCCTCCCGTTATATTTTATTACTATTCAAAAAGGCATGAACCCACATCCTGGAAACAAATATTTCCAAGACATAAGCTCATGCCTGAACAGCCGTCAGTAACACGCTTACTCATTATTTGATTTCATTAATTCTCTTAATCTTTCAATATGAATCGCCATATATCCCAATTCATCATCCGTAATTCTAATGTCTTTATACTGCTTGATGTGGGCTGCAATGTCTCTTGCAATCTCAAAGGATAATGAGAAACGTTGCTTGATGGTATCTAAAAGCGGATTCTCAACATGTTTATCTTGTTCCATCCTGTTAATTGCAAGTCTTAAATGATTGATTAACCTGTAATAGGCAAGATCTTGAGGATTAATTTTATAATCCAGGGCCCTTTCTACAATTTCAACGGCTTCTTTTAGGAGTCTTGTATCTTTTACAGTATCTGAAATATTCTTATTTTGCCTTGCAGAGTGCAGATGAAGGGCTATAAACCCTATTTCTGATTCAGATATTTCTGTCTTTAATCTATTTCTAATAATCTCTGCTGCAATTCTTCCCATTTCAAATTCTTTAGGATATAAGGTTTTGATTTCAAATAAAAAGGGATTATTGATATCCATTCCATTTTTAAGGCGCTCCAGAGCAAACCCTATATGATCCGTCAATACAATATGAATACACTCGTTTAATTTCCCAAGCTTCTCCTCTGCTACTGTAATAATTTCCTCACAAGCGCTTATCACGTCTTCATCTAACTGCTGTAAAAGGGTAAAATACTCTTCCTTAATCTTCTTGTCAAAGGTATGAAATTCTTTCTCGATTTGAGTTCTATCTAAATCAATGATTGCTTTTTCTTTTTTACCAAAGCCAAGCCCTTTTCCAATCAAAACCACTTCTTCGTGACTTTGAAGATCAACTGCAAGAATCACATTATTATTGAATACTTTTTTTATTTGATATCTTGTCTTGTTTGTCAAAGGACTCCCCCCAATGATCGGTTAGGCAATGAACAAAATAAAAAAGCATAAACCCACTTATGAAACTACTTTCATGAATAGATTTATGCCTGTCTAAACAGTAACACATCTACAATATTTACTATTTATCCATATAATAACATTAGCCTGTATGGCCTGTCAAGACTAAATAGTAAATTATTTTTCTATATTATACTTTATGAGTGTATGATTTTTAATATGCCTATTTTTTTAAAACATATTTTTTAATGGCTTTGGCAACCCCTTCGTTGTCACAGCTGTCTGTTATTGTATCTGCTACCGCTTTGACATTAGGGGCTGCATTGTCCATAGCAATTCCAAGACCAGCATAGGAGAGCATTTCAATATCATTTTCACTGTCGCCTATAGTAAGAATCTCTTCTTTATGAACACCATACTTTTGTGCAATCCAGCGGATGGCTTCTCCTTTACTGATACATTTTCTTACAATCTCTATATAATTAAAACCTGTTCGAATCAACTTATAATCCGGGTGCTTAATCCTTTCTGTTAATGCTTTAATCTCTTCTTCATTCTGAAAAGAAAGAAGGATCTTTGTAGGATGCTGAATCGAATAAAAATCCTCTATCAATTCTGCTTTCACCCCTGATATTTCTTCCATAGATTCCTTGTCGTCCCAATTCTTTTGGGTATAATATCTATCCATATCAAAAACATACACAGGCATTTTAATGTCTTTTAATTGGTGAAGAAGATAGTGATACTCTTCATCTTTAATAAATGACTTAAATACTTTTTGTTGATCTTTAGGAGAAGTAATTATCGCTCCATTTAACGAAACATATTCATCAACTAGCCCTAAATGTTTTGTAAAAGCATACATGGACTCCCATAGACGTCCTGAAGCTAATACCACTTTAATGCCTTTTTCCATACATTCTTTAAGTACGCTCTGAGTATTTTGGGTGACTTCATGTTTTGAGTTAAGCAAAGTTCCATCCATATCCAGCCCAATGAGTTTATACTGCATTTTTCTACCTCGTTTCTGTTCTCTTTATCCCCATTAATGTTAACATAAGGTTGGATTAAAGTAAATCTTTATAAAATTTTCCCATACCTATTGACTACATTTCTAAATGTTATATAATGTAATTAATACATGAACAATCGTTCATATGTTCAAGTATAGAAAGGAGCTTTATGATGCTATACAATGAAATAGAAAGCTGTAATTGTTCAATAATCCATGAGGATATTATAGAAAAGGTAAGAGAATCCATGCCACCCGAAGAAAGTTTATATGATTTGGCAGAACTCTTTAAAGTATTTGGAGATAGCACGAGAATCAGAATTCTTCATGCTTTGTCGGCTTCCGAGATGTGTGTGTGCGATATTGCAGCACTTCTTGGAATGACTCAATCAGCTATTTCTCATCAACTCCGAGTGCTAAAACATGCACGACTTGTAAAATATAGAAAAGAAGGAAAAGTCATTTACTACTCTTTAGCAGATGACCATGTCAATCAAATCTTTGCCCAAGGCTTAGAACATGTGAATGAGTAATCTAAGGGGGAAATCCTATGGTAAAAAAAGAACTGATTTTAGAAGGATTAGACTGTGCTAACTGTGCTTCAAAAATTGAACTTAAAGTTAAAGCTATTCCAGGAGTTCAAGATGCATATATTGATTTTGTGTCTCAAAAACTTACATTAGAAATCAACTCCCCCAGTAAAATAGCTTCTATCGTAGAAGAAGCATCAACGATTGCAACATCTGTAGAATCCGGTATTTGCGTATTAGAAAATACAACTGTAGAAACTAAGAAAGAAGAAAATGAAGAGTATAAAGAACTCATCATTCCTGGCATAGGCATTGTGCTTTATGCTTTAGCTTTTATTCTCCCTCTGTCTCCAATGTCCGAGAAGTTGATATTTTTAGCAAGTTATCTATTTGTCGGTACGGAAGTTTTATTAAAAGCCGCAAAAAACATTTTAAAAGGCCAGATTTTTGACGAGAACTTTTTGATGGCACTTGCCACCATAGGCGCCTTTGCCATTGGAGAATTTCCTGAAGCTGTAGCTGTAATGATCTTTTATCAAATAGGGGAATTCTTTCAGGATATGGCAGTCAATCACTCAAGAAAGTCCATTCAGGCTTTAATGGATATTAGACCGGATTATGCTCATCTTAAAATTGAAGAGGGAAGTAAAGTAGTTTCTCCTGAAAAAATAAGAATAGGGGATTTGATTCTTGTAAAGCCTGGTGAAAAAATTCCATTAGACGGAATCGTTGTAGAAGGAAGTTCCACCCTTGATACATCGGCCTTAACCGGAGAATCGCTTCCAAGAGAAGTTAAAGTAAATGATGAAGTGCTTTCAGGTTCTATTAATCAAAGGGGATTGCTGACGATAAAGGTAACAAAGCTTTTTTCTGAATCCACCGTATCAAAAATATTGGATTTGGTTCAAAATGCAAGTAGCAAAAAAGCTCCAACAGAAAACTTTATTACTAAATTTGCCAGATACTATACTCCCGCCGTTGTCATTTCGGCAGCACTCCTTGCATTTCTTCCTCCTCTTTTTATTCCTAATGCAACTTTTTCAGAGTGGATTTACAGAGCGCTTATTTTCCTTGTCATCTCTTGTCCCTGTGCCTTGGTTGTCTCCATACCCCTTGGATTTTTTGGAGGCATTGGAGGGGCATCCAAAAACGGTATCCTCATAAAGGGAAGCAATTTTTTAGAAGCTTTAAATGACGTTCATACCGTTGTGTTTGATAAAACAGGTACTTTAACAAAAGGCGTATTTAAAGTAACACAAATTATTCCAACAGGTAACCTTTCAAAAGAAACTTTACTGGAATATGCTGCCTTGGCTGAAAGTTATTCTACCCATCCCATTGCTCTTTCTATTTTAAAAGCCTATGAAAAAAATATAGATAAAACCAGAATATCTATGGTAGAAGAAATCCCCGGCCATGGTGTTAAAGTAACGATAGATGGAAAAGAAGTATTGGTGGGAAATAAAAAATTAATGCTTGAGTATAACATCCACATAGATGCCAATACCTCTGGAACACTTGTTTATATCGCAGTAGATGGAAATTATGAAGGGTTAATCGTTATTTCTGACGAAATAAAAGAAGATTCCGCTAAGGCAATTGCAGCATTAAAGACTTTAGGGATTAAGAAAACAGTAATGCTGACGGGAGATCATCATTCTACTGCCAAAGAAATTGCAAATCAATTAAATCTTGATGAGGTTCACAGCCAACTGCTTCCCCATGAAAAAGTAGAAAAACTGGAATCTATTCAAAATCAAATGCTTTCAAAACAAAAGCTTATCTTTGCAGGAGATGGAATCAATGATGCGCCAGTTCTTGCAAGAGCAGATATAGGAATTGCTATGGGAGGTGTAGGCTCTGATGCCGCTATTGAAGCAGCAGATATTGTCCTTATGACCGATGAACCTTCAAAGATTGTTTCTGCCATTAAAATTGCCAGGAAAACCCGCCGTATCGTATGGGAAAATATCATTTTTGCCCTGGGTGTTAAGATATTTGTTTTAGCTTTAGGAGCCTTTGGCTTTGCTACGATGTGGGCTGCAGTATTTTCTGATGTGGGTGTCGCTTTAATTGCAGTACTGAATGCAATGCGTGTATTAAACGCAAAAATAAATTAACCGGGGATATGCCTCGGTTATTTTATTTTAATTTTATCTTTATCTAAATATCTCATTTTTTCATCGGATCTTGTATTCTTTAAATTGCTTTTCGCTTCATTTATAATTCTTTTGACATTACTGTCTAAATCTCTTGTACACTGTTCACAAAATCTTCCTGTCTTAATAGGCGCTCCGCATTTTTCACATTCCAAAAAGAAGTTTTCTGCTTCAACGATTTCAAGTCTGCCTTCTCTTAAATATTTTTTAATCATTTTCAGAGGAATATCTAAATCGGTCGCTACTTGTATTACCGTTGCTTTTGGATGTTCACCAAGGTATTCTTTGATTTTTTGAAAATTGGCTTCATCGTATTGCATACAAATGGGGCAATAATTAGAAATACCATTATACTCGAATAATTTCCCACATCTTTCACAATTAACTATTTTCAATTGCCACGCCCTCCTATAATACTATATTTATATATTATCAATTTATAATAATAAATACAATGAATATAACTTCCTAATTATGAATAAAAAACCTTCATTACTATTTTAATGAAGGTTTTTGTTGGGTATGTATTATTTTTTTATTTCCCAATAGCATCTTTTTGGAGATACGATTTTTTCTTCTGCTTTAAGTTTTTTCATTATTTTATCCACTTCTTTTCTTTCTATACCGGTTGCCTCTGCAACTTGCCCTGCACTCACAGGTTTATCTGCATTGCTAAAAAAGTCTAAAATTGCTTGATAATTATCCATTCAAATCATCTCCTTTTGTTTGATTCTCTATTCATTATAATTATCGGCATAAAATAATTATTTCTTACACATTTTAATGATTTTCTTTGTGTCATATTATATCAAAATTTGTCCCAAATTGTAATATGTCTGCATATATATATTACAGATTAAAATGATTCGAAAGGAATGAGGAGATTGAAAAAAATTAAAACGAAACTCATCCTTGGAATGACTATCTGTTCTATTTCAGCCATGATACTGCTGGGTACAGGCATATTTTTAAAGGGGATTCAACTTTCTGAAGACATTGCAACAACAGTACTTTCTATGAATATTGAAAACAAGTCACAGGAGTTTAATACCATCTTAAAAAATACAGAAGATAGGGTGCATTTTTTGGCCCAAAGTATACTATCCGAATTTGATACAGACAAAATAGGCGATTGTCAGTATCTAGAGGCGTATAAAGAACATATAGGCCTTCTGATTAAAGATTTTGGTGAACCCTTTGAAGAAGTCGTTCGCACTTATTTTTACTTAAATCCAGATCTTACAAAGGATCTTCACTACTGCTCCTATACAAGAGACAATAGCTCCTCTAAATTCCTTGCGGATAATACTTATACCCTAGAAGACTTTAATCCATATAATGAAGACATGAAATGGTATTATAAACCAATTATAAATGGCAAAGGGGTTTGGAGTGACATTTATACGGATCACCATTCCAATGCTCAAATTATCTCTTATACTTATCCTGTACAAATCAATAATATAATCATTGGTGTTGTAGGGATGGATATTGATTTTGCATATTTTAGGAGAATCGTAAATGCTATGAAGTTTTACGAAACAGGTTATGGTTCTCTGCTTAATTCCAATTATGATTTTCTTGTTCATCCTCTGTTTTCCATGGGTGAAAATTTGAAAACCGTAGAAAATGGCTCTTTGAAAATCATCTCCGATACAATGGATGGCTCCAATATGTCTGTTGTCAAATATACCTTTAGAAATCAAAAGAAATTCCTTGGATATGCTAAATTATCTAACGGATTTATTTTAATTGCCAATGTACCATATGATGAAGTAACTGCTGAAATCAATAAGATTTTTGGCTATATGATCGTTCTTTTATTCGTCAGTATTATTGCCTCTAGTATTATAGGTATTTTAACGAGCAATACCATTACAAAACCGATCCATCTCATTACAGATCTAATTGAAAGAACATCAAAGTTTGATTTAGTGTATGACCAGAGTTTTTCTGTCTTAACGGAATCTAAAGATGAAATTGGAGTTATGGCACAATCGGTTATTGAAATGCGAAAAAAATTACGCGGAATGATTGAAACTATTTCTAAAATCTCACAGGATCTTTTATTGTCTGCCCAAGGGATAGCATCCTCTTCCACTGAAAATGCCACGACAAGTGACGAGATTGCCCACACTGCAGAAGTATTGGCACAAGGAGCCTCTTCCCAGGCAAATCAGGCAAGAAAAGGAAATATTCTGCTCTCTGAATTGGGCGAGGAAATAGATAATATGTTTAATAGGAGTAATCAAATTCAGTTATGCATGAGTAAAACCAACGAGGCCAAAACAAATGGTATGCTTACGCTTAAGGCACTAAAGGAAGGGGTAGAAGCCTATAATGAAGCCAAAACATATGTTTTAGAAAGTATAACAAATCTTGAAGAAAAATCTTCTTCCATTAGCGAAATCACAAAAACTATTCAAAGTATTGCCAGTCAAACAAATCTTCTCTCCCTCAATGCTGCCATTGAAGCTGCCAGGGCAGGAGAAGCCGGAAAAGGTTTTGGCATCATTTCTGGTGAAATCTGTAAATTGGCCGAACAGGCTGCCAAATCCTCAAAGGATATAGATTATACGATAAAACAAGTGCAAGAGTCTATTAAAAACGTACACAAGAAACTTCAGGAATTAAATATGGTGTTAGAACACTCCAATGAAGCTTCCAATCATACGATATCTGCCTTTAACCATATCGATGCATCTATAAAAGAAGTGATTTCTGAAACGGAATTGCTGTTAAAGGGCATAGCAAAGATGAACGAAAATAAAAATCAAGTCATCACCGCTATTGAAGAAATTGCTGCAATCTCTGAAGACTCTGCCTCCGCTTCCCAGGAAGTTCTGGCTTCTGTGGAAATGCAATCCACTGCCATAGAAGAAATCGCTCAAGACGCCGAATCTCTTAAAAATATGGCAGATCATCTAAAACATTTGGTTGAAACCTTTAAATTATAAAATTCCTCCCATTTATTGTACGATCGCATCCACATAAATTTTAGTAGATGCAGCATTGGAAAAATCTCCGTTAGCCATTGCAGAAAGGGTTTTTGTTTCCCCAGCGCCCAAATCATTCATCGCTCCGGAAGCTGCACCTATTAAATTATTATTTTCATCATAGAAGCCAATGATAACGGTAAATGAATGGGTGGATGTATCATGATTGGTGGTATCCACATCTACCATCGTAATACCCCCGTCAGATCTTATAAGAGGCTCGGAGAAAGTAATGACAGAAGGACTGTTCTCTTCTGTACTAATCATTGTATCTACCTGAACCCTATGGCTTTTTGCATTAGATACATCATCGGTTCCAATAGCTGAAAAAAGTTTTGTTTCCCCACCATTTAGATCATTCACAGCACCACTGGCAGTTCCCATAATCTTTCCGGAACCATCATAAAAAGTAACTTTTACGGTAAAGGTATGAGCCTTGGTATCATTATTTTTTACTTCGCCGTAAACAAGTGTCATCCCCATATCGGTATTGGCTAATACATTGGAGAATTCTATTGCTTCCTGCTCCTCAGACTCATTGTTGCCTGGGGCATCTGCCGTCTTTTCTTCCCCTTCTATCTCTTTTTCCGATGTTTCTTCAGGTTCCTTCTGGTTTTCTTGTGGTGCAGTATCCTGAGGAGTAGTAATTTCTTCCTGGGGAGCAGGTTCCTGAGTTTGATTTTGATTTCTATCTTCTCCACCTAAATTTGCCAAGACTAATACAATGAGTATGGCCAATACCCAAAACCACCATTTTTTAAAAATAGACTTTTTTTCATTTCTCGGTTGTTCCGGCATAAATACTCCTCCTATATTTAAAGTCTATTTTTATCTTTTCCTGGATGTATAAAAATAATACAAAAGAAAAAAGCGGAAGATTACTCTTCCGCTATTCTGCAAAATTATTTTCTACTAAATTTTGAAGGGCTGTTATTGCCTCGTTTTCATCTATCCCGTCTGCGATAATCGTGATATTGTCTCCTTTTCTTGCATTCATAGTCAATAAGGATAAGATACTTTTGGGATTAACTTCTTGTTCACCTTTTACCACTTTGATCTTGCATTGATATTTTGCTGCTGTTCTTGTAAACATACTTGCAGGTCGTGCATGAAGCCCTGCTTCATTTTTTAGCACAACACTCACTTGTTTCATATCTTACCTCCCACTGCTTTGGTCTACCCAGAAAGCTTATTGGCCGTTTTGGCCCCACGAATTGCATTGGTTACAGCATCTAAATCTGATCCGATAACAGATTCTACTGCTCCAACGATTGCTCCTTCAACGATCGGGCCATCGACAATTCTTACATTTCCCCCTGTCATTTCAATTGCCATTTCCGAACTCATAATGGCACTGCCGAGATCCACCAAAATCACAACGCCATCCTCTGACTGCACCGATTGAATCGCATTTGCAATTTTTTCTACATCCGTTCCGATTCCACCATCAGCCATCCCCCCAGCTGCCGCAATGGGCGCTCCCTTTGCCATCTGTAGCGCCAATTCTTTTGCGCCTTCTGCTACCTTTTCACTGTGCGAAACAATTACAATCCCTACCATCTGAAGTCACCTCTAGTCTTCACAACTTTCTTTTAATACGGTAAATATCATCATGGAAGAAGTTGCCCCTGGATCCTGGTGTCCTATACTTCTTTCTCCAAGATAACTCGCTCTCCCCTTAGTAGCAATAATGGTCTTTGTGTATTCTACCCCTTCTTTGGCTGCATTTTCAGCCTGGATTAAGGCATCTTTTAGGGTACTTCCCTTTTCTAAGGCTTTGCATAAGGCTTCATAGGCCGGTTCAATGGCATCTAACATGGTCTTTTCTCCTCGTTTAGCTTTTCCTCTCATTTTAATGCCTTTTACTGCTTCGTCTATAATCGTAAGGAGATCTGACACTTCCAGCTCCACCTTGCCATTCACCGCAGCTCCTGCTTTCATAAAAGCGGTACCATATAAAGGTCCTGAAGCTCCCCCTACAGTGGATACCAAGGTCATTCCCACTGTCTTCAGGATAAATCCAATGTCTTTCTCTTGTATCCCAGGTAGTTTTTCTATAACCGCTTGAAATCCCCGGTCTAAATTGATTCCATGATCTCCATCGCCAATGGCTGCATCCAGATCCGTTAGAAATTGTCTGTTTTCATGGATTTTCTCAGCAATCTTCTCAATGATTCGTACCACTTTTTTATGATCTGCCATAAAGACTTCCTTTCTTTGTTATACTCTAAATGCAATAGTATTTGCCTTAGCATCAAGCAATTCTTTTAATTCTTCGTCTAATTTTAATAGGGTTATAGAACATCCTGCCATTTCAATGGAGGTCATATAATTTCCTACAAAGGTCTTATGAATCTTGATGCCTTTTTCCGTTAAGACATCATAGACATGATTATTGACGATGTACAATTCCATAAGTGGTGTCCCACCAAAGCCATTTACCATAACAGCTACTTCATCATTCGCTTTTAAATCCATGTCCCCAAGAATTTTGCCCAGCATATGATCTGTAATTTCATCTGCTGTTGCTATGGCCTGTCTATGGGTGCCCGGTTCTCCGTGAATTCCAATACCCATTTCCATCTCTTGTTCCGAAAGCTCAAAGCCCGGTTTCCCTGCAGCCGGTACAGTACATGGCGTCAGTGCCATGCCCATGGTTCTTACATTGGCAATTACTTTTTCCGCAACGGCTTTGA
>ERZ773359.3987-NODE-3987-length-16112-cov-13.603288_pt1 | contig 16112 bp, 11 predicted proteins | sample MGYA00374955_ERZ773359 | MGnify/ENA primary metagenome ERZ773359 (study PRJEB29098, sample SAMN04486028) | biogas fermenter metagenome | study: EMG produced TPA metagenomics assembly of the Biogas fermentation microbial communities from Germany - Plant 4 DNA1... | reverse complement strand
TTTCTCAGGTAATAAGTGGACATAACAGTTCTTTTGGTGTAAAATGTGTTATAGAATTTGTTTGTGCCCGATTTAGCAAACATATGACCTAAGTAGACCCAAGACATGCCACAACATCCCTGTCAGCCAATAACTTCTATTCAGTCTGCATGGCCCGTATCTATTATTGATAGAACAGCAGCCAGTTAGTTGACCACGGCTGCTTAATAAATAACCCGAAAAACAGAAAGGGGAGAGTCTTAGGGCCACAAACTCGGAAGGCAGTTTTCAAAAGGTCGATGGGTTGCCTTGATCATTTCAGGAAAATTCAAGGAGGTCTAGTGATGAAAACGTTGCCGAAAGTTGGGTTATTGCTGTTGTTGGCTGTTTTGGTCTTTTCGTTTGGGTCTGCAGTAGTCGCTGCAGAAGAACTAATTAAAGTCGGGATTGTCAACTTACCACCTGAAGAGTCGGGATACCGCCAAGCCAACGTAGAGGACATGAATAGGGTCTTCTCGCGGGAAAACGGCTATGACGCTAAGCAAACCAACACTGCCGATAACAGCGAGCAGATTGCAGCAGCTAGAGGGTATATTCGCGATGGCGTGGACTATCTCCTGATCTCAGCAGCAAACGCAACTGGATGGGACGACGTCCTGCAGTCGGCAAAGAGAGCAGGCGTAACCGTTATTCTTTTTGACCGGGCAATTGATACTGACCCCTCTAACTATGAGGCGGCATTGCTCTCTGATATGTACTATGAAGGCCAATTGGCCACCGACTGGATCTTGAGCAATGTTGAGCCACCGATCAACGTAGTCCTCATTCGTGGGCAGCTGGGCAGCGCCGCTGAGATTGGCCGCAGCGCACCACTACTCGAGGCTGCAGAAGCAGGTAAACTCAACATCGTAGCTGACGGAACCGGTGGAGACACCTGGAGCCTTGAGGAAGCACGCAAAGTTGTCGAGGCCGCGATTGCCGCTGGCAAGGATTTTAACGTAATCTACGCTCAGAACGATGGTATGGCACAGGGCGCTGTTCAAGCACTTGAGGCCGCGGGAATCAGCCATGGCAAGAATGGCAAGGTCAAGATCATTGGTTTTGACTTCAACCGTTTTGCTCTGAGAAACGTACAGGCTGGTTACTGGGATGCCGACGTCCAGTGTAACCCACGTCAGGCCAGTCAGATCGATGAGTGGATCAAGAGTGGCAATATCCCCAAGGGAATCGTATATCAAGAAGAGCTCATCTTGGATACTGACACAATCACCGACGAACATATCGAAAAATACGGAATTAATGCCGATCCTGGCAAGGGTGTAATCACACGGTAGTACTCTGTACAAGTTTATGCAGTGCGGTGTTCCGATTTGCTCCGGTCCACCGCACTGCTGTTGCTTTATGTGCTACCGGCAAGGAGGTCTTCACTTGAAGTCAGATGTTATCCTAAAAATGGAGGGGATCTGTAAGTCCTTTCCGGGAGTCAGAGCTCTGCATAACGTGGACTTCACACTTAAGAAGGGCGAAATCCATGCCCTGATGGGTGAAAATGGAGCGGGTAAATCCACTCTAATTAAGATTATCACGGGTGTCTACCAAAAAGATGCTGGTCAGATTTACCTCGAAGGAAAGCCTGTTCATTTTAGATCCCCGCAAGATGCGCAGAACATGGGGATTGGCGCAGTTTTCCAGGAGATTGCTCTTTGCCCGAATTTGACCGTGGCTGAGAACATATTTATCGGCCGTGGCCGAGACAATTTCGTGAATTGGAAAAAGATGAATGCAAAGGCCGCAGAGATGCTTGACTCACTAGGCATTCCAGCGAGCCCTACCCAGGAACTGGCCAGCTGCTCCATTGCTGTCCAGCAGATGATTGCGATCGCACGGGCCGTCGATATGGACTGTAAGATCCTTATTCTGGATGAGCCGACGTCGTCACTTGACGAAGATGAAGTTCAGAAGCTCTTTGGACTCATGCGCCAGTTGAAAGATCGTGGTGTCGGGATTATCTTTATTACCCACTTCATCGATCAGGTTTACGAAATCAGCGACCGAATTACGGTGCTGCGTAATGGCGAGTTGGTCGGCGAATACCAAGCATCAGCCCTCCCTCAGATTGAGTTGATTGCGAAGATGATGGGCAAAGCGCTGAGTGATGTTTCTGCCATCAAAAAACAAGCAGCGCGCAAATCCGACGATAGTGTACCGGTGTTCGAAGCACGCGGCCTTACCAGTGCCGCTGGAGTAAGGCCTTTTGATTTCACGATCGAAAAGGGAGAGGTGAACGGCTTTGCTGGGCTGCTCGGCTCGGGGCGCAGCGAAAGTGTGCGCGCTATCTTTGCCGCCGACAAGGTGACAGGTGGTGAAGTCAAAGTCAATGGCAAACGGGTGAAGATCAGATCCCCCCTCGATGCCATGAGGCAGGGAATTGGTTATCTACCTGAAGACCGCAAGGGTGACGGTATCATTGAGGAACTTTCGGTGCGTGATAATATCATCCTCGCCCTGCAGGTTCTGAAGGGTTTTTTCAGGCCTCTTTCACGGAAACAGGCTGAGGAGCTTGCTGAGGAGTTTATAGAGAAGCTGGATATTAAAGCACCATCCACCAACACACCGATCAAATCTTTGTCCGGCGGAAACCAGCAGAAGGTCATTCTAGCGCGCTGGCTGATCACGCAACCAACGTACTTGATCCTAGACGAACCAACACGGGGCATTGATGTGGGTACGAAGGTGGAAATTCAAAAACTTGTACTCAAGCTCGCCGAAGCGGGGATGAGTCTGACTTTCATATCATCAGAAATTGACGAAATGCTGCGCGTCTGTTCGCGATTGATCGTAATGAAAGACCGGGAGATTGTGGGAGAACTTACCGGCACCGATCTGACCGAACAAGATGTGATGCACATGATAGCACAGGGAGGTAAGTGATATGCCAAGGCTCAAAACGCGCGTCAGTAACCTATCTCATCTCTTCCTTCCCCTGTCTGTCCTGGTAATACTTATTATCGTTAATCTGGTTAAAGGTGCTGATTACTTCAAAATTACAGTGGTCAACGGAGCTTTTTACGGTAACATACCGAATATGCTCTTCGGTGCTTCGGAGCTGGTTATTCTGTCCATCGGTATGACCTTAGTTACTGCGGCCTCGCGCGGGCAGGATATCAGTATTGGTGAGAGCGGTGCGATCAGTTCCGCCATCTTTGTCCAGTACGTCCTGCGTGCTGGAGGAGATGTCACTTTGTGGACCATACTGGTGGGTTTTCTCATCAGCTGCCTGGCCGGGATAGTGATTGGCGCTTTCAACGGCACCCTAGTTTCGTTCTTTAACGTTCAACCGATGGTTGCCACCCTAATCCTGTTCCTCGGTGGCAGATCGATTGCCTTTATTATCGACGGTAAGGTGTCTCCCATCTTGGCGAATGAGATCTCGAATCGAATCGGTACCGTCATACCAGGTATTCCGATCCAGACACCAATCATCTTGACAGCAGTTTTCATTGTGATTGTTGCTGTTGTCCTCAAGACTACCAATCTTAGGCTCTATGTAGAGACCGTGGGCATCAATCCAAATGCAGCACGTCTCAACGGAATTAATCCGAAGAAGATTATTTTCCTAACCTTCTTAATTATGGGGGTCTGCAGCGCTGTTGCGGGTTTCATCGCCGTTAATAAGGCGGGGCGTCATGATAGTGTCAACCTGCTCAAGTTTATCATGATGGATGCGATTCTCGCTGTTGCCCTGGGCGGAAACTCATTGGGCGGTGGAAAGTTCAGTATCACCGGTTCGATTATCGGTGCGTACACCATTGAGATGCTGAATAGGACTTTGCTCAGGCTAGAAGTAAACCCCGAGGCTATCAAGGTTTTCAAGGCAGTTTTCATTATCGTACTTATGATAGTTGCCTCGCCCGTGGTTAGAGAATATGCCAAGAAAGTCTTAGACAAGGTACAAGGGCTTATCGCCAGCGGCCCTTCACACCACACAAGTGGGCTGAGTCAAGGGGAGAGGGGGGAGTAGAATGCGGCCTCTAGGTACAACCAAAACACAAACAAGGATGTCGAATTCCACTCTACTGTTTATAATCGCCGGGATTATATTCGTGCTGATGTATGGCTTTGCCTTGATAAGTTATCCGGGAAGTTTCATGCAGTTTCAGACTTTCTTTGACTTGTTCAACTTCAATGCTGCCTTGTTCATCGTTACACTTGGCCTATGCGTTGTCATGATTGGAGGCGGTATCGACATCTCGGTCGGCGCCGTCTGCGGCTTAGTAACGATGGCCTGTGCCATGCTTCTTGAATCGGGAACGGGCGGCATTTGGAGCGCTTTATTACTAGCGCTCGGGATTGGGCTCGCCTTTGGGCTCATGCATGGATTTCTCATTGCTTATCTCGAAATCCAACCCTTTATCATAACGTTGGCAGGAATGTTCTTGGCGCAGGGGCTGCTGACGACCCTGCACAGAGAACCGCTCAATGTGACACAGCCAGCGTTTGTTGCTCTGCGTAACTTCACAATAGAGATCCCTTGGTTGGGTACAGTAAACAGGCGGGGCATTTTTATCCCCTGTGAGATCAAGCCAGGTGTCCTGGTTGTGGTTGTTCTTGTTATTCTCTACGCTGTCCTTATGAAATGGTCACGTTTTGGGCGCAGCGTCTATGCTGTGGGAGGGGACCGCGAGAGTGCCCGAATGCTCGGGATTAACGTAAAGAAGACTATCTTTTTATCTTACGTAATCTGCGGCTTGACCGCAGGGATTTCGGGATTTGTCTTTCTAATGACAACAGGAGCAGGAAACATTGGAAACGGCTCACTGTTTGAGATGAAAGCCATTGCTGCCAATGTAATGGGCGGAATTCTGCTCAACGGTGGTGTGGGGAACCTGCTTGGTGCACCAATCGGTACAATGACCCTATTAACTATCAATGAGCTGATCCGAGCAGCTGGTGTGCAATCGAATCTGCAGGCGATTGTCAGCGGGCTTCTGCTGTATCTTTTCATCGTACTTCAGAGCATCATTATTGCGCTACGGACCAGTAAGAGATTCACACTTGCTCTCCCTTCGTGGCTAAAGTTTCAAAGAACGCATGACTAACACTATGCAACGGTAACTAATTTGTAACAAGCCCTGCAAGGCAACTTGCAGGGTTTTTCCGTCTAGAACCATATTTAGCTCGGGATTCAGGGCACCAATCTCGCAGAGACAAATGAGAAAAAATTGTAACAAAAAAGGGTATTTTCTTCTGGAATGGAATTATGCGAAGAGAGTGAACTTCGTGGGAGTGCTGAATGATGGCTGGGGCCATAAATCCGATCATATGGGCGGATGTTCCTGATCCCAGTGTGATTCGGGTGGGAGACACCTACTACATGAGCAGTACGACTATGCACATGAACCCGGGTGTGCCCATCATGAAGTCTAAGGACTTAGTCAACTGGGAAATCGTGAACTACGTTTATGATGTTCTAGGTGAAAAAGATGCACAGGTTCTGGCAAACGGCAAGAATGAGTACGGAATAGGCTCCTGGGCCAGCAGCCTCCGCTATCACAACGGTTCTTATTATGTTGTGTTTAGTTCCCAAACAGAAGAGAGCACGTTTGTGTTCAAGACATCTGATATCGAAAATGGCCCTTGGGAAAAGCACACTCTGCCATTTGTGCACGACATGTCGCTGCTTTTTGACGACGACGGGAGGGTATATCTCGTTCACGGGAGCGGAGATATCAAGGTGTTGGAGCTGACCGCTGATGCCACAGCGATTAAGCCAGGCGGCCTGAACCGAGTGATTATTCCGGACAGCAGTGCTGTGGCAGGGCCGGATATAGCTCTACCAGCGGAAGGTGCACATCTCCACAAGATCAACGGTATGTATTATGTTTTCCTGATTACTTGGCCAAGGGGTGGTATGCGCACACAGCTTTGTTATCGGGCACAAAGCATTACCGGCCCTTGGGAAGGCAGGGTTGTGCTGCAGGATGCTGGCATTGCCCAAGGCGGATTAGTTGATACTCCTGATGGGAAATGGTATGCGCTGCTTTTTGGTGACCGCGGTGCTGTAGGGCGTATCCCGTACTTGGTTCCTGTACGGTGGGAGTCAGGCTGGCCGGTCTTTGGTGTTGATGGCCGAGTCCCGGTGGAGCTCGGCGTGAGCTGTAGCCAGGAGATTAAGATCGTGGCCTCAGACGAATTCGATGATGATCGGCTCAGTCTAGTTTGGCAGTGGAATCATAACCCAGATAATGATCATTGGTCACTTACTGAGCGCCCGGGATATCTACGCTTGCGAACACCACGCATCAGCAAAGAGATCACGGATGCCCAAAATATACTTACGCAGAGAACCTTCGGTCCTACGTGTTCCGCACAGGTAGCTGTGGATATTGATGGCCTACAAAGTGGCGACTATGCCGGTTTGGCGCTGTTTCAGAAGATATATGGCTTTGTCGGAGTGAAGATTTGCGGCAAAGGCCAGTATGTCGTGATGGCCGATGCTAGCTCCGGAACATGCGTTGAAGTAGAGCGTATCCCTGTAGCTCAAACGCGCCTCTACTTCAAAGCGGCCTGTGACTTTCGGGAACAGCGTGACTTAGCTTATTTCTTCTACAGTCTTGATGGTGAAGAATGGCTGCCCATCGGACGTCCTTTAAAGATGCTTTATACTCTCCCGCACTTCATGGGGTATAGATTTGCCCTCTTCTGCTTTGCTACGCGGGCTGCAGGTGGTTATGTTGATTTTGACCACTTTAGGATCATGGATTTTCCAAGCCAAGTCTAGGGAGGCTGTGCTCTTTGAGAAAAAGAATGCAATCTGCTGCCGGACTGGTGTTGTTGGTTGTCGCTGTGATTGTCTTCGCAGCGCCAGCATTAGGGCAAGTCACCGAGCTGCCTTCGCTGCGAGAAATCTACAAAGATTACTTCGATCTTGGCGCTGCTGTGAGTATCGCCGGATGGTCCGACAGAACCTTGGATAAGCACCGTGATTTGCTCGCTCATCACTTCAACAGTATTACCGCTGGCAACGAGATGAAGCCTGATGCTACACAGCCGTGGCCAGGGACCTTCAAATTCGATGACGCAGACCGCATGATTGACTTCGCACTCGATCACGGAATGAAAGTGCGGGGGCACACGCTGGTCTGGCATTCCCAGACACCACAGTGGTTCTTCAGAGACGGAAACAACAAATTGATCTATGAAAAAGACCTCATCACCGAAGAGGATCGCCAGCTGGTTATCGGACGATTGGAGCGGCATATTGAAGGTGTGATGCAGCACTTTGGCGATACAGTCTATGCGTGGGATGTGGTTAACGAGGCTGTATCTGACAGTGGAGGAATGATTTACCGTCAGGATTCGCCTTGGTACAGAATCCTGGGTGAGGATTATATCAAGATTGCTTTTAGAAAGGCGCACGAGGTCAACCCAGAGGCAAAGCTGTTTTACAATGATTACTACATTGATGCTCCGGATAAGCGCAGACGTACTTTGGAATTATTGAAAAACCTCCTCGATGAAGGAGTACCCATTCACGGAGTTGGAATTCAGGGTCATTGGAGCGTCGACGATACGAGAATCAGCGATATTGAAGAGTCCATCCGCATGTATGCAGACTTGGGCCTCGAAATCCAAATCACTGAGATGGATGTGGGTATGAGAGGGTTCACTGAGGAAGAACAAGCGGAGCGCTATCGCGAGCTTTTCGAGCTGTTTAAGAAGTACAGTGACGTAATCACCAGTGTTACTTTGTGGGGAACCACAGATAACACATCCTGGCGCAAGGATGAAAGCCCTCTCCTCTTCGATGCGAACCAAGAACCGAAACCAGCCTTCTGGGCCATCGTTGATACCAGTAAACCTTGGTATGTAAATAAAGCGGAGCATACAGGAGCTGTTGCATTCCTCAGCAGTACTGGCGAATGGCTGGGCAACTTAAAGCCTGGTGAATACAGTACTGCTGAACTGGAGCAATTGGGTATTACTCTCGCGGATGCGGCGGGCCTAGACTTAATTAAAGGATATGTGATCTCCCTCTACGACCGCCCAAACTGTGAAGGTAGAGCATGGCATTTCACCACCACAGACGATTTTCCGGGAAGCGAAATGGCAGCACGAGCACAATCCCTTTCCGTCCGTCTGCTAGAGTCGGGAAACATTGCCCTTAATAAGCCGGTTCGAGCCAATATACTTGACGAACGAGCTGTCCGTGCGGTTGACGGCGAAGCGCTCAGCAGCTGGTCACCCTCGGCTGAACCGCCGTATTGGCTCGAGATTGACTTAGAAGGTACCTATCTGCTCAGCCGGTGGGTAGTGCGGCTGCAGGGCAGCGGCCCGCTTGGTGGGCCTGTGGATCAAAGCCCGTTCAATGCAGCTGATTTCCGCCTCCAGGTAAGTCAGGACGGCGTAGATTGGTATGATGCTGATGTTGTAGAAGGAAACACAGCAAGTATCTACGAGAGCGTTTTGAGCCCAATACCAGCGAGGTTTGTTAGATTGTATGTCACTAAGCCTACCTCGGTGGAGAACAACCTGAAATTGACTGTTCATGAAATCGAGGTGTATGGGTCTTCCTTTGACCAACCGGATAGTGAGGGACAATTTATGAATTCAGTTGAAGTGGGGTATCTGCCGTACAATTACCGGCAGACTCTGCCCAAAGAACAGAGGGGGCGCCTAGAAGAGTTCTCGTATCAGGTCAGCAATTATATCAATAGAGATCGTCTGTTAGTCACCAACCAAGAAATCAGTGCAGAACAGGCCGGTAGAGAGACAGTCCCTGGCGAGCCGATTACTAAGCAATTCTGCATCTATTTGCCCCCGGGCTATGATGCTGAGGATAAAGAGACGAAGTACAACGTGCTGTATCTGCTGCATGGGGTGGGAGGTTCGCGTTACGAATGGCTGCGCGGCAGCGGTGTGACTCATGACAGTTACGTCATCTGCAATGTTCTTGATAACCTCATCGCGAACGGTGAGATTGAGCCGCTGTTGGTGGTGTTCCCCGAAGGCAGAAGCGCGCATGATTGGACTGACACAGCTTTCGCACCTCAGAAAACCAATTTGCTCGGCTTTTATTACTTCGATTATGAACTGCGGCATGACCTAATACCGTTTGTCGAAGCAAACTTCAATACTTATGCGGATATCAGTGATGATTCTCCCGAAGGAATCGCCTTCAGCCGGCAGCATCGAGCTATTGCCGGATTGTCCATGGGTGCTATGCAGGCTCTGAATCTGACACTCGGCGGATACAGGCATGATTTTGCCAGTTTCACCGGTAAGCCAGGCAATCCAGAAAATGGACTTGCACTTACGGTTCAAGCTCCAGGGATGCAGGACTTGTTTGCTTATGTAGGAGCCTTTTCCAATGCCCCGACCACTACTAGTGGAAACGTTCTGGGCCAGAACATTGCTTCGTCACCGTACAAGCTTGAACTGCTCTACATTACGTGCGGTGATGCTGACAGTATTTCAATGCAGAGTTACCGCGATGCCATTAATGGATTGCGAGAATTCGCCGGGGAGAATCTAGGTGCTTTTTATCAAGTGACAATGACAGGCCGCGGACACGATTTCAGCGTCTGGAACAATGGGTTTTATAACTTCGTGAGGCTTTGTTTTGGAAGAGTGGAAACTGCGGATCCCGTCGATATAGTGTTGACGCTAGACTAGCGGGGAGAGGTGAGGAGATGCTGCGAGAAGTGCGCATCAAGAATGGTTTGGTGCGGGGCCTACCAGCTGCGGACCCCCGAATCACCAGTTTCAAGGGAATCCCCTTTGCTGCACCTCCCGTCGGTCAAAACCGATGGCGGGCGCCCCAACCTGCCGAGGATTGGAGCGGGGTGCTGGAGGCATTTCAGTTTGGGCCAATCTCGATGCAGGCTGTGCCCGGGATCAATAAGGATAACGTCTATGACTTTGAGTGGCATGTCGATCCCAATGTGCCCATGAGTGAGGACTGCCTTCACTTGAATGTATGGACCCCTGCAGCAAGCCCAGATGACAAACTACCTGTTTTCGTTTGGTTTTTTGGTGGCGGGCTTCAGGTAGGCTACACCTCCGAAATGGAGTTTGACGGTGAACGCATCGCACGCCGCGGGGTAGTAGTGGTCACCGCTAATTACCGCCTCAATGCATTTGGGTTCTTATGCCATCCAGAGATTACCAAAGAAGCCCCTGAGGCACCCGCAAACTTTGGCCATCTCGATCAACAGTTTGCAATACGCTGGGTGAAGGAAAACATAGCTGCTTTTGGTGGCGACCCTGATAACATCACCATCGGAGGACAGTCTGCTGGCGGTGGAAGCGTCTTGGCTCAGCTTACATCGCCACAGAACGAGGGATTGTTTCAGCGGGCAATCATTCAGAGTGGGATGTTTGCACCCGTATATCCCGGCAATAGAAGGCCTCCGCGGGGGTTCAGTCTAGAAGATGCTGAGCAAGCCGGAGTTGAGTTCTTTGAATACCTTGGTGTTTCTTCGTTAGAAGAGGCCAGACAGCTCGACGCTGAGTTCATCAGGATCAAAGCACTAGAATACGGCCGGTTCTGGGGAACAGTGATCGACGGAAAGTTCTGCGTCGCAGATCCTTTCCGCCTGTTCGTCGAAAACAAGCGCCTGCAGGTTCCTGTGATGATGGGGCACACATCGTCAGAGTTTTTCAGCAAGCCTCAGGTGCAGACCAAAGAAGAACTGAAGGAATTGGCTTACCAGATGTTTGCTGAGGATGCCCCAGAGTTCCTGGCTCTGCTGGACTTCGACAACTCCAGCCTGGAAGAAGCGGTAGACAAGGCGGCAGTGAACACCATTGAATACGCGGTGCACGTCGCAGGTCACGCGAACGCTGTCACCGGTGCAAATGTCCCTGTTTATTACTACAACTTCGATGCTGAAATACCGGGGCCAGATAACCCAGGTGCCTTCCATTCTGTTGACCTATGGTTCTTTTTTGAGACCCTGGCCAAGTGCTGGAGGCCCTTTGTGGGTAAACACTATGACCTTGCCCGCCAGATGTGCAATTACTGGGCAAATTTCATCAAGAACGGCGATCCCAATGGCCTGGACGCGACCGGTGAGCCAATGCCGTACTGGAGCCCATATACGAAGGACGAACCATTCGGCATGCTCTTTCAAGATGCACCGGAGTTTTCTAAGGAGAAACCAAGCGCAGTAATGCAGTTCTTAGTCGAGCAGTTTTTCAAGACTATGAGAGACAGCTGAATGCGCTGATGCTTGCGTTCATGCCATCTGAATATGTTTAGGGGTGTTTATTGAGAGGGGGGAATGCCAAAGGAGTAGGAGAGAGAATTGAGCAATAGAGCGTTGTGATTAGCCGTTGGTTGTGAACTAAGAAAGAGAAGGGAGAGGAAGTTCTTGAAGAGAAGATTTTGGTTACTGTCTTTACTGCTGATTATTGCTCTCGCCGGAACGGCATTTGCAGAGGTTAAGACGTTCACAGTCTTCACTGGCGAACCCTTGCCTGATTATCCCGGTTCAACCATCGTTGGTGACATCATCGAAGCAGAAACTGGCGTCAAGTTGATTTGGGAACCTCTCGTAGGTGACCTCGAAACCAAGGTTGGTTTGATGATTGCTAGTGGCGACTATCCCGACCTGGTAGTAGCCGCTCACTTCACCAGCCTCTTGAAGGATGCTGGAGCATTGCTTCCGCTCAACGACTTGATCGAAGAACATGCTCCCAACCTTAAGCGCCTGTATGCAAACCATTGGGAGATGTTGACACAGGAAGACGGCAACGTATATTGGCTGCCTATTCAAGCCATTCCATACGGCCCCGATACCTCTCGTTATCCGTCCCTGGGCTTCTTCATTAACAAACGGGTACTGAAGGAAGCTGGCTGGCCAACAATTAAGACTCTGGATGAGTACTTCCAACTCATCGAAGATTACATGGCCAAGCATCCTACCATCGACGGCGAGCCCACTATCGGTTATCTCACCCTGTTTGATGGCTGGCGCAGCTTTGCCACAACCAACGTGCCTCAGCATCTGATGGGTTATCCAAATGAGGGCGAGTTCGTACCTGTTATGCAGGGTAACCGCTATGTCGTAACAGAGTACCACACTTCTCCAACTGCTAAGCAGTACTACAAGAAGCTCAATGATATGTACAACAAGGGTGTCGTAGATAAAGAAACCTTTATCATGAACTACGACCAGTACATTGAGAAACTGAGCTCTGGCCGTGTATTGGGTACATTTAACCAGTTCTGGCAGATCCAAGAAGCACAGAACTATCTGCTGCGTGACAATCCTGAAAGCATCTTTGTTCCTCTGCCAATCGTAATTGATCCATTGGTTGAAGAACGTCAACGGGATATTCCATATGTGCAGCCAACACAGGGTATGGGAATCAGCATCAAGTGTAAAGATCCAGTGGGAGCCATCAAGTTCCTGGATTACCTGATCAAAGAAGATACCCAACGCCTGCTGCAATGGGGTATCCAAGGTGTACACTATGAAGTAGACGAGAACGGCCTGTATTACCGCACACCTGAACAGCTCGAACTCTTCAGGGATCCTGACTGGGTCCAGAACGTGTTCGGAAGACCATACTTCTTCAACGCCTTCCCAAGCTTGAGAGGCCTTGATGAGAATGGTAACATGTTCTTCCCTGACACGCAGCCACACTTGATCTATAGTGACAGCACTGACTCAGAGAAGGAAGTAATGGATGCTTACGGCGTGAAGTCCTTCTCGGATCTGTTCAATGAGCCGATCTTCAAGAAGTACTTCCCACTCTGGACAATCACAATGCCCGCTGGCTCACCAGCACATATCGAGGAGACAAGAATGAAGGACGTTCTCCATCGCTATGTTCCTGAGCTTGTGATGAGTTCGCCAGATCAGTTTGAGCGTATCTGGGAGAACTACGTCAGAGACATTAAGCCGCTCATGGTTGAACAGATGAAGGTATATCAAGAAGGCATCGATTGGCGCATGGAGAACTGGTAATACTTCAGGTTTCAGGTCTTAGGCGTAAAAGGGGCGCTCTTGGGCACCCCTTTTACGCCAAAATCTAAAGTAAGTGAGATGAGAACATATGAATACGTCAGTAGGTACAGTCAAGCGCGGCACCTTTTGGCATCGTGTAAAGCAGCAAAAGGTGCTCATACTGATGACGATTCCGTTCTTGGCCCATGTCATCATTTTTAGGTATGTACCCATTTGGGGATGGCTCATGGCCTTCCAGAACTACTGGCCAGGTAAGAGTATCTTTCAGCAGACCTGGGTAGGTTTTGAGAACTTCCGGCTGTTGTTCAATGACCCCGTGTTCTATCAGGTTTTGCGAAACACCTTAGCCATGAGCATCATTAAACTGGTGTTCGGAACCGTCAGCTCAATCATTCTGGCCCTCATGTTGACTGAGGTACGCCGCATCCGATTTAAGAAGGTCGTTCAGACAATATCGTATCTGCCCCACTTTATATCATGGGTGGTTGCCGCTAACTTGGTGAGAGATGCCTTATCTACCGATGGCGGTATTGTTAACGAAGTTCTGATGAAGCTCCGTATAATCAAGGAACCGATCATGTTCTTGGGTATACCGGCGCTGTTTTGGTGGATCATCGGAGCCTCCCATGTCTGGAAAGAGGTCGGTTGGGGAGCCATTATCTATCTTGCAGCCATCGCCGGGATTGACCCTACCTTATATGAATCCGCCATGATCGATGGAGCAGGCAGGCTGAAGCAGATCTGGTATATCACTCTGCCTTCTATTCGGCCCACTATCAGTGTTCTCTTGATCATGAACTTGGGTTGGGTCCTGAGCTCTGGTTTTGAGCAGCAATATCTGCTCCAAAATGGTAGGGTGATTGATTACGCTCGGGTATTTACCATCTATGAGCTCGACTACGGGATCAAGATGATGCGTTATTCTTTCGCCACCGCAGTTGGGATTTTCCGCAGCGTAGTTAGTATCATCCTGGTCTTCAGTGCCAACCAGCTGGCAAAGCGGTGGGGCCAAGAACGACTGGTCTAGTGATGTGTAGGGAATCCATGTGGGGGTGAAAGAATGAACCGGATTGGGCGCAAAACCTGGGAGGATAGAATCCTAGATACGATTATCTATATCAGTCTCATTTTCTTGGTGATAGTGACCCTCTATCCGTTCCTAAATACTCTGGCCGTCTCATTCAATGACGCCATGGACAGTTCTAGAGGAGGGATCGGCCTCTGGCCGAGAAAGTTTACGCTATACAACTATCAAACTCTGCTCACCCGTAACCAGATCTACCACGCTGCACTTGTCTCAACGGCCAGAACCGTTTTGTCTACGCTGTTGGGTACATTCTGTACAGCGATGGCAGCGTATATTATCAGCCGCAGAGAGTTCGTTCTCAGAAGGTTTGTCTCGTTTGTCTATGTCTTAACTATGTATATTGACGGTGGGTTGGTCCCCACATACTTCTTGATGCGGTCCTTAGGCATGACGAACAGCTTTTGGGTTTATGTGATACCAGGATTGGTGTCAGCGTTTAATCTTATCGTGATTCGTACTTATATAGCTGGCCTATCAGACAGCTACGTGGAGTCAGCCCGCATCGACGGAGCAGGGGAGTTTACGATCTTTGTCAAGATTATTCTGCCTCTCTGCAAACCTGTTTTGGCCACCATTGCCCTCTTCATTGCGGTTGATAACTGGAATGCGTGGTTTGATACTTTCCTCTACAACTCAGCTAGTGCCGAACTCAGCACACTGCAGTATGAGCTTATGAAGGTGCTGCAGAGTGCGAACACCATGTCAGGATCACTGCTGCAGGCTTTATCTCGAGCAGCATCAGGAACCACAAATACGGTCACGCCCAGGGCGATCAGGGCAACTATGACCATCATTGTCAGTGTTCCTATCATTATTGTCTATCCATTCCTGCAGAGGTACTTCGTGCATGGCTTGACACTGGGAGGTATCAAGGAGTAGCGGTAAGACCGCCGCATTTAGCTTTAAAGCCCGGGTAATCCCGGGCTCTTTTGTCATGTAGTACCTCGCTCTACCAATTCGACGGGCAGGCAGTTTTCCGCAGCTACGGATTTTCCATCGACCAGATCTTCGATCAATCTCACTGACAGTTCCGCCATGGCCGCGATTGGTTGGCGCACAGTGGTGATCTGAGGTGAAACAAGCGATGCGATGAACACATCATCATATCCGACAATTTTAATGTCGTCGGGTATCCGTTTGCCAAGCTTATGACACACCTTCATCGCCGCGATGGCCATGATATCACTATTTAAGAAGAGGCCGTCGATGTCAGGGTGATCGGTTAACAGCTCCGTGAGCAGAGCCTCATATTCGTTGATCTCAAAAACGTTTATGTCTGTCTCCACAGTGAAATATGGAATGCCATTATTCTCGGCTACATCAATAAAGGCCTGATGGCGCTGATTAGCGAGCATATCTAGGTCTAGGCTGCCGCACATGTGAGCAATCTTGGTGCAGCCTCGCTCGAGCAGAAGTTCGACTGCCAGCTTTCCCCCACGGTAATTGTCTGCAGTAACGTATGGAATTCTCTTGGAGATAAAGCGATCGAAGGCCACTATCGGCAGGTTGAGTTTCTTGTATTCCTCTACATCAAGGGTATGACTGGCCATAATTATGCCGTCCACTTGATTGCGCCGCAGCATCCAGATATAGTCCTGCTCTTTGGCAGCGTCTAATTGGGAGTTGCAGACCAGCACTTTGTAGCCACGGGAATATGCATAGGCTTCGATGTGTGATGTTAGTTCACCAAAAAACGGATGGGCAACGGTTGGTACTATTAGACCAATAATATTTGTCTTTTGCCGAAACAGAGAACGGGCAACTTCGTTGGGTTGGTAGTCAAGTTCTTCCATGGCCTTGTATATCTTGCGGCGTGTCATTTCGCTAATATAGCCGCGGTTATTGAGGGTACGGGAAACCGTTGTCACGGATACCCCGGCCCGCTCGGCCACGTCCTTGATGGTTGTCCTTCCTCTCATAACATTCATCCACCTTATTTAGTCTGAGGCTTGTAGTTTTTCCCCCCAGCCTACAATAATTCTACCATATCCTAGTACATAACGCTAGTTAAGCGCATAAACGCCCTCTTGTGTCAACCGGTTGACCTATATTTCTTTGTGTGGTAATTT
>ERZ773359.3985-NODE-3985-length-16114-cov-5.402267_pt1 | contig 16114 bp, 12 predicted proteins | sample MGYA00374955_ERZ773359 | MGnify/ENA primary metagenome ERZ773359 (study PRJEB29098, sample SAMN04486028) | biogas fermenter metagenome | study: EMG produced TPA metagenomics assembly of the Biogas fermentation microbial communities from Germany - Plant 4 DNA1... | reverse complement strand
GGTCAGTATCTCATGGGCTTCTTCGGCTTCCGACTCAGGAACTAATATTTCCACGGAATTGTTATTTGACTGTTGATAAGTGCCTATCGCTCTAAGCTGAACTAAAACCCCCTCCTCAACCAGGGCCTGTTGATACTTTTCGGCGATGCTTTGAGTTGGGGCAATATAAATCACAGTCCACATAACAATACCTCCTAATGATTCCGTATTACACAAGTTTATTATACTTCCGCATTAATGCATTTTCTACATTTTTGGGCACAAATTCCGAAATATTTGCATCCAGACGAGCTGCCCATTTTATAGTACTGGAACTAATATAGGAAAAATCACTTTTAGTCATCAGAAACACTGTTTCTAAGGTCGGATCTAATTTTTTATTCATTAAAGCCAACTGGAATTCAAATTCAAAATCCGTTAGAGCTCTCATACCTCTAATAATAGCTTTCGCCCCGCACTCTCGGGCAAAATGGACCGTCAAGCCGGAAAAAGATCTAACTTCGGTATTTTCAATATCTTTAGTTGCCTCTTTCAGCAGTTCTTGTCTTTCTTGCAAAGAAAAAAGAGGATTCTTATTATTATCCTGCGCCACTGCCAGAATAACTTTATCAAAAAGTTTTACCGCTCTTCTGGTAATATCCAAATGCCCATTGGTTACAGGGTCAAATGTTCCTGGATATACTGCAATCCGCACTATAGTTTCTCCCCTCATAAATAGATTTAATCATGATTGTTGTTTACTGCCATTTTACATTCTCTTTTCCCAACAAAATAACCAGCTCTCTCTCCAGCTCCGGTCTATGTTCGACAAAATAGTCCCTATTAGCTTCAAAAATTCTCCGGGAATCTGCAAAGAAAAAGTATACTGGCTTGTTTCCGGGATAAGCTTTGAGAATTTTCAGTACCGGGTCCATAACTTCTTTGCTGTTGTACTCAACTTTTAAATATAATTTCTCCAACTTTTGTTTAGGTGGCAGATCCCTATACTTCTCCGGTTGGTCTAAAACAGCAGAAGTTAAATTCTTAATATTATGTTCTTCTACTAACACCACTTTCTCTGCAAAAATTTTCTTTTCATCATCGTTAATATAATAACGGCCATGAACAAGAACAATTTGATCATTTTCCAAGGGGCCGACCTCGGTGTAGATTTTAGGAAAAACAAGTACTTCTATAGTACCGGTAAGATCTTCAAGCTGAAAGCTGGCCATCATTTCGCCTTTTTTGGTTATTGTTTGCCTATAAGAATTAATTATCCCGCCTAAAATAACCTTTTTTTCTTCTCTACTTTCCAAGCAAGTTATTATATCTGAACTTGTAGTATATTGCAAAAATTCTTGCACCGAGAATAAAGGATGGGATGTCAGATAAATGCCCATATATTCTTTTTCCATCTTCAGGATCTCTTTTTCGTCAAATTCCGGGACATCTGGTAGTTCTACCCCTTCGTCAAGGTTTTGATCCAAATCGAATAAAGAAATTTGTCCACTTTGTTGATCTCTTTGCCGGTTATGGGCAAGTTCAAAAACTTGATCCACCACTCTCATAATTTGAGCCCTATTGCCAAAAGACCCGAAAGCTCCGGCTTTAATCAGGCTTTCCAAAGCCCTTTTGTTCATAAGCCTGCTGTCGATACGAATTACGAAATCATAAAAAGAAGCGAAGGGAGCCTTGCAGCGCTCTTCAACAATTGCTTCCACCAGGCTGCTGCCAACATTGCGAATAGCTTCCAATCCAAAACGGATAGCCCCATTTTCAATGGTAAAATCGCTAAAGCTATACTGAACGTCCGGCGGCAGAATCTCTATCCCGCTGTTCTTAGCTTCTTGAACATAAAAAGACACCTTATCGGAGGATCCGATAACCGAACTAAGCAAGGAAGCCATAAACTCTAAGGGATAATTGGCTTTTAGATAGGCAGTCTGATAGGCTATGAGCGCATAGGCAGTAGCATGCCCTTTGTTAAAACCGTATTCGGCAAACTTGGCCATCAACTCAAAGATTTCCAACGCATCTTTTTCATCTATTCCTAAGCGAACTGCGCCGGGCACAATCCACTCTCCGTTTTCATTCTGCAAACCATGCACAAAATTACGTCTTTCTTCTTCCATAATTTTGCGGTCTTTTTTGCCCATAGCGCGACGCAAAAGATCGGCTCGCCCTAAGGAATAGCCGGCTAAATCTCTTGCTATCTGCATAACTTGTTCCTGGTAGACAATAATCCCATAAGTCGACTTCAGAATCGGTTCTAATTTGGGATGGAGATAGCTAACCCGGCCGCCACGTTTACGCTTGATAAACTCCGGGATTTGTTCCATAGGACCCGGACGGTAGAGGGCCACGACAGCGATGATATCCTCAAAGCAGCTTGGTTTTAACTCCTTAAGAATACTCCGCATCCCGCCACTCTCCAGCTGAAAAACCCCTGTGCTGTTGCCCTCGGCCAGCAGATCATAGGTAGCTTTATCATCCAGAGGCAGATTATCAATGTCCAACTCTAGGCCCCTGACCTGTTTAATTTTTTCTAAGGTTTTAGTAATAATAGTCAGGTTTCTTAAGCCCAAAAAATCCATTTTTAATAGGCCGATTTCCTCCACGGTTTTCATCGGAAACTGGGTCATTAAAAAACCTTCCGTAGTTTTTTGTAAGGGTAAATAATTGGTAAGCGGTTCTCTGGCAATAACCACCCCTGCGGCATGGGTGGAAGCATGCCTGGGCATTCCCTCCAAAGATTTGGCTATCTCATAAAGATTTTTTATTTCTTCTTCCTGCACCAGTTTTTGCAAGTCTGAAGATACGGCCAGAGCCCTCTCCAAAGTCATGCCTAATTCAAAAGGCACAGCCTTGGCTACCCGGTCAACTTTACTAAGGGGAATGTCCAAAACCCGCCCCACATCCCGGAGCACAGCCTTGGCCCCCATAGTTCCAAAAGTAATAATCTGACAGACTTTATCTTCCCCATACTTTTCCGTTACATACTTAATAACTTTCTCTCGACCTTCGGGGTCAAAATCTATATCAATATCGGGCATGGATATTCTTTCCGGGTTCAGGAATCTTTCAAACAGCAGATTATGGCGCAAGGGTTCCACAGAGGTTATACCCAAAAGATAAGCCACCATACTGGCAGCGGCCGATCCCCGGCCGGGGCCTACGGCCACTCCGTTTTCCCGAGCAAAACGACAGAAATCAGCTACAATCAAAAAGTAGCCGGCAAAACCGGTCTGGGTAATTACTTCCAATTCATAAGCCAGTCTCTGCCTTTCCGTATCTGTAGCCTGGGGATACAGTTTGGGAAAAGCTTCCCAACATAATTTGTGCAAATATTCATCAAGATCATACCCTTCAGGCACTTCATAAACGGGCAGGTAATGCCGGCCAAAAGTAAAGTCCACATTGCACCTGTCAGCAATTTCACCGCTTATATGTAAGACTTCCGGATGTTCACCAAAGACAAGGTTCATTTCTTCTGGGCTCTTGAGATAATACTCTTGGCTTTCGAAGCTCATTCTGGAAGTATCGGCCAGGGTTTTACCCATTTGAATACAGAGCAATACGTCCTGAATAAAAGCATCGTCTTTTTTTATATAATGCACATCATTGGTCGCCACTAAAGGTATGCCGGTTTCCCGGTGCAGCTTCCATAAGCCGGCATTTACTTTTCTTTGAGCGCCTAACCCATGATCCTGTAGTTCTAAATAGAAATTATCCTTGCCGAAGATCTCCCGGAATTCTAGGGCTGAAGCTTTGGCCCTTTCAAAATCATCCTGCAACAAATATTCGGGAATTTCACCGGCCAAACAAGCGCTCAAGGCAATTAAGCCCTTACTGTTGGCTTGTAAAAGTTCTTTATCCGCTCTGGGCTTATAATAGAAACCATCGATATAGGCTTGGGAAACTATTTGCACTAAATTGCGGTAGCCTTCAGCTGTTTCCGCCAACAATACCAAATGATTATTCCTATCCTCTTTCCCCAAGACCCGCTCCGTTCTCTTCCCCGGAGCCATATAAATTTCGCAGCCAATAATGGGCTTAATACCGGCTTGGCGGCAAGCTTTATAAAAGTCAACAACTCCGTACATAACACCATGGTCCGTAATAGCCAGGGCCGGCATTTCCAATTCAGTCGCTCTTTTCACCAGCTCATTTATCCTGGCAGCACCATCTAAAAGACTGTATTCGCTATGCACATGCAAGTGTGTAAACATAATACTACTTGTTTTCCCCCATCCTGGCTGTCATCATCCCTTTTACCAGTATCCCTTGGTCATTATACACTTCAATTTCAATGGTACAGTGTTTTTTAGTCACCAAGAGCAATTTAGCCGTGATTTTAATCTCGGTACCAACTGGTACTGGGTGAAGCTGATAAAAAGAAAAATTCTCCGTAATAGCATCAAGCCGATATTTTTTGCGCAAAGCCACATAGCCGGCCATATTCATTAAGGTCACCAGATTGCCGCAGCTGGCAGAACCGAAATCATTGGCCATAAACTGCGTAATCTCTCCTCGGATAGTCAGATGTTCTGATTCGTCTACATACCTAAATCCACTTAAAACCAGATTATCCACCGTTTCCCCAAATTGAGGCTGTTTTTGGACTTGTTGAAAAGCCTCAAGCATATCCTGGAGGCTGACAATGCCGATCAGTTTGCCGTTTTCAACCACGGCGGCAATTTCCCAACCTTCCCAAACCATCTTGCGGGAAGTATGAGTTACGGAATCCTCACGGCCCACAATAAAAGGTTGAGTGTTCATAATCTCAGTAATAACTACCTCTTGCTCAGCCCCTGCCACATCTACAGCGGTCACCATTCCCAAAACATTTAACTGTTCATCCACAACCGGAAAGCGGCTATGTCCTGTTTCATGGGCCAGTTTATGCCAATCGGCAACCGTAGCATCCTGGGTTAAATACTTCACATCACGAACCATAATATCTTCTACCAGCAAGAGATCTTTGTCTATTAAGCGGTCAAAAATTGCTCTATTGATAAGGGTCGTTACCACAAAAGTATCATAAGGGGAACTGATAATCACAGTATTCGTTTTTCTGGCTAGCTCAACAATCTCCGGTGAAGGTTCAAACCCTCCGGTAATGAGAAGCGGAACTCGTTTTTTCAAGGCCAGCTTTTGAGCATCAGCCCGGTTTCCCACAATGCACAAAGAATCTTCTTCCAGATATCTTTCCAGGTTTTTTAATTCCATAGCGGCAATAATAAACTTATTAGGCCGTTCGTCAAGCCTACTCTCCCCGCTAATAATAATACCTTCCACGATCTGGCTGACTTCCCGCAGTGTTAAGTCTTCTATCTGTCTTTCCTTAGCTCCTTCAATCCTCAAGGTTCCGACTTTAGGAATTGAGCGAACTAAACCCTTATTTTCTGCTTCTTTAATAGCCCGATAAGCCGTTCCTTCGCTAACATCTAATTCTCTGGCTATAAAACGGACCGAAACCTTACTGCCGACAGCCAAATTTTCTATAAAACAAAGTATTTGTTGGTGTTTAGTCATAGAAGAAAAATACCCCACCTGTTTTTTTCTAATTATATCATAAGGTGGGGCTTAAGACTATTTTCTGTCTTTACAGCGTAATTTCCTAACTATCAGCGTTATTCCCTTGCTTTTAACGTTATTTCATCAATTTTTTCAGGCGTTGAGCCAGTTTCCCCCCTATTCTGCCAGAATCTCTGGGACTCAAAGCATCCCAACCTTTCTCCCGAATTTCATTGACAAGACCTAATTCCGAAGCAATTTCCATTTTTAAATCTTCAATAAAATTATCCCTGCTTTTATCTTTTTTCTTTTGGTTTGTTTTATCATCATTCCTTTGTTTTGTATTTTCATCCATTTGTTCGTGCTGTTTGTTAATAAGTAACCCTCCTTGAAGTTTTCCTAAAAATGATGTCTTTCCCGAAGTAATCCTCGAAACAATATATTCCTCGAATTATTTTTGAAATATTTTCTTGAGTATTATAAAACCGTAGTAACTGCTTGATTGCCTTCTTTATAAGGGCATTCCGGCTGCTTGAGACCACTTGTATACTCCAGACGGCACGCTCCGTCAATGGCAAAGATACAATTATGCATACACTCCCTAACAGTTTTCTGCTTGGCTTTAAAATTGGCCATTTGCTTTGTCATTTTAATCACCCGCTAGTATTTTTCCCGTATAAAGAAAAAAATATCCTGCAATTTTGCAAGATATGTTTTGAAATATACAATTTTAGCCTATCCTGTTGCCCTTACCTCTTCTGAACAGAATATTCTTTTTTGATGTTAGATCTTTTTTTGCGTTTGGAATTAGGCAGATTAAACTTGCGAAAGACAATGCTTAATATTATTCCGAAATTGATAAGAACCAATATCAGGGCCACATACCACAATCCATTTCCACATAAAATTGCGGCCAAGCCAAAAACAATGCTTATAGAATAAAGAACCAATACTGCTTGACGCTGAGTCAGGCCGACATCTAATAGGCGGTGATGCAAATGCCCTCTATCCGCTCTGGCAATAGAAAGCCCTTTCCAGCTCCTTCTTATAATAGCAAAAACCAAGTCCATAATCGGCATACCCATTACCATCAAAGGGACGACCAGCCCTATAACGGCAGCAGTCTTGAGCAGACCCCAGATTGATACCACACCAATAATGTAACCCAAAAACATGCTACCCGAGTCACCCATAAAAACCTTGGCCGGATTATAGTTATAAAAGAGAAAGCCAAAGGCTACTCCCGCTAAGGCCAGCATCATAAACGAGGCTGTTAACATCCCGATCTGTCTTGCCGACCAAAATAGAATAAGAGAAGCAAAAAAACAAATCCCGGCCGCCAAACCGTCCAATCCGTCGGAAATATTAACGGTATTGACAAGCCCGACAATCCATAACACTACAAACAAGTAACCAAAAAAGCCAAAATGAATAGTTCCTAATAACGGCAGCGTAACGTCATAAGGAACGGGAAGGCCAAATAACAGAGGAATAATGGCCGTAAGCGACTGCCACAAAAACTTATAGCGCGGACGTATTCCTTTAACATCATCAACAATACCGACAGCAAAAAGTATAGTGCTACCAATAAACAAACCCAGAATAATTCTATGGCCGTCGTTATTAAAACCTTCATTTAAAATCATATTTAATAAAACGACCAGCCAAAAAGAAAAATAAATTGCCGCTCCGCCCAGTCTGGGTACAGGCAGCTTATGAATTCTTCTGTCTCCGGGATAATCCATAATATCCCATTTATTTGCTAGCTTTATAGCAACGGGAGTTAAGAACAGGGCAAAAATTGCTGCCGCGAAAAAAGTAAGTATATATAAAATCATTTCTATCCTCCCAATATCTATTCCATCTAACAAAGGCCGGGAAAGCCAAACTGCCTCAGCGCCTCATATGCCATTATGGCTACAGAATTAGACAGATTAAGGGACCTGGCTTCAGCTCTCATAGGCAGGCGTATTTGCTTATCCGGATAACGGTTTCTGATCTCTTCACTGAGCCCTTTGGTTTCTTTGCCAAATACCAGGTAACAGCCCTGAGAATATTTTACCTCCGTATAAAAACGGCTGGCTTTGGTGGTCGCTAGAAACCTCTCCCCATCAGGATTTTTCTCTTCAAAATCCAGAAAATTCTCGTAGATATTAACATTTAAAAGGTGCCAATAGTCTAGTCCTGCTCGTTTTAGATGCTTGTCGTCTATACTAAAACCAAGAGGTTTTACCAGATGCAAGTCAGCACCGATTGCCGCGCATAGCCTGGCAATATTACCTGTGTTAGGCGGAATCTCAGGTTCAACTAGAACAATATTAAGTCTATTTTTCATCATGTTACATTCTCTATGGTGATTTTTTCTTAATTTACATGCTTATTTTGCATACTTAATGCTTATTTTACATACTTAAAGTCAAATTTGTCATATATTATAACCCGAAAAGTCTTAAAAGTATATTAATTTACGGGGATTCCTTTAAAATAAGGAATCCTGAATTAACCTTCCTCCTTGTATTCTTAACTGTTTATAGATATTATGTATACATATTTATTTTTATGGATGAATACCTGCTTTTTTGGTACATTAATTAGATAAAGTAGAGGAGGACTAACTTATGGGACTTAATCTTACGCAAAAAATACTAAACAGCCATCTTCGATCCGGTAAAGTCGGTTCCGGCGGAGAAATCGGCCTTAAAATTGACCAAACTTTAACTCAAGATGCGACCGGAACCATGGCCTATCTTCAGTTTGAAGCCATGGGTATTCCAAAAGTTAAAACGGAATTATCCGTAAGTTATATTGACCATAATACTCTACAGACAGGATTTGAAAACGCTGACGATCATGCCTTCCTGCAAAGTTGCGCTTCCCGTTTCGGTGTTTACTTTTCCCGTCCCGGCAATGGCATCTGCCATCAGGTTCATCTGGAAAGGTTCGGTAAACCGGGTAAAACTCTGCTTGGATCTGACAGCCATACACCAACCGGCGGCGGTTTAGGCATGCTGGCCATGGGAGCCGGAGGCCTGGATGTAGCTGTAGCTATGGGTGGCGGCGAATTCTATATCAATGATCCCAAGATTGTCAAAGTCTGGCTCACCGGCAAGCTGTCTCCTTGGGTTTCGGCCAAAGACATCATCCTGGAAATGCTGCGCCATCTCTCGGTTAAAGGCGGAGTGGGCAAGATATTCGAATACGCCGGCCCGGGAGTGGCAACTTTAAGCGTGCCGGAAAGAGCGACTATTACCAACATGGGTGCCGAACTGGGCGCTACAACCTCAATTTTTCCCAGTGATGAACAAACCAGATTGTTTTTAAAAGCTCAGAACAGGGAACAGGATTATGTCCCTCTGCAAGCTGATCCGGATGCCACCTATGATGAAGAAATAATTATAGATTTAGGTTCTCTGGAGCCTCTGGTGGCCAAACCTCATATGCCGGACAACGTCGTGCCTGTTACTGAATTGGTGGGAACCAAGGTACAGCAAGTGGCCATAGGCAGCTGTACAAATTCTTCCTACCGTGACCTTATGACCGTGGCTGCTATTCTCAAGGGTAAGGTTATAAATCCCGAAGTCAGCTTGGTTATTGCTCCCGGTTCTCGCCAGGTTCTGACCATGATTGCCAATAACGGCGCTCTCACCGACCTGTTGGATGCCGGAGCCAGAATACTGGAATCCACTTGCGGGCCCTGCATCGGCATGGGACAGTCTCCTTCTTCCGGTGCAGTTTCTCTCAGAACCTTTAACCGTAATTTCAAGGGACGCAGCGGAACACTCGATGCCGGCATTTATCTGGTCAGCTCGGAAGTAGCTGCCGCCAGCGCCCTGACTGGAACTATTACGGATCCCCGCACGCTGGGTGCTTATCCGGAAATCAAGCAGCCCGAGTATTACCGGGTGGATGATTCCATGATCCTGCCCCCTTCCGATTCGGAAGTAGAAATTGTTCGCGGCCCGAACATCAAACCTCTGCCGGTGGCCTCCAAACTTTCTGATAGGCTGGAACTTCCTGTGGTAATCAAACTGGATAATAATATAACTACAGATGATATCATGCCGGCCGGTGCTAAGATTTTACCCTTGCGCTCTAATATCCCGGCCATGTCTGAATATGTATTTAGTAAAATCGACGAAGACTTTAGTGCCCGTGCCAAGTCCCTAGGGCAAAGCGTAATTATTGCCGGTCATAACTACGGTCAGGGTTCGAGCAGGGAACACGCGGCTTTGGTTCCTATGTATCTTGGAATCAAAGCGGTAGTGGCCAAAAGCTTTGCCCGCATTCATAAAGCCAACCTAATTAACTTTGGTATTCTGCCACTTATCTTTAAGCGGGAAGAAGATTATGACCTTATTCCTGCGGACAGCAAGCTAATTTTTGAGGACTTGACCCAAGCTATATTTTCCTCCGAGCCCCTTCCAGTAAAAATAGAGGGCACAAACCAGACAATTCTCTTGCAACATGATTTTACCGAACGCCAAGCTAAAATCCTGCTGGCCGGAGGACTACTGAATTTCACTCGCGAGGCCAATAAATAGAAGGGGCAAATAAAAAAATTTAGAAAACCGGTATTAGATTGTAAATTAGCGGAAAGGGGTAGTTAGTATGCTAAGTGAAGAAGATCGCAGGCTCCTTCATGTTTTATCCCAAGACTGCCGTTTAACTCCTGAAGAACTGGCTATCCAGACAGGATTGACTCCGGACTATATAAGTAAAAAAATAAAGCAATGGGAGAACGATAAAGTAATCTTAAAATACAGCCCGCTTATTAACTATGATTTATTAGAAGAAGAAAGGGTTACTGCTCTTATCGACCTTAAGGTTATGCCCCAGCGCGGCCAGGGATATGATAAGATCGCTCAACGGTTTTTAAAATTCCCCCAGATTAAATCTGTTTACCTGGTATCCGGTGACTATGATCTTTGTCTGATTATCGAGGGAAAAAATATGCACGAAATTGCCCAATTCGTCTCGGACAAATTGTCCCCTCTTGATGTTATCGAAGCTACCTCCACTCGCTTTATAATGCGCCGTTATAAACAAGACGGAGTAGAATTCGTAGGAGAGGAAGAAAGACCTCAACGTCTGATGATTACACCATGAAGCATTATTTATCGCCTTTAGTTTTAAATCTTAAACCTTCCGGAATACGAAAGTTTTTCGATCTGGCCTCCGGTATGGAAGGTGTTATTTCGCTGGGCGTCGGTGAACCCGATTTCACTACCCCTTGGGTTATGACGGAATCAGCCATCTTTTCTTTGGAACAGGGACAGACCATGTATACCAGCAATGCCGGCTTGATCGAACTTCGACGTGAATTGTCCAAATACATGGCCAGAAAACAAGGACTGGACTATAATCCGGATAATGAAATTCTGATTACAGTAGGAGCCAGTGAAGCCGTAGACCTTGCAATGCGCGCCCTGCTTGCGCCGGGGGATGCTATACTTATTCCCGATCCTTCCTATGTGGCTTATGCCGGGTGCGCTTCCATGAGCGGGGCTGAAGTTCATTATGTTCCTTTACGAGCCGAACATGATTTTCGCCTGCAAGTGGAAGATCTGCAAATGGCCTATACTCCTAACTGTAAAGTGCTGGTTTTGTCCTTCCCTAACAATCCCACCGGGGCAATTATGACCAGAGAGGACCTGCTGCCCATAGCCCGTTTTGTCTCGGAAAATGACCTGCTTGTTATTTCCGACGAAATTTACTCCGACCTTACTTATCAAGGGAACCATACGCCTTTTGCCAATTTGCCATTGATGCGTAATAGAACCATTCATGTCAGCGGTTTTTCCAAAGCTTACGCGATGACGGGCTGGAGAATAGGCTATGCCTGCGGACATCCCGATATTATTGGAGCCATGACCAGGATTCACCAGTACACAATTATGTGCGCCCCGATTATGGCTCAGGTTGCAGCTTTGGAAGGTCTCAAATCCGGTGATTCCCCCAAAAAAGAAATGATTAGAGAATATGACCGTCGCCGACGCCTTATGGTTCACGGTTTTCGGGAAATGGGCCTTACCTGTTTTGAGCCCTTGGGAGCTTTTTATGTATTTCCTGACATCACAGTAACGGGTTTGAGATCGGAAGAGCTTGCCGAACAGCTGCTGCAAGAGGAAAAAGTTGCTGTGGTTCCGGGTACTGCCTTTGGCCCCGGCGGCGAAGGCCATGTCCGCTGCTCCTATGCTTATTCCACCGAGCAGATTTCCGAAGCCCTTTCCCGAATTAAACGTTTTGTCCAAAAGAGAATTTAAATTCAACTCCAAAAACCAATCTTTAATGTTTTTAATGTTTCATCCTGGCATAAGCCTCCCGTAAAAATTGCGGGCTGAGCTCTACCTGCATCTCCTGCATAGCTTTAGTGCGAACATGGTTTTTAAATCTACCCAATTTTTCGCCTTTAATTCCTTGTGAGGCTGAAAAATCCCTAAAAATCTCCCAGTTAAGTTTTGGGAGATTTTCATTTTGCCATAAAGCCACCTGGATTAGTTCCTGAAAAATCCGCTCAAACATTTTATTTTGTTCCTCGCTATGGACTTTTCCCGCTTGGTAATCCGCTTTCCACAAAAGAACAAAATCATATATTTTCTGCAACTCAAATTCCCTGCCGTTCCAGCAGATTTGCCAAACAAATTCCCCAGCCTTAGCTCTTAACGGTTTTTTGGAAGGCTTACCGTTTAGTTCCGGCATAAAAGTAAGTGTAGCCTGCATATGGTTGGCAATCAGCTCCAGCAAATCCTGCTCCCGTTTTTGTCCTTTCCCCGGAAAAAACATGGCAAAAGCATACCTCTTTAAGATCTCGGCTACAAGTTTGGCACTCGCCTTCTCATGGTTAAGAAAATGCCTTTTACCGTCTTCAACCGGCGTTAAACCTTGGGGCAGCTCCACATCCTTTAATAAACGCTTAAATTGTACAAGATGAGGAAAATTATCCAGCCTGGCCCCTAACAGCTTGACCTGTTTACCGACTAAAGGCCGCAGTTTAGATTCCAGCTCTCTCTTACCCCTGGTGCCGATTACCTGGCAACCTTCTACCCAATAATTTTGCTCCCGGTATTCCAGCCTGCCCGCCAAGTAGTATTCCCGGCTGGCAGTTTCCCATTTGCCTAGATCATGGAACAGCCCGGCCAAGCGCAGATATAAGTCCTGCGGAGTGTTCCGGAATACCGCCATGGTATGATCCCAGACATCCAGAGAGTGATAGCGGTTTTGTTCCACCCCTTTGAGCCTGGCCAGTTCCGGAACAAATGCATGCCAATACCCTAAATCCCAAAGCAAGTTTACCGCCTTTTCAGCCGCCGGTAAAAGCAAAATCTCGACCAGTTCCGCTGTAACCCTTTCTTTGGCTGTTTCCGCCAGCAAATTTATTTGCTTCCGGCCTTGAGACCAGGTCTGCTCTTCGATAGTAAGCCCCAACTTAACTGCCAGTTTGACCATTCTTAAAATACGTACCGGATCCTGGGCAAAGGTAACTTCGGCTCGGTCGCAGGTACGCAGTACCTTTTCCTGAAGATCCTGCCTGCCATCCAAAGGATCAAAAATTTCCCCGTTGCTCGGATTGAGATAAATGGCATTGACGGTAAAATCCCGGCGGCGGGCATCCTGCTCCAAATCAGCGGCAAAAACTATATCGACTTTCCCCTTCTCCCCAAAAAGACTTAAGGTTGTAAATTTAGCCCCAATATTATGAGGCCGATATCCCTGCTCCCTTAAAAGTTGATCCGCCTTTTGAGCTTCCAAAGAGCTAACCAAATCTATATCTTGGGATTCTCTTCCTAAAAGACGGTCTCGGACTGCCCCGCCTACCAACCAAACCGGAGCATGACCGGCCATTACATCTATGATTTCTTTATGGAATTCCTGCATTAATAACCCTCCTGTCATTAGGGTTTTTGGGGTCTTTTCCGCTAAGCAATAAAGCACAGGCGGGATGAGCGGTTATTTTAAATTCTCCGGATTTAAACCCTGCAACTCAGGCAGAACAAAGCGACCGTCCTTACGAATCAATTTGTCGTCAAAATAGATTTCCCCGCCGCCGTATTCCGGCCTCTGGATACAAATCAGATCCCAATGAACAGCTGAACGATTGCCATTGTCGCATTCTTCATAAGCCGAACCCGGAGTAAAATGAAAACTGCCGTCAATTTTTTCATCAAATAAAGTATCTTTCATCGGTTTTTGAATATAGGGATTAAATCCAAAGGAAAACTCGCCAATATAGCGCGCTCCTTCATCAGTGTCAAGAATTTTGTTGATTTTTTCCGTGTTATTGGCCACGGCCTTGATAATTTTGCCGTCCTTAAATTCCAAAACAATATTTTCATAGGTGTAACCTTGATATACGGCAGGGGTGTTATAAGTAAGGCGTCCGTTGACAGAATCTCTGACCGGTGCCGTAAACAGCTCACCGTCGGGAATATTCATTTTGCCGTCGCACTTGACGGCCGGCAAGCCTTTAATAGAGAATTCCAGGTCCGTTCCCGGCCCGGTGATCCGAACCCTATCCGTTTTTTCCATCAATTCCTTTAAAGGATCCATAGCTGCCGACATTTTGGAATAATCCAGATTGCAGACCATAAAATAAAAATCCTCAAAACCTTCGATGCTCATCTCCGCCAGTTGAGCCATGGAAGCATTGGGATAACGCAGGACACACCATTTGGTATGTTTAACCCGCTGCTCGGAATGAACCGGTTTCGAATAATGGGTCATGTAAACCTGCATATTCTCACTGGGAACATCGGCCAGTTCATTAATATTTTCTCCGGCCCGAATTCCTACATAGGCCTGCATCTCTTTCATCCTGGCCAAATCCCATCTGGCCATGGCCTGGGCCTGCTCTACCGACAGCCCTTTTAAAATCTCCCGCTCTAGAGTATGATTGTTTAAAGAAAGAAAAGGCTGAGCACCTACTTGGTAAGCCTCTTTTATTAAAGCTTTAGCCAAAGGTACCTCCACGCCCGACACTTCAATTAATACTTTTTCGCCCGGCTTTAATTCCAATGAATAGTTAATAATATTTTTAGCCAGCTGCTCAACTCTTGGGTCTTTCATGTTGCTAATATCTCCTTTACTGTTAGTATTTCCTTTTTATTAAATATTGCTCTTTATTAAATATTGCTCCCTGACCCCTTAAGCTTGTATTCTTCCCCTCTATTAATTTTTCCTTTAATAACATGAAAATATTAAAATAATAAATTGCAGGTGCCAAATGACAACAGAAAAACTATTTACTTATATCTTAAAACCAGAGGACCAGGGAAAAAAATACGAAGACATCCTGCGCAAACGTTTCCATTTTTCCGCCAAAATGATCCAACGCTTGAAAATAGGAGAAAAAGTTTGGGTTGACGGAAAATTCACCTTTCTCAATGTTAAAGCACAAGCAGGACAAACCCTGGTCGTCAATCTTGAAGAAGAGGAAAAATCCAGCATACAGGCCGAGCATCTGCCCCTGGAAATTCTTTTTGAGGACAATTTTTTTCTGGCCGTGAACAAACCCCCGGGCCAAGTTGTTCATCCCACAGGCTGGCGCTACCAATCAGGTACCCTGGGTAACGCCGTCACCGGCTACTGGAAGAAAAAGGGGGAATCCCGCATTTTCCGCCCTGTATTCCGCATCGATAAAGACACCTCGGGGCTGGTGCTCATCGCCAAATCTCGCTATGCCCACCAGCAGATGAATGTCCTAACAGCCCGCAAGCAGGTTTCCAAAAAGTATCTGGGCCTTGTGCAAGGACAGTTTCCTTGGGATGAAGGGCAATTTGCCGGATCCATAAGGCTCAAAGAGGGCAGCTTTATTCAACGGGAAGTCCACGAGCATGGGCAGTCAGCTCTTACTCTTTACCGCACCCTGCGACGTTATGAGCATTATACCCTTGTCGAATTCACCCTCGTAACCGGTAGAACACATCAAATCCGCGTCCATTGCCAAAACAGCGGTTACCCTCTACTGGGCGACGATTTATATGGCGGAAACAAAACTCTTATCTCCAGACAGGCTTTGCACTGCTATTTCTGTAGTTTTCCCCATCCACTGAGCGGGCAGCCCGTGACCATCAAGGCTCCGCTGCCGGAGGATATGCAAACACTTTTAGGACCCAACGGGGATCCAGCATAACAAGCATTACCATCATCCTGGCCAGATCATAGCGGCGAAAAATATCTGAGGCCAAGTCCGGATTATGATACACTTTCCAATAGCCGTTTAAAAGTAATTTAGGCCCCCGCTCTACTTGTGACCTTGATCGGGCCCCGGAAATCTTTTCTTGATACTCCATAAAGGCCTTAACATCCTGGCAGGGGAAACCCAGAAACAATCCAATTTCGTGCGGACAGCCGGATTTAAAGCGAGCTTGCACCAAGCTAAGCATGTTATTTAAGCCCTCTCTATACCCCAGCTGCTTTAGGAAGTCTTGATTCTCTTTTAGCGCAAGATACTTGGCCAATATCTCTTCTCTATAAAACAAAGTCAAAATTTTTTGGGAGGATTTTTTTATTTCCAGATAGTCGAGATTTAACCGGCCGGTGATATCTGACTTACTTCGCTCCCAATTAGCTATTAAGTTTCGGGAAAGGTTAACTAAAGATATTAGACAGGCCGGCTTAA
>ERZ773359.3982-NODE-3982-length-16119-cov-6.092318_pt1 | contig 16119 bp, 18 predicted proteins | sample MGYA00374955_ERZ773359 | MGnify/ENA primary metagenome ERZ773359 (study PRJEB29098, sample SAMN04486028) | biogas fermenter metagenome | study: EMG produced TPA metagenomics assembly of the Biogas fermentation microbial communities from Germany - Plant 4 DNA1... | reverse complement strand
TCCTGAATAGAAGGGCTTAAGTATACACTCTTACTCATTGTTTCCTCCTTTTATTATCCGAATGATTGTAAAGCATCTGTTGCAAGAGCAGCAGGGTATAAGTGATAGGTAAACTTCAAATCACAATATGCACTTGATGATGTGCCATTGCTCCCCATGCAGATATACAATCCGTAACCGGCAGGTACTCTGGTCTGTCGCATCTCAATATGAATGTGCAAGGACTCTGCTGAAGTATTTGACCCAATAGGTGTACTCCGTTGAATTCGGGTGAAGGTTTCCTCATCATTGGAAATATAGAAATCCAGTTCTTTTTCACTTGTATCAGATTGACGACAAAGTGTTATTAAATGGCAGTCATAAGTCGCAGGATATAGTTCCCCGCCCTGACCGCCAATAACCACGCTGCCAATAGGTAAAATCGTGTGCAAAGGACCACGGACACTATTTGCACCGCCGGAGCCTGAAACATTACCCGACAGAATGTATCTAGAATAAGCTGAACGGGTAAAGTCGCTAATAACAGCAGATGCAGAGGATGAGAGAGGTATTGATGATGTCACATTTTCTGCTCTTTCAAGTAGAAAAAGGCTCTCGCCTGCCTCAACAGTGGTACTGCCTATGGAGAACCTTTGACTTGTCCAGTAGGCTGTACAAATCGGATTTGATTTAGTCCCAGTTCCGTAAGCAATATTCACTTCATCATCAATGCCTCTTATGGCTCTAGCAAGGGTTTTGACTGTATTGCGAAGTGTGTCTTGGACTAAAACCTGTACATTGTTTGCTTCTGGACTACCCAGGGCAGTAACAAATGTATATGTTACCGTTCCGATTACTACGTTATTGCCATTGGTTATATTACTGAATGTGATTGCTGCCCTTCGGCTAACCATATCCGGTGCAGTAGCTGTTTCTATTGGATGCAGATGGTTTAGGAGAATTCCAGTCCTCGTATACAGGGTGTCACGCATATCCTCAATTAGCCCGTATGTGCTGTTTAGCAGATTGTAGTTATCGTTTAACAGACTATTTGTAGTGTTTAAAAGTTGATGGTTATCGCCAACTAGATCGTAGGTCTGGTTTAATCGGTTGTGCGTGGTGTTTAATAGGTTATAAGTGAGATTTAATAGATTGTTAATCTCATCAATATCCAGTTCGGCTAAGGCAGAAAGCACTTGATTCAACCACTCCTGTGCAGGAGGCTCTGGAGGATCAACAATTCCATCTGAAAGAGCCTCCTCGACGATGGTTAGAATGCGGACACTTTTCCCTACGACATCGCCATAAGTTACTCTTATCTCCAACTGTCCGACACCGACAAGCTGTGTATCTGTTGAATTAGGTGACCAGATAAGAACACCGTCGGCATAGGTAGTTACTACTGGATAAGCAATTCCGTCAGGCCTTTTGTATATAGCATTTAAGGCTGTTTCTGGATATGTGCCATCTAATAAACTGGAAACATCAAATTCAAGATTGCGAAAGTGATGCTCGCCGCGTCTACCGATGAAAACAGTTACTGTCTTAGTTAAATCAATCATATTTCATCACCTGACTTAGGGTCCTTATCATCACGGCCATGTAGTTGTTTTAAAATCTCTTTAAGCTTTCCAGGTATGGGCAGTCCAATGTGACTGGAATTTTCTAAAATTGATATACCTTCATTGCTAAGATAAAAGAAGATAACCGCTGTTCTAAGTGCACCATTATTACCGCTGGAACTGCTCAGTATTTGCGTATCGAGGATATGGGCTACACCCACCAGCACAAAAATGAGAACCTTTTTGAATATACCTTTAGCACCGATTTCACTGGACAGCTTTTTATCTACAATGGCACAGAGTACACCGGTTACATAATCTATGGCAACAAAGACTAATAGGGCATAAAGAAATCCGTCAAGGCCTCCAAGAAACCACCCTAGAAAAGCACCAGTAGCGGCAAAAGCAACTTGTATCCAGTTCCATATTTCTTTCATTTGGAATACCTCCATTTTACTTATTTGTATATATAAAAGCGCTCCCGTGAATTACGAGAGCGCGATATTTTGGGTTTTGCTTAGAGCGTTATTATTAGATCTTGAATCTGCTGCATTACATCCGCTCTTGGTCTTCCGGTTCCGATTGGGAGCCATGCAACAGGTGGAATATCAAAAGCCGACGACGAATCAAAACTGTTAACCGATGATATGATACCCTCGATAGCTTTTCGTATCTCTGTTATATGGAAGGGCCAGTTTTTTACTGTAGTCCTTCCAGCTACAATTTGCTCTTTCCAGGTTACTGATGGCAAATTATAATAGCTTCGCACCATATTAGTAGCTGTTCGAAGAACCTTTATATGAGCTGCCTTCACATGAGTTTCATTTGCTGCGATTGTCTCAAATGGTGGCGAGAGTATAGTAAAATTGCGTATAACCTCCGGACTTGATGACTCGATATCGATATCAAGGCAACGAATGGTCACAGTATGATTTCCCGGGGTTAATGTAGCCGGCTGAAATATTGTTTTAACACCATTACCCAGATAACCGCTTACGGAAAACATATCTGGATTATCAACACTGTTGAGCCAATCACCATTGTCGATTCTTACTTCAACGATCTGTGACTGTTCGTCCGGTTCGATGCCCGTTGTTATCAAAAATCTCGGTGTCGTATTATAACTGGAGCTTCCTGATACAGGCCCAGTGATCAACGGTGCAGTCGGAGGACTGTTTTTCTTCACAGTGTTGCTCACTACATAAGCGGAGACTGCATCCAATGCATCTGTCACGCTTATACGGTAGCGGGTGAACGTTCCAGGAACCTGGGATGCGTATGAAGTATATGTTCCCGAGGTAGCACTTGAAATGACGGTAGTCAGTGCTTCATATGCTGTCCAGTTAGTTCCGTCTGTTGAAGTTGAACGCTGGATAACATACTGTTTAATGGCGCTGGTTCCGGGTATTGTTCCACTCCAAGTAAGAGTTACAGGTTTAGCTTCATAAATAACGGGAGCGGCGATGAAGGTAGTAGGCGGTGTAGGTAGTGTATTTCTTCGAACTGTATTGCTTGAAACAGCCCAGTCGGAGTAGAGACTCTCACCAGCAGCTCCTCTGGTTCTAACTCGAAACCGGCGATAATGCCCGCGTGTAGCCGTAGGACTTACACTTAAACTGCCACTCGTTGAGGAAGTAAACACAATGGTAAGTTCTGTCCATGGTCCCCAAGTACTGTTATCTGTCGAATCGCTATATTGTATCTCATAGGAGGTGATGGCATTTCCGGCACCACCGGCTGCTCCACTCCATGAAAGAGTTACATTTCCTTCAGCCAATGTTGCGTTTACCGAGCAAACTGCCGGTGCTACGCAGGCGGTTATATCACAGTATATGCTGTTGCTTATCTTCTCTAAAGAGTAAACATCAAGCGTATCTATCGTCCAAATCCCAAATTGGGTATATGTGCCTGGATCCCTCGAAACTTGTGGGTTATAATTGCCGCTGCTTGCCGACAATGTTAAGATGGTCAGAACTGTCCATGCACTCCATGAATTATTATCTGTTGATGTTCGACTTGCAATCTGGTATCCCTTAATCGGGCTGGTACCACTTGACGCTCCGCTCCATGATAGTGTAATAGTTTCGTCACTATATACTGCAGGGGAGGCTGTTACAGTAGTCGGTGGTTTTGGTACAGTATTTCTGCGAACGGAATTCGTAGATACTTTCCAGCCAGAGTAATAACCTGCTCCAGCTGTACCACGCGTTCTTACTTGAAATCTACGGTAATTACCTCGCGTGGAGGAAGGTGAAACTGACAAACTGCCGCTTGTAGCCGTTGTAGTCACTGTAGTAAGAGTTGTCCATGCACCCCATGTGGCATTATCGGTTGATTCACTATATTGAATCTCATATGAGGATATTGTGTTATTTACACCGTTTGACGCCCCACTCCATGAAAGCGTGACATTGCCTTCAGATAGGGTTGAGCTAACAGAACAGCTTGTAGGTGCTCCGCAGGCAGTGTATTGTGTGTAGGTAACTACAACATATAAATAGGCCGAGCCTTTATAATACCCCTTTGATGTACTAGCTGTGGCCACTGCTCCGCTAATATTGATTGTCCATGGCGATGTATTACTGTAACCAGATGTAAGGACAACACTACCACTTCCGCTTGAACCGCTGATAGGATAAGTATTGTTTCCGGCCTTGTGTGTGGTAGCAGCTTGGAAACCTTCAGTTGCGCCACTGTTGTTCCATGCGTAATAAAGCCTGACTTCGTTAATCACACCGCTTACTCCGAGGGCTGGAAATGTAACGTCTGCATTATGATTGAAACCGCTGGAAGTATATCCAATCATCATGTAGCCAGTTGCCGGGGTGTATGTGTTAACAAGGTTAGTGTAGTTTAAAGTTTTGGTTGCCATATAAGCTCACCCCTCACTCATAAACAGCTGATACCAAAGAGTTAACTAATCCACAAAGGTTAGTATCCAAACGGGTATCAATAATGTTATTAGCGATTATAGAAGTGGCAGCAGTCGGTACAAGCACGTCTGCAATTCCGAGTTCATAGATATCGCTAGTTCTCGTTAATGACGGTGCCACAGGTGTTCCGGCGGGAGTACCGCTAACAACGGCTATCTGAATGTTCCGGCTGATCATGCTTAGTCGGACTACAATCCTATCTATGCGAGGATTACTTCCGTCTGCAGTTGCAAGTGGCATATTTAAGTCATCTGTATTCTCATAACGATATCCATTGATCCATGCGCTTCCTGGTGCCACACTCACAGCCAGACCAATTGCCGGTGTCACCTGCAGGTTTGTTTCTGTATTATAAAAAATCCCGTTTGAAACAAGATCTCCAAAGTATGCTGCAAAGTCTGCTGCATCATAAAGCCTATCACCATCTGATGAGTTAAAAAATCCGCTTCTCTCCATATTGATTTCCTCCCGTTAAGCTCTAGCGTAAGAGCAAGATATAAGATAATAACCCGTAGGCAATGGGTTAGAAGCTGCGTTCGCAATCACACCGTTCGTATCAATAGTAATTGGCATGCTAGTACCATTTCCTGCTAGTGCAGTTGCCACAGAGCGAACCATTGAGTATGGGTAAAAGTCAGAGTTAGTTATCGATAGAATAGTATCGCCGGACGCAACACCAGATGCGCCCACATTGACCTGCAGCCCTATTGAAACGACACCCTTATTTACAAATGACATATTTGCTCCCATTGTAACACCACTTCCAAGCGAGTAAGTTAGTGTGGTGTTAGCCTCCTGAGCAATCTTCACACTAGTTACAGCACCGTCCGCAATCCTCGCCCCAGATACCGGTGCATTGTAGACGTTGTTAATACTGGCTGCAAAGGTGCTTCCCCGGACTGAAGCGACTATGTCTGTTAGTGCGCCAAGCGGAAAGCTTATCCAAACCGCTTCCCCAGACGGGTTATTGAATAGGAAAACAGAGATCACATGACAAGTCATGGTGTTACGGGATATAAAGAAACCCATTGCTCTCTGAAAGCCATTTCCTGTGTTGTCTCCATTGTGCTTTATAAGAAAGACATGTCCGTCTTCGCTTGGTTGATCGCTGAACTTGTTACCACTCCACGATGTAAAATAAAAGGCATCTCCCGAAACCATGTTGTGCAAGGCGTATTGACCAATTGAAATAGTTCCTGCTCCTACTGTTATTTCAAGTGCTGGGAGTTTTCCAAACAGATTATTAATAGTATCAGCAATATCATTACCTTGAATTTTAGGATCTACCTCTGTAAGGTCTCCTAAGGTTTCTTCAACAATACCCAGCGCACCTTCCACTTTGGCTATGCCGGTCGGAGCCGATAGTGCTGTTTTAACTTCGCTCATATTGGACTGAATTTTCTGAGTTATTGTCACTTCAGCTTTTCCAAACACTACACTAACACTTCGACCGTCAGAGTCATATGTTTCTTCAACCTCGGTGATGCGTGTAGTCATGGATACACCCCATGCCTTAGAGATGACTTTAACGATATGCCCGAGATCAAAGTCTACCTTGTAGGCCAAATTGCCGTGAGGGTTAACCGATGTATCAAGAGAATATCGCTTTGCTTGCTCATTTAGCTTACTTTGGCCTCTATAAGTCAGTGTATTGATGTAATCCTCTCCAAAATCCTCAGCCCTTAAGTCTTTAGCATCTACAAAAATCTCACGTCGGGTCTCCCCAGAGCCGTTTGTAATAGCGACAAATGTACGGTCTTCGCCTTCACCCTCGCCGCCGATTAGCGCGGTATTAGCATATTCTGCAGTACTCTCTCTATATATCTGTTCCGTTATATTCTCGTACTCCTTGGAGAACACTGCCTGTGAAGTTTCTCCGTTATATAACGTCACCGTAAAGATACCAGTAGCTGGATTGAACACAGTTTTTATGCCGATATCTGAAGCCACACATAAATCAGTTACTGCATCCATAAGATTTCGGTATGATATCTGGGTACTAACGGGCACTCCCAAATTTGGTGAAGTAAAAACTATTCCTGTTATTTGCCGTGTTGTATCGGTAGGACTAATGAGATTGTTATTTATTAGCTGCTCAACACAGACAGAAAGATCCCCGGATAGTTTCTCAGTTTGCCATAAAATACGACGGGAGAGAAAGGATGTAGCAAAGCGGCCACTTGCCGTGATAAATTCCTGCTCGGTCTGTGACAATTCAAGATGTTCAATAATTCCGGCCTCCTCATCATCGTTCTTCCAAATGATGTTCCCTTCTTTTAGGAGTTCTGTGTTTTCCGGTGTTGCTATGGCCTTTAGTTCAAATGAACCACACTGGGAATAACGCCTAGTCCAGCGAAGATAATCGAAAGACTCTACAATACCGGTAAGCTCTCTGTCTGAATTATAGATATATAGTTCCATGTTCACACCCCCAGAAACTGCGGACGAAAGTAGATACTAACTTCAAGCAGTTCCATATTGACTGAAGCATCATATCGCAGAGTGTTAAGCCCGGCTGCTAGCTGAAAAAATACCGAGCCGGTATCAAGCAGTGAGAAAGCGTTTGTTATAACAGATCCGCTGATGCTGACAACACGCTTACTAGCGAATTGTGTATAAACTCGAAGTTCGTCCCCGGCGCTCATTGTAGTTAGAAGTCGGACATACTCACCAGTGTCAATATTTAATAGCTCTGGATTTGTAACTGTTCCCAGAGCTCGAAACACAATCTCACAGCCACAGGAAACATCTCCAATGTTGTCTACAGTGATAATTTGGCTCGGTTGACGAATTCCAAACTCCATGCCTGTCATTGGTATCTCTAATTCAAATTCTAACAGTGGTATCCAAGATGCCAGTTCCTCACGCACTTCTTCCAGGGTCTCAAAGAAAGGAGAAGGACACAGCAGGCTTACAAAGAAGTTAGGTATGCGCTGCCTGGTAGAGACCGTAAAACCTGCCTCTTCTACCACGCAGGAAATTTGCTTATTACGGTAGACGAGGGTTCCGTTTAACTTAGGACTAAATACTTGAAGAAAATGCTGTCTTTTTGCATAAGCATCATCAGGATTATCAGCAACAATTGTACCTTCAAGTATGATATTTCGCATATCTAGAGTGGAGGAAATATAAAAAGCGCCATCCTGATTTGGCGCTTTGAATGTATTAACGGTCTGACGTATGTTGCCCGTTCCGTCTAGCTTAGAAAGAAAGTATGGGCGGTTTTGTTTCAGTGTTATGCTTACACCATCCTCATTGATATATGTTAATTCCATAGTCAGACCTCCTTTAAAACTCAAGTGCTAGCTTGCGTGATAGGTTTCTGAACTCTCGTGCCAGTTCTTTTTCGGATAGAGCCTTTGGTGTTACCACAGAAAGATTTTGAATGATACTTGTTCCAGCAGGACTGCCTTGTCCAGATAAACCTCTGTAATTTAAATCGAAATTTGTGGGTATTGCGTTCTGCATATCTCTCGAAACAGCTGCCATTGCCTCTTCGAAACCGACACCGATACCTTCACCCATATTGTGGCCAATCCCGGCAAAAAGAGAAGAAGGTGAGCTTATGCCAAAGAAATTTTTAATACTCGATACCACATTCCCAAAAAATCCGGAGATCTTATCCCATAACCACGCACCTGCATCCGAGATACCTTGCCATAGTCCTTTAATCAGATTACCACCTACTTGGACTATTTGGCTGATAGATCCTGTGAAAGCTCTTACAATACCAGCAATAATTTGAGGTACGGCTTTGACGATAGCAACAATAATCTCGGGGAGATTCGCAATTAGTGCAACGAATAACTGGATTCCTGCATCGATTATCTGCGGAATAGAATCAATCAGAAAGTCCACCAATGCATTTATAATGGCAGGTAATCTTGAAACAAGCTGCGGTATTGCCTTAACCAATCCCTGAGCTAACCCTATAATCAATTTTAAAGCTGCATCTAACAGCTTGGGCAGATTATCAATCAAACCTTCCACAATCTGAGTGACTGCAGAAACTGCTGCAGGTATGAGCTGTGGTAAAGCTATGCCAATACCATCTACAAGTGCAGTTACAAGTTCAATTGCTGCATCTATAAGTAAGGGTAGGTTATCAATTAATGCTCCGACAATTGTCATCACAGCACTTACTGCTGCCGGAATAAATTCTGGTAGTAGGCTCAAAACGGTTTCTAATACCTGTGAGAATATACTTGTGACAGTTTCAAGCAGCATAGGCAACAAGTCACCAACCGCTGTTAGAATTGCACCTGTTGCCGTTGGAAGTGCGGCTACGATATTCTCTAAAACAGGTACGATATTAGTGACAACCGCTTGGAAAGCATCAACAAGATTCTCTGTGAGGTTTGTCATATCGGCATTAGCATTACCAAGTCCTGCGGTGAAAGAACCAAGTGCAGCTTGAAGCAGTCCGATTGAACCCGTAATTGTTTCTGTGGATTCGCGTGCAAAGTTCCCGGCATACTGCTGGGTATTCTCGAAAAACATCTGCATAGCGACTTCAGCTTTTTCAGCTTGTGTAGCAGTTTTCCAAGTGAAATCAAGACCTTTTGCTAGAGCATATGCCTCAATATTGGTAGCGTTCATCGCAACACCTAAGTTGTCCATCATTGTGAAGTTGCCTTTGGCGGCACCTGTGACTGCGTCCATTGCCATAGACATATCAATGCCCATAACAGAAGCCATGTCTGCGGCACGTTGCATTGCTTTCTCGGTCAATTCAAGGCTTTTTTGCTGTTGGATACCAGAGCCTTGGAATAACGCACCCATTTTGTTTGCAGTTGCTAGGTACTCACTTTGTGATATACCAAGGTTTTTATATGCTTCTTCGCCGCTTTTCTGGATAGCTAAAGTGTGAGCTCCAAAAACCGCCTCGGAACCGCCAAGGTTTTGCTCTAACTCACCAAATTGTGCTACTACTTCTTTACCTAGTTTTATAGCCGCAGCCCCTGCAGCAGTGGCAACCGCACCCATTGCAACACCAATGCCCTTGAGGACACTACCAAGTTTTCCAAACTTGCCACCGGCATCGTCTGCACTTTTAGCCGAATTATCCAATTCTTCACCGAGATTATTAGCTTCGACAGCAGACTGTTCAAGTTCACGTTCCATATCATTAAGCTGAGCCTGTGCCTTGTTTAGCTGGATCTGCCAGTTTTGCGTGCGGCGATCATTCTCACCGAACGAGGAGGCGGCATTATCTAAAGCGGCCTTAAGAGTTGCAATCTTTTCTTTTTGTGCGTCGATTTCTTTATTCAGAACCGCATTCCGAGCGGTAACCGACTGTATCGATTTATCGTTTTTATCGAATTGACTGGTTACAAGGGTCATTTCACTGCCCAGAACCCTAAATGATTGGTTGATTTCAGAAAGAGCTTTCTTAAATTCGCGCTCGCCTTCAACACCAATCTTTAAGCCGAAATTGTCTGCCATGCCTTCACCTCCTCCTTAAGATAGGGCATGAAAAAGGCACTCCGATATTTTCAGAGCGCCTTAGAAATCTGTGCAATATATAGACAGTGCCATAAATGATTAATACTGAATATGTGCTATATCATTTTCTTTCAAAGTTATTATTGTACCGTCCATGTATTCGATATTTATTTCTAATAACACGGCCTTTTTTATTGTATTATTATACCAAGCATTTTCCCATAGTCTATCATACCCATATGATTGGCCTGGTTTAATAGGTCCCGTCTCGTGACCTGAAAATCTTGACCTTCCTCTTATTTCACAGCGTACAACATCACCCACAGCATTATATGGTTCTACCGTAAATGTAATATATTTAACGGTTTTTTTAGAATTATTCGTCCACTCTATATGAAGATCAACCCCATTTGCTGAATTTGGTGAACTGGTATACACCCTAGAAACCCTTATAATCTCTCTTGCTTTATCCCGTTCGCTCTTTAATGCCTCAGCTGCTATTCGATCTTCTTCTTCCTTTTTTATCCGATTGAGTTCCTCAATTTCAGCTTGACTTAAATCAGCAATTTTTTGACCTTCTATATCCTCTTCTGTCCCATTAAAATTAGTGTGTAATGTTTCTGCAAGAGATAACACTTCTTCATATTGTTGTGCTTCATAAGCATTTCTAATTTGTATTAGTAATCTCTGTGCTCCGTTTTTTAATTCGTCTAACTCAATTAAGAGATTTTCAATCTCTTCTTTTTGATCACTGTTTTCTTTTTTCAGTTTTTCAATTTCATTATTTAGCGAAGAATTTTCTTCTTCCAAAGCAACTGTTTTATTCTCCAGTTCAATGATAGTTTGTTGATTATTAGCACACCCTGAAAATAATAGCACAATTGCTATTATTAAAAAAGGTAGTCCTGTTTTTTTCATACAGCACCTCCAAATCAATGAGATTCTTCATGTTAATAATAACATGAATCAGCAAATGTTGCCATTAAACACCCTCTCATATTGGACAAGCTATAAATTACGGTTTAAAACATCCTGCTTTAAACACTATAATTGTACCAAGTAACTGTAGAATCATATTCCTATCGGAATAATATCATCAATGGTTTGAGTTTTCTTCGGCTTTTCAATACCATACCATTGCTTGTGGCAAGCCCATAAATCAAAGAACAGTCCTATAGGCATAAGCCAGAATTCCTCTGCATCCATACCCATTTGAACTGTTCCATAATATAAAAGCCGGGTAAAGACTTCTGTGTCCGTTACCCGACTTCCACGTTTTTTGAGATCTCTTCCTCACTTTCCACATTGCGTTTCGTACCTTTGAACATCGCTTCGGTGATTGCGTTTTTATATGCCGCCAAGTCAAGTGGTGAAGTGAGAAGTTCCACCTCTACCTCTGTGAGTAATTCTCTAGGTGATTCCTTATTCCTAAGGTTGTGTATTATGATGGACTGGTTTGCCAACAGTGTAATTAGCCAAACAATTTCGTCCAATGCCATCTCAAAGTTCTTGGATTTCATTAGCTTTTCTCCGAGGTTCTCAAGCCCACCATATCGGCCTGCAATCGCTTTTGTTGCACGAGTGGTCAGAACCAATTCATATTCTTTTCCGCCTATGTTGATAGCTGCAGTTCTTTCATTATCCATTGTTATCCTCCTATGGTTCCGGTGCGTACACAGGTTCGTAAACTTCTGAGAACCACCCGGTAATGACAGCGGCAGGAACGCCTGCATCGCCTTCGGTTACCTCAGCTTTCCATGGGTGCTTGCCCAGCCCATCTAATTTATTTCTTCGTGTGACTGTTCCTTCAATAGTCGGTGTAGAGAAAGTAATAGAATCAGACTTAGTCTGCAGGTTTGTTGCTGGTAGCCCGAACACCACACGGTACAACCAAAAATATCGATATGTTCCGTTGGCCTTCTGTGCACGAAATCCTATAGCGACCGGAGCGCCAACATTTTCGCTGGCAGAGATAAGAACACCGTTGTCATCAGTTGATGCACCAGTTAGATCTGCCGCAACTGTTGGGCCAATGTCATCCACTCCGAGTGTGAGGGTACCACTGCTGAAGTCTTTAACAATTTCTGCGGCACCGTCGTCCGCATACAGAATCGCCTCTACCAATTCTACAGATAGTTCAGCGGTTATGGCTTTGGCAAGCACCGAAGGCACACCATAGGTTTCCTCACCATTAGAGTCCTCGGTTATTTTTGCATAGTACAGTTTATCCAAACCGATAGTTGCCATATGTTATTCCTCCAATCCATAGTTTTTTGCCACATCTATGGCGTAATGATGATATCCAGTATCATCCTCATGTCCGATGTATCGTCGCTCGGTTATAGTGAAATCATCACTTAGTAAAGCAGTAATGATCTGCTTTTTCCTCTGTTGGTAGTTGCCTTTTGAAAAAAGTGAAATTCGTACTTCCTGCACATCAAATCCGGGAAGATTATCCGCATGAAGTTCAAAAATGTCCGATAGAGGTAATAGGACTACATACTCATCCGGAGCTTTGTCAGAAAAAACACCAGTTTCCACGGGAAGAGGTATAGCGCTTACGATAGTAGTAAGTTCCGATAGAATACTCATATCTTGCCAATCTCCTCCTCTAGCTTATTAATCATTGCATTAGTGCAAGGTCTGCGAGATGCAGTTCTTGCGGGCTTCATGAAAGGTTTAGCGGGTTGTCCGTGTTTGCCATATTCAAGGACACTTGCAATTTTTGCATTGTTTTCACCATCAGGGAGAGGCTCCGCGAATCCGACCTTCACATTGAAGTTTCCATTTCTATCCTGCTTAGCATCAGAAAGACCTAATGATGAAATAAGTTCACCCGTACTTCTTGAAGGATATTTCGTATCCTTTCCGATTACAGCCTGCAGATTGTCTTTGACTTTTTTCAGAACTACATCACCGCCTACCTCAAGCACACGAGGAACAATTACATCAATCTGGTCGCCTAATCTGGATATACGCAGAAGAAAATCTTCCGGCATCTTTATATTTACTTTTGCCATATAATCACCTCATAGAAGGTTCTATTCGTTCGGTAAGAACCTCGGTATACATCCTGCGTCCGCGTACATCTTCTGAACTAAGTATCCGGTATCGGTCATCAGCACAGACGATAATCATTTCAGAGTTTATTTCTAAACCTGGGATTTTTCTAAATCGAAATAGGGAGGAGGCCGTTGAAAATGTAGCCATATTTGCCCATCGCTCATTACCATGCCGCTCCTCCTTGTATGCTCGGACAGAGGCAAGTAGTGTCTCTCCTACAGTAGAAAATCCCTCTTCGTCTATAGTAGGATTGGTGCTGATTATATTAATGAAAGTGTTCATCTTTCCAAAGCTCATAATCTACACCTTCCAATCCCGGTCAAGCCTAAGAAGTAGGTTTACCGTATTCCAAACCTGTTGACCTGCTTGCACGCTATCAGCAAAGAAACCAGCTGTCGAGCCATCTCTGCTTTCGTAGAAATGACTCGACAACATAATTACAGCCTGTTCAGTAGTAGGTGGCATAGTGTTTTCGGAGTAGTGTCCTTCGGGAATATGCTGGTAGCTTTCTGCATAGGAGACGGCAGCTTTGATGTAATGCAGTAGAAGGCCATCGTCTGCATCATGCTCCAATATTAAGTTTGCTTTTACTTTTGGTAAAAGATTATCAGTTGTCATGCCATCCGCCTCCTTCTGGTTATTCCTCGTCTGCCGCCATTAACCCAGCCGCTTTCAGTTTTGCGAGAAGTGCATTGAAATCTGTTACAAGCGTAGCTGTGTCCTCAGCTATACTGTCAGCTTGATTTGCAGCCATTTTTACCAATCCGGAGACTTGTTCTGTAGCATCGGCGGGATATGCCGGAGCATAGAGCTTACCGGTTTCATCTATCTTAACTTCTACAGTATCATCCTCACCTGCTTCTTCAGCTATTACTCCACCTAGAGTTTCAGCTGTTGCCATAGCAAGTGCTGGCACATATAGCTTGCCATCATCGCCAATCTTAACTTCGACGGTGTCAATATCACCCGCTGCTGCAGCTTTAACACCGCCGAGAGTCTCCTCAGTTGCAACGAGAAGGGGATTAGCGGCGAGCCCTGTTACCGAAGCTCCTTCCTTAATTTCAAGCGTTCCGCCTATAACAGTTTTCTCTCCGCCTTGTTCGGTGTAATTCTTAGTGTTATAGCTCATATTGCACCTCCATCACGCTTTCTGCTGGAGAACCTTGATAGCCTCCGGCAGAATCAATTTGCCATCGACACGTTGGGTTGCAACAAATCCGACTTGGCCAGTAACGGCATAGAGCTCGTTTAGTCTCTTAAATACACGTCCTTGGCGATCTGCTACCCAATAGTAACTAAAATCACCAAAGGCAATGGTCTTAGCTGCGGCTTCAATGGTAGGTACATATGAAGATGTGTACAATGGACGGTTGAGAATAGTATCAGGTGTTCCAGCCTGTAGCGAAGGTTGCCATAAATACTGCCCATGACCATCCTTCAGTTTGCGAATTGCCTTTATAGTGGCATCGTTCATAACAAATACTGCTTTGTTACGGTAAGGTGCCTTTAAGGAGTAGAAAAGATCAAGCACCTCATCCATAGTGATTGCCGTAGCACTTGCAGTAGTAACACCAACTTGTGCTCCGCCTGTAGTGGCGAGTATTCCAGTTGGTTTGCCAGAACCATCGCCGGTGAAAAAGGCTTCTTCCTCCTTGTTGCCGATACGTCTTGCAAACTCTCTGGAAATATACGCTTCCATATCAAAGGCAGAGTCGTTAAGTAACTCCTCGGAAACCTTAATCAAAGTTGCCAGTTTATACGCCCCGATAGACACCTGACCAAAACTGTCGTCACTATCTGTGATAGTCCCTTCCTCGTCGACCCAGGAGGCAGTGCCTTTGGTGGCAACGACTGGGATTTTTCTGTCACCGGAAGAAGTGGTGATAACTTTCGCCAGTGAGCGGAAGATATTTTCATCCTCTAGTGCTTCTACAAGAGTGCGTTCAAATTCATCGGGAACCAGATAACCTCCTTCTGATTCTGTACCGATTTGCAGAGCATTTTTTACATTTGGGTCAAGCCCTTCTCCTGCACGAGTACGCATAGCACTCCAGAACGCTTTTTTGTACTCATCGGATGCACGACCAGTCTTTTCCCCAGCTGCCTTGGAAGGAGCATTTGTAATGGGTTTACTTGTTGCTATGGAGAGTTCCAGGTCGATGGAAGCCTGACGTTCAAGACGCTCGATTTCTTTACCCAGTGCTATTACATCGTTCTCCATCTTCTCATAAGTAGCGGTATCCTCTGCGGACAGTAGTCCGTCACCACCACGTTTACTATCAAGGAATGCTTTCGCTGCATCCCAGGCTTTAGCGCGCTTTTCACGCAGTTCAAGAATCTTACTCATTGAAATTCCTCCTTCAAATTAGTGCAAAATTAAAGAAAGCCGCTTATCCAGCGACTCAATCGGGGTACCTTTTTTCGGTTTTGGTTTTTTGGGTATTTTTGAGAGCAATGAATTACACACGGCTGCACGAGAGAATATTAGGCCTTGTTCTATATTAAATGGAACACGATCTTCAACCTCCATAAACAGGACTTTGTCAGCGAAGCCAAGCTCAATAGCTTTGTTTGCATTCATCCATGTTTCCGCATCCATGAGATGTGAGAGCTTTGTACGGGATAATCCGGTTTTCAGCTCATATGCATTGATGATGCTTTCCTTTACCTCATCCAACAAAGCCTTAGCACGGAGCATTTCTTCGCTATCACCGATGGCAATAGTCGAAGGATTATGGATCATTATCATGGATACAGGAGACATATACACATCTCCACCTGCCATTGCAATGACTGACGCAGCACTTGCAGCAAGCCCGTCAATCTTTACAGTTACATTTCCTTCGTAATCCATCAGCATGTTATAAATCTGTGCAGCAGCGAACACATCACCACCTGGAGAGTTAATCCAAACTGTTATATTGCCAGAACCAGCCATCAATTCGTCCTTGAAAAGCTGTGGTGTTACTTCGTCACCCCACCAGGTCTCGTCGGAGATCTCTCCGTTGAGATAGAGGGTACGTTCCTGCGTGCTTTCATCTCGTACCCAGTTCCAAAATTTTTTCATTGGTCTTTAGCCTCCTTTTCATAGAAATTGCCTGCCTGTGAGAGAGGGAGCATATTGCCGTTGACAAGAT
>ERZ773359.3981-NODE-3981-length-16120-cov-472.420106_pt1 | contig 16120 bp, 12 predicted proteins | sample MGYA00374955_ERZ773359 | MGnify/ENA primary metagenome ERZ773359 (study PRJEB29098, sample SAMN04486028) | biogas fermenter metagenome | study: EMG produced TPA metagenomics assembly of the Biogas fermentation microbial communities from Germany - Plant 4 DNA1... | reverse complement strand
ACGAGATCTACCGCAGCCCCCAGGAGCTGCAGGAGCTGGTGCGCAAGGTGAACCGCTCCAATGTGGGCATTACGCTGGATGTGGGGCATGCCGTCATTGCCGGGCACGATCCCCTGGATTTCGTGCGCCTGCTCTTTGACGATCTCTTCCACATCCACCTCCACGACAACCACGGAGAAACCGATGAACACCTGCCCCTGGGCCAGGGTACCATCGACTATGTGGGCATTGTCCAGACCTTGAAACAGCTGAACTACCAGGGGGCCATAACCTTGGAGTTTGCAGTGGAAGACCCAGACCAATTTGTGCGTTACGTGCACCCCTAGGAAGGAGTAGTCTATGAAGTTCCATGGTTGGTTTAAGCCGCAGCATGATTTCCAGTACGCACAGCGGGCGCTGCAAGCGGGCCTGCACGGTTTTGAAGTGACGGGCGGGGAGTCGCATTACCATCCCCAGGAGTTTAGGACCTACAGGGCGAACATTCTGCGCATCAAGGAAGAGCTCCAAGCTAGCTTTACATTGCATGCGCCCCTTACCGATATCAACCTAGGCAGTATTAACCGGAGAATCAGACAGGCATCCATCGAAGACGTAAAAGCCGCCCTGGAGTTCGCCAGGGAAATCGGGGCTTCCGCGGTAGCCGTGCACGCTTCGCCAGGCATGTTGGCCATGCCCGGGGGCAAATGGTCTAAGGAAACCCCATCGCCACCAATGCGGGCGGTACTTCTCCAGCAAGAGGAGCTTTTGGTGCAGGCGGTCCAGGATTTGGCGGACTTCGCCCCGGATCTCCTGCTCTGTTTAGAAAACCTAGTTTATCCCCATGAGCTTTACCGGAGCCCGGAAGAGGTGGGGGAACTGGTGCGCAAGGTAAATCGCCCCAACGTAGGGGTCACCTTGGATGTGGGGCACGCCGTGGTTTCAGGCCATAACCCCCTGGACTTCTTGGGCTTGCTGCCGGATCGAATTTTCCACGTCCATCTCCACGATAACTCCGGGGCCGTTGATGAGCACCTGCCTTTAGGCCAGGGCAGCATTGATTACGTGGGTATCATCCAGGGCCTGCAAGAGCTGGGCTATGGAGGTGTGGTGGCTCTGGAGTTTCTATTAGAAAACCCTGACAGCTATGGGGATTACTTAGAGCAGTTTGCCTAAACGGAGGCAGTTATGTACAGCAAGGAGGATCTCAAAAGGCAGATTGCCGCCATGGGCATCCAGCCCTGGGACACCCTGCTCGTCCACTCTTCCATGAAGACCATTGGTCCGGTGGAGGGGGGAGCAGATACGGTGCTGGACGCCTTCTGCGAATACCTGGCGGAAGGGCTGTTGGTGCTGCCTACCCATACCTGGGACCGGCTTAGTGGGGAGTACAGCGTTTTCGATGTGGAAAACGAGCCCTCCTGCGTTGGTTTGCTCACCAATCTCTTCCGCAAACGCCCCGGCGTTCTGCGCTCCTGGCACCCCACCCACTCTGTGGCTGCGTTTGGACGGGGGGCTGAGGAGTTTATCGCCGGTGAAGAAAAGTTCGACACACCCTGCGCCAGAGAGGGGTGCTACGGTAAGCTCTACGACCGCAGGGCCAAGGTGCTCTTTTTGGGAGTAGATCTAACCCGCAACACCCTGATCCACGGGGTGGAGGAGTGGGCGGGCGTACCCAACCGCCTCAGCACCCACCACCTGCCCCTGAAGATCCGCACCCCCGATGGCCGCCTGCTGGATCGGCCCCTGCGCCACCACAGCGCGCCCATACGCAATATTTCCGGGAACTACGACAAGCTGGAAGAACCGCTGCTGGCCTTGGGGATCGCGCTGCGAGGCAGAATAGGCGATGCCAACAGCACGTTAGTTGAGGTGGCACCCATGGTGGATTTGACCATGGAGTTCTTAAGGCGCAACCCTGATCTATTCTTGGATCGCCAGCCTGTTCCCAAAGAGTGGTACGAAAACAGAAGATAGGAGAAAACCATGGAAGAGCTGCCCAAACGCTTAGCCGAGCAGATCAGTTTCATCATAGAGATAGATAAGCTGAAGAACATCTACCGCCAGAACCTCGTGGCCGATGGTTCGCGCCGGGAAAACGATGCGGAGCATTCCTGGCACCTGGCGGTCATGGCTTTCCTGCTGGCGGAGTACATGCCTGAGCCGGTGGACCTGCTCAAGGTGATCAAGATGGTCCTCCTCCACGACGTGGTGGAGATCGATGCGGGGGATGTTTTCTGCTACGACCCCGCGGCCGCCGTGGGTAAGCAGGAGCGGGAAGAGGTGGCGGCCCAGCGGATTTATGGTCTGCTGCCTGGGGATCAGGGCCGGGAGCTCAGAGAGCTCTGGGAAGAGTTTGAAGAACGGGAAACCCCTGAAGCCAGGTTTGCCGCCTGTTTGGATCGCCTGCAGCCCTTTTTGCTCAACTTCTTCACCCAAGGGGGCACCTGGCGCATCCACAACGTCCCCGCCGGGCAGGTGCGTAAGCGCTTGGCCACCGTTGGCGAAACGTCCCCAGCCCTGGGCGAGGTGGTGGAGCACTTTATGGAGAAAGCCATCGAGCTAGGATTTCTAAAAGAATGACGCGAAACAAAAAAGCGGCCTGAGCACACCTGCTCAAGCCGCTTTTTACCTCTTCAACGCTACTTGACTACGATGTTGTAGATCCGCCCCGGCACATAGATTTCCTTCACAATGGACTTGCCGTCCAGGGCCTTTTGCACCGCGTCGTTGGCCAGGGCCTTCTCCCGGGCAGCTTCCTGGGAGTCATCCAGGTTCACCGTGATGGTGCCCCGCAGCTTGCCGTTGACCTGCACCCCGATTTCCACAGTCTGCTCAATGGTCTTCTCCTCATCCCAACTGGGCCAAGTCTGCTCGTTGAGCATGCCGCCAAACTCCAGCCGCTCCCAGATCTCTTCCGTGATGTGGGGCGCAACGGGGTTGAGCAGGATCAGGAAGGTTTTCATTTCCGCCTCGTTGATGGAACCCACGTGGTTCACATCGTTGAGGAAAGTCATGAGCGCGGCGATGGCGGTGTTGAACTTGAGGTGCTCATAGTCCTGGCTCACCTTTTTGATGGTCTGGTGCATCTTGGCCTCCAGCTCGGGCCGGTAGGCATCGCCGGGGATCACTGCCTCCTGGAGCTTCCAAACCCTGTCTAGGAAGCGCTTGCAGCCCCGTACCCCTTCGGTGCTCCAGGGCACGCTCTTCTCGAAATCACCGATGAACATCTCGTACAGGCGCAGGGTATCTGCACCGTATTCCGCCACCACATCATCGGGGTTAACCACATTGCCCCGGGACTTGGACATCTTTTCGTTGTTCTCCCCAAGGATCATGCCGTGGGAAGTGCGCTTGCTGTAAGGCTCGGGACCAGGCACCACGCCAATGTCGTACAAGAACTTGTGCCAGAAGCGGGAATAGAGCAGGTGCAGTGTGGTGTGCTCCATGCCGCCGTTATACCAATCCACGGGCAGCCAGTAGTCCAAAGCTTCCCGGCTGGCCAGGGCTTGATCGTTGTTGGGATCGGTATAGCGCAGGAAGTACCAGGATGAGCCGGCCCACTGGGGCATGGTATCCGTTTCCCGCTCGGCGTACCCGCCGCACTTGGGACAGGTGGTTTCCACCCAGTGCCTGATCTTGGCCAGGGGCGATTCGCCCGTATCGGTGGGCTCGTAATTGGCCACCTGGGGCAGCCTCACGGGCAGCTCGCTTTCGGGTACGGGCACCCAGCCGCACTCCTGGCAGTAGACCAAGGGAATGGGTTCGCCCCAATAACGCTGCCTGGAGAATACCCAGTCGCGCAGTTTGTAGTTGACTTTAGGTTCGCCCAAGCCCCTCTCCTGGAGCCAGGCGATCATCTTCTGCTTGGCCGCTTGCACATCCAGGCCGTTTAAGAAGCCTGAATTGACCATGGTTCCCTGTTCCGTGTCGGTGTAGGCTTGTTCAGTGATGTCGCCCCCTGCCACCACTTCCACGATGGGCAGGCCGAACTTTTTGGCAAACTCCCAGTCCCTCTGGTCGTGGCCGGGAACAGCCATGATCGCGCCTGTGCCGTAGGTCATGAGCACGTAGTCCGAAACCCAGATGCTGATTTCTTCGTTGTTCACGGGGTTGATGGCGCTCAGGCCTTCCAGGCGCACGCCGGTCTTTTCCCGGATCAGCTGGGAGCGCTCAAACTCCGACTTTTTGCGGGCTTCTTCTTGGTAAGCCGCGACCTCTGGGAAGTTGGCTATGCGGTCTTTGAGCTTGGCCAAAACCGGATGTTCTGGGGAAATGACCATATAGGTGGCTCCGAACAGGGTGTCGGGCCTGGTAGTAAACACGGTTAAGGACTCGTCCGTGTCTTTGATCTTGAAGATCACATCGGCCCCTTCGGAGCGGCCGATCCAGTTGCGCTGCTGCACCTTGACCCGCTCGATGTAGTCCACCAGATCCAGATCGTTGATCAGCCGTTCCGCGTAGGCGGTGATTCTGAGCATCCACTGGTTCTTGACCCTGGTTTCCACCTGGTGGCCGCAGCGTTCGCACTGGCCGTCCACCACTTCTTCATTGGCCAGGCCAATCTTGCACCTTGGGCACCAGTTGATGGGCATTTCTTTTTTGTAAGCTAAGCCTTTTTCGAACAGTTTGAGGAAGATCCACTGGGTCCATTTGAAGTAATTGGGGTCCGTGGTGTTCACTTCCCGGGACCAGTCAAAGGAAAACCCCAGGGATTTGAGCTGCTCTCGGAAGCGGTTGATGTTGCGCTCGGTGATCACCGCCGGGTGGATCTTAGTTTGAATGGCGTAGTTCTCAGCGGGCAGGCCAAAGGCATCCCAGCCCATGGGAAAGAGGACGTTATATCCTTCCATGCGGCGCTTGCGGGCCACCACATCCAGGGCGGTGTAGGGCCGGGGATGGCCGACGTGCAGCCCTTCGCCGGAAGGATAGGGGAATTCCACCAAAGCGTAGTACTTGGGCTTGCTGAAATCAACGCCGGTCTTGAAGACCTCCTTCGCTTCCCAGATCTCCTGCCATTTCTTTTCCACGGCTCGATAGTTGTAACGGGCCATCCTACTTCCTCCCATCCTATTCCTACCTCAATAATACAAAAAACCTTCCTTCTCCTTAGAGACGGAAGATTTCCGCGGTACCACTCTAATTGATCGCAAGTGCGCCTTGCGATCCACTCCTGCATGGTAACGGTATGACCGGCTGGCACTACCTATTGCACCAGCAGCTCCCAGGCGAGTTCTGGAAGGATTTGCGCTGCTTCGCACCACCCAGCAGCTCTCTGGATACCCCCATACTACTCCTGTTCACAGCCTTTGCATATCAGCCTAATTGTACCAACGCCAGCAGCTCATGTCAACCGCTACTTCGTCCTGTCCTGTGCCCGCTGCCTGCCCTTCATCAATACAGTTTGTCCACCACGGAGAGGGCGCTCTTCTTTTTCAGCTCCACAACCTCCTGGCCCAGGCGGTGGGCTACGCCTGTGTACAGTAGATCGATCATATGCACTTGAGCCAGCTTAGATCGGAGGGATCCTCCCTGCAGGGGGTCCTCCGCGGAACCGGTGAGCAGAACCAAGTCGGAAAGCTCGATCATGGGGGCTTTTACTGCATCGGAAGGGCAGTTCAACTGGGCGGGGCAGTGGGCATCCGCACCAACGGCAGGCAGGAAGTGGAAGTGATCAAAAAGCTCACCGGGCTGCCCGTGATCGGGATTCACAAGGTGACCAACGAGGCGGGGGAGCTGGCCATCACCCCCAGTTTCAGCTTGGCTGAGGATCTAGTGCAGGCCGGTGCCGATATTGTGGCGGTGGATGTGCGCCAAACCAGGCCCTTTGGGGAGCCCTTGGCAGAGCTTCTGCCTCGGATCCGTCGGGAGCTGGGGGTACCAGTAATGGCCGACTGCGCAACCATGGAAGATGCCCGTGCTGCGCTGGCGATCGGGGTGGATCTCATCGCCTCCACCTTTGGTTTCCGGGAGAACGAGCTGGGGACGGAACCCGATTTTGAGCTGCTGGAAGGTTTGCTCCAGCTGGGTGCCCCCGTGATCGCCGAGGGCGGGTTCTGGTACCCGGAGCAAGTGGTGAAGGCCTTGGAGATGGGCGTCTGGTCCGTGGTGGTGGGCAGCGCCATCACCAGACCGCTGGAAATCACCAAGCGGTTCGTGCGGGCTTTGGGCCAGGCCGGGACCGCCCAAAGGAATGCTGTTTAAACAAAAAGCTTAAGCAAAGGGACTCCAAACGGGGTCCCTTTTTTGCAAAAAACATAACAAAAGATGAAAAGTAAGGAAGGATATTCAGAAACTGTGTCAAATAATTAAGGCAAGCACCATTTGAAACGGTTTAAATTCATTTTCCGTACACAGCAGTGGTCCGAGATCTTGTTATCGCTATTGCGTCAATTTCGCAGACCACTCTATTTGCCCAGTCATTTAAAACGGTTTAAATGACTGGCAAGCACCTCGCTGCCCCAGCTTGGCTCTTTGCAGCAAGGGGCCGCACAACATCTGTTAAGGGAGGAGTCTGTAAATGACAGAACGTCTCAAGCTGAGCGATGTGGAAGTTGTTGAAATACCGTGGGTGGAACCGGTACATACCCGGGATTTCCCGGAAATTCCAGAGGAAACCTATGCCCAGCGCGTCGCCAGCCTCAGGGCCCGCATGGAAGAGCAAGGCCTTTCCCATGTGGTGGTCTACGGCGACCGGGAGCACTTTGCCAATACCAGGTGGCTCACAGGCTATGACCCGCGCTTTGAGGAGAGCTTGGTCATCGTGGGCCTATCCGGCAAGCCCCGCCTGCTGGTGGGTCTGGAAGGGCTCTATTACGCAGCCATCGCCAAGGGCGTAGATGCTGAGCTGTATGATGAGTTCAGCCTGCAGGGGCAGCCCGGCAAGGGCCGGTCGCTGGCGGAGATCTTCGCCGACTGCGGCCTGGCTGCAGGGAGCAAGGTGGGCTTGGTGGGCACCAAGTACCGCCAGACCACGGAGTACGCCCAAAGCAAGCTGGCCAGCGATGTCCCCTACTACCTGGTGGATGTCTTGGCCAAGACTGTGGGCTTTGAAAACATCAGCGATGTCACCCGCTGGTTTACCGATACCACTGATGGACTCAGGATTCCCCTCACAGTGGATGAAATTGCCCGCAATGAGATGATCAACCTCATGGTGTATGCAGGCATGCGCAATGCCATGGATGCCCTTAAGCCGGGAGTGACTGAAGCTGAGATCTCCGGCAAACTGAATTATGACGGCAGCGTACCCCTATCCTGCCACATTGTGGTCAGTTTTGGGGAAAACGTGAACTTAGCCCTGAACAGTCCCACCAATAGGGAGCTGCGCTTGGGCGATCCCCTGAGCGTCGCCCTGGGTGTGTGGGGCGCCAATATGGCCCGCACGGGCATCGCGGTGCACAGCGAAGACGAGTTTGCCCCCGAGATCGCCGACGCCATGGAAAAGGTGTTCGTACCCTACTTCGACATGCTGCTGCGCTGGTATGGAGCGCTGCATGTGGGTGTTAAGTGCGGAGACGTCTACGAAGTGGTCAGGGATTACATGGAGGATCCCTTCTTCCAGATTGCCCTGAACGCCGGCCACCTCATTCACTACGAGGAGTGGATCAACGCACCCTTTGTGCCCGGTTCCGAGGATGTGCTCCAGTCCGGCACCATGATTCAGTGCGACATCATTGTTCCCTCAACTCCTCCCTATCCCGGCGTGCATACTGAAGACAGCCTAGTTGTGGCCGATGCCGCCCTCCGGGCCGAGCTGGCGGAGAAGTACCCTGAGGTTTGGGCCCGCATCCAGAAGCGGCGCGCCATGATGGAGGGCCTGGGCTACAGGCTCCACGAAGATGTCCTGCCCCTCTGCGATCTGCAGGGCCAGGTACAGCCCTTTATGCTCAACCCCACGCAAGTGCTGCGGTTGAAGAAATAGGTTGGTTGGGCTGGTCGAGGATCTGCTGCGGCAATATGGCGCAAAGGAGGGTAGAGCGTGCGGTGGCTGAAATATTGGGCCGCAGCCAACAACATGAATGGAGGGATGAAATTGATGAAACTGGTTAAGCGTAGTGTGCCTATCGTGTTGTTGCTTACCTTTGTTGTGGTGTTGGGCGTGGCCGGCTTGGCATCGGCCAAGAAGCCTTTGATTGGGGTATCCATTCGCAGCCTGTCCGAAGAGCGCTGGGCCCGGGAGAAGGACATCATGGAACAGCTGGCCAAGGAAATGGGAGCAGACATCATGTTTACAGATGCCAACCACGATGAGAATCTCCAGAACTCCCAGATTGAGAACCTGATCTCCCGTGGGGTAGATGTACTGATCATCATTGCCCAGAACAGTGACGTAGCTGCCACCGGAGTACAGATGGCAGCTGAAGAAGGAATCCCAGCCATCGCCTACGACGTAGCTATCTTCCATCCCGACGCCATCTACCTCTCCTTTGACAGCGTCAAAGTGGGCTACGAGATGGCCAAGGTCATCGTGGACCTGGTTCCCAAAGGCAACTACATGTGGCTCGGCGGATCCCCCACCGATGACAACGCCTACTTGGTACGCCAGGGTCATTTCCAAGTTCTGCAGCCTCTCATTGACAAAGGCGATATCGTCCTCGTCGGCGAGCAGTGGTGCACCGCTTGGAGCCCCCAGGAAGCTATGATGCATACTGAGAACGCTTTGGTTGCCAACGATGACAAGATCGACGCGGTTGTAGCTTCCAACGACGGTACCGCCGGCGGCGCAGTCCAGGCACTCATGGAGCGCGGTTTGGCTGGCATAGTGCCCACCTGCGGTCAAGACGTTGACCTTGCCGCTGCTCAGCGCATCGCCGAAGGTACCCAGGCAGTATCCATCTTCAAGGACGTTAGGGTCTTGGCCCGCACCGCCATTGAAGCCGCCATGGAGCTCGCAGAAGGCAAGAAGCCATCGCAAATCAACGGTAAGTATCGCAACGAGGAGCGAGGCATTGAGCAGGACGCCATCCTTCTCGATGTAGTGCCCATCACCAAGGACAATCTGTACGAAGTGATCATTCTTGGCGGGTTCCACGCCCTGGAGGATGTGTATCGCAACATTCCCAGATCCGAATGGCCTGACCAGAAGTAGTGTTGGCTATGTCTAAGGGTAAATTCTAAGGAAAGATGGGTGGACTTATGCCAGAACAAAAGAAGATTCTTCTGAGGATATCGAACGTAAGCAAATATTTCCCGGGCACCAAAGCCCTGGACAATGTGAGCTTAGATGTCTATGAGGGGGAAATTCACGCCATTTGCGGCGAAAATGGGGCTGGTAAGTCCACCCTCATGAAAATCTTGAGCGGCGTCTACCCCGAGGGGAGCTATGAGGGGGAGTTCTATCTACAGGGTACCAAATGCCAGTTTGGAGGGGTAAAGGACTCAGAAAAATTCGGCATACGCATCATCTATCAGGAGCTGACCTTGGTGCCCCAGATGACCGTGGCAGAGAACATATTGCTGGGAGCTGAGCCCAACAGATACGGGATCATTAACCAAAATCAACTCTACAGCGAAGCTGAACAGCTCTTGAAGGACTACGACCTCAATGTGCCCTGCAGTGTCAAAGTCAGTGCCTTGGGCATCGGCCAGCAGCAGATGGTGGAAATCGCTAAAGCCCTCTCGGGGAAGGCGCGGCTCTTGATTTTGGATGAGCCCACTTCTGCCCTGACTATTGATGAGACCGAAACGCTCCTCCGGATCATCAGGGAGCTCAAGGGAAGGGGCGTCACCTGCATCTATATATCCCACAAACTGGACGAGGTTTTTGAGATCGCAGATCGGATCACGGTACTGCGCGACGGCAAGCTAATCGGTACAGAGGAAACCTCTCAGCTGGATCACAACAAGGTGGTCTCCATGATGGTGGGACGGGAGCTGGAAAGCCAGTATCCTCCGCGCGCGAGGCAGGTGGGGGACGTGGTCCTCTCTGTGAAGAACTGGACAGTTGTCAAGGAGGGGCGGGCTTCCCGCCCGGTTGTACGGGATGTTTCCTTTGATCTGCGTAGGGGCGAAGTATTGGGTATCGCGGGCCTCATGGGCTCCGGCCGCACCGAATTGGTGCAGAGCATTTTCGGGGAGTACGGCAAGCGAGTTTCCGGAGAGCTGATCCTCAACGGTGCCCCCGTGACGATCAATTCTTCCCAAGATGCCATCAAACATGGGCTGGCTCTGCTGGCCGAAGACCGCAAGCAGCTGAGCCTAATCCTCAAGCATCCGATCTTAACCAACGTTACCCTGCCTTCCCTGCAGGAGCTGCTGCGCCGGGGCGTGATTGACCAGAACAGGGAACTGTCCGCGGCCTATGACTACCGGGATCGCCTGGCCATCAAGGCTCCCACGGTGCACACGGTGGTGAATGAACTGAGTGGAGGCAACCAGCAGAAGGTGGCCATTGCCAAGTGGCTCATGACCGACCCGCAGGTGCTGATCATGGATGAGCCCACCCGCGGCATCGATGTGGGCACCAAGTATGAAGTGTACAGGTTGATGAACGACTTAACCAGTCGGGGCGTTTCCATTATTATGGTTTCTTCTGAGCTCCCCGAGGTGCTGGGGATGAGTGACCGGATCTTGGTCATGCGCGAAGGTACTGTGGCAGGCATTGTGGACAATGACCATGTGAGCATGGAAGAGATCATGCTGCTGGCAACAGGAGCAGCTTAAAATCCAAATCATCTTGAAAAGAAGTGATGCATGTGAATTTGGGAGACGTTAAACTGGGCACAAAGGAGCGCTCGAGGGTGAAAGGCCTTCTGGCAGTAGATATGCGTTCCTACACCATCGTCTTGGCCTTGGTGGTCTTGTGGATCGTCCTCAGCTTGCTGAGCGACGGCGCCTTCTTTACCCCCCGCAATCTATCGAACCTTTTTAGGCAGGGTTCCGTAGTGGCCTTTATTGCCGTGGGTATGGTATTGGTCATCGCGGCAGGCCAAATCGACCTCTCAGCGGGATCCCTGGCCGGTCTGACGGGAGCCATAGCCGCCCTCATGCAGGTGCGCTGGCTGCCGGCCCTGGCCCAACGCACTGGATGGACTGCCCTGGCTTCCGGTTGGCCCGCGGCCATCCTGGCCATCTGTGCGGCAGTGGCCTGCGGAGTGGCACTGGGCGCGGTGCAGGGGGTGTGGGTGGCTTACGGAAAAGTCCCGGCGTTCATCGTTACCCTGGGCGGTTCCCTAGTTTTTCGGGGCTGGCTTTTGGGCCTTACCAGGGGAGTGAACATCGCACCCATGGATCCCAAGTTTCAGCTGCTGGGCCAAGCTTACCTTTCCACTGGGTTGGGAACAGCCTTGGGCGTGATCGCAGTGGCAGCTGTCATAGCCTACCGCATCTACTCGCGGATCAACAGGCAGCGCTATGGGCTTCCCGTTAGACCCGTGTGGCTGGAGGCGTTGGCTACGGTTGGAGTCTGCGCCATGATCATCTTCTTCGTGACACAGATGAACAGCTACCGCGGCATCCCTGTCCCGGTGATCCTCCTCTTGGCGCTGGCCGGCGTGTTTACCTTCATCGCCACCCGTACCCAGTTCGGCCGCCATGTTTATGCCATTGGGGGCAACATTGAAGCCGCTCGCCTGTCGGGAATCAATATCCGGCAAAGTATCTTCAAGATCTTCATGGTGGTGGGAGCCATGGCCGGCGTGAGCGGAGCCGTGCTCAGCGCAAGGCTGAACGTGGCCACCGCCAACGCGGGATCCCAGTTCGAGCTGAATGCCATTGCCGCCTGTGTCATTGGGGGCACCAGCTTGGCCGGGGGTGAAGGCAGCATCCCCATGGCCCTCATCGGTGCGCTGATCATGGCCAGTGTGGATAACGGCATGAGTTTGATGAACGTGGAATCATTCTGGCAGCAGATTATTAAGGGGCTGATCTTGGCCACCGCGGTACTCATCGATGTTAATTCCCGCAAAGGGCAGGATTAAGCAAATGCTTAGTTTCACAACCGTTTTAGCTTAGTTTTGGCAGGATTTTCTTGGCACAATGTCAAAACTTAAAGTGTTTAGGGAATTTTGAATGGTGGAGGAAGTCGTTTGGCGGGTAATCGATCAAGGCGCGCCAGGAAACGCCACGTTACCATCGAGGATATAGCGCGTCATCTCAATATCTCTAAGGCCACTGTGTCTCTGGCGCTGAACAACAGCTCCCTGGTCGCGGAGGAAACCCGGCGGCGGGTGATTGAAGCGGCAGAGCAGTTTGGCTATCGGCCCAACTACTTTGGGGCGCGCCTTTCTAGGGGCAAGTCCGATATGATCGGCCTGTACATCCTGGGGGGCACTGAGGAGCAGTGCAACTGGATGCTGCCCTCCAGCTGGATGTTTTACCATCCCATCCTCAAGGCGGTGAGTGAAGAGCTCTCCAAACACGGTTACCGCTTTAACTTGGAAGTTGTCAGTGTGGAACAGGTGATAAAACAGGGGGTTATTTCCTCGGTGATCCAGGAAGGCTCCTTGGATGGGATGCTCTTGGTGGTGCAGGATGATATTGATTACAGCTTCCTGGAGATAGTTGAAGAGAGGCAGTTTCCCTTTGTGGTGCTCAATGCCAAGGTCTCTGAGACCATCAGTTCAGTAAAGATTGACAATGCCCTGGGCGCCAGTAAGGCGGTGGGGCATCTGCTTGAGCGGGGCCACCGCACCATCGCGCATTTGAGCGGGCCGGAAAAGGACAGCAACGCCATTGAGAGGCTGAAGGGTTTTCGGGACGCGGTTTTTAGGGCTGGGCTGGAATGGAGCCCTAACCTGCTTTATTACGGCGATTGGAAGCGGGAGTCAGGCTGGCGGGCAGCAGAAGCGTTCTTGCAGCTGGAAAACCGGCCCACAGCCATTTTTTGTGCGAACGATCATATGGCCATTGGGGCCATGCAGATGTTGGAGCAGGCGGGTCTGAAGGTGCCCCAGGACGTTTCATTGATAGGCTTTGACGATACAGAATTGTGTCAGGTGGTGGTGCCCAGGTTAACTACAGTGAGACAGCCGGTGGGCTTAATGGGTGAGCTGGGGGCGAAAGCGGTGCTGCAGCAAATTGACGCAGAGTCCTTCCAGGTAACCCATACAAACCTGGAGCCCGAGCTGATTGTTCGGGAATCCACGGCATATGTAAGTCATTGATCCATATTTCCTAAAACGAAGGAGGATGTAGGATGAACAAGTTTTTCCCTGAAGTCACCAAGGTAGCATTTGAAGGCAAGGGAAGCAGCAACCCCTTAGCTTTCCGCTACTACGATCCCCAGCGCAAAGTAGGGGACAAAACCATGGAGGAACACCTGCGCTTTTCCATGGCCTATTGGCACACCCTGTGCGGTGGGGGCGTGGACATGTTTGGCTCGGGAACAGCAGTAAGGCCTTGGGACAAACTGACCAACCCCATGGACATCGCCAAGGCCAAGGCGGAGGCGGCCTTTGAGTTCATGACCAAGATGCAGATCCCCTTCTTCTGCTTCCACGATGTGGACATTGCCCCTGAAGGAGAGACCCTGCAGGAGACCTTCAAGAACCTGGATGAGATTGCAGCCCTGCTCAAGGACCTGATGAAGTCCACCGGCATCAAGCTGCTCTGGGGTACAACCAATCTGTTTACCCATCCCCGCTTTATGCATGGGGCCGCAACTTCCCCCAACGCCAACGTGTTTGCCTACGCTGCAGCCAGGGTCAAGAAGACCATGGAAATCACCAAGGAACTGGGCGGCGAAAACTACGTGTTCTGGGGCGGCCGGGAAGGCTATGAGACTCTCCTGAACACTGACCTGAAGCTGGAGATGGATAACCTGGCAAGGTTCCTGCACATGGCCGTGGACTATGCCAAGGAGATCGGCTTTACCGGACAGTTCCTCATCGAGCCCAAGCCGAAAGAGCCCACCAAGCATCAGTATGACTTCGATGTCGGGACTGTGATCGGCTTTTTGAAGACCTACGGCCTGGATGAGTACTTCAAGATCAATATCGAGGCTAACCATGCCACCTTGGCTGGGCATACCTTCGAGCATGAACTGCGTACGGCCAGGATCAACGGCATGCTGGGCAGCGTAGACGCCAACCAGGGCGATGATCTGCTAGGCTGGGATACGGACCAGTTCCCAACCAACGTCTACACCACCGCACTGGCCATGTATGAGATCCTGCTCAACGGCGGCTTAGCCCCCGGCGGACTCAACTTCGACGCCAAGGTGCGCAGGGGTTCCTTCGAGCCCATCGATCTGTTCTACGGGCATATCGCCGGTATGGACGCCTTTGCCCACGGGCTGCTCATCGCCCACCGCCTGCTGGAGTCCAAGGAACTGGAGAACTTCATCGCCGAGCGCTACAGCAGCTACACCACGGGGATCGGCGCCAAGATCGTCAAGGGCGAAGTGGGCTTCAAGGAGCTCGCCGAATACGCCCTGGAGAATCAGGAGATCAAGCTCGCCTCTGGACGTCAAGAACTCCTGGAGACCATCCTCAACCGGTACATGTTTGCAGACTAATTGAGCGGTTAGCGAAATAGGCAGGAGTGAAAGGCGGGTTGTGAACATGAAGTACCTCATTGGGCTGGATGTGGGCACATCGGCGGTAAAGGCCCTTTTGGTCACCGGCGAAGGTGCCATCGTGGGAAGCTTCACAGTGGAATACCCCTTCTTCTCGCCGCAGCCTGGCTGGATCGAGCAGAATCCCGAAGATATGTGGCGTGCGTCCGCGGAGGCTGTGCGGGGGGTTTTGGATAAGTACTCTGTTTCCCCGGAAGATGTAGCTGGTTTGGGTCTGTCGGGCCAGATGCATAGCTCGGTGTTCCTCGATGAGAAGTACGAGGTGATCAGGCCGGCCATCCTCTGGAATGACGTGCGGACTACGGCCCAGTGCCGCTCCATTGAGGCAGCAGTGGGCATGGAAGTCCTCCAGGAGGAAGTGTGCAACCCTGTACTGGAAGGGTTTACCCTTCCCAAGGTAGTGTGGTTGAAGGAGAACGAACCGGAGAACTACGCCAAGCTGAGCTGGCTGGTCCTGCCCAAGGACTATGTACGCTTCCGGCTCACGGGCAACGTGGCCATGGAGGTGTCCGATGCCGCCGGGATGCTCATGATGAACGTGCGTCAGAGGGTCTGGTCCCGTCCCATCTTGGACAGCCTGGACATTTCACCGGACATCCTGCCGCCCATCGTGGGTTCATCGGAAGTTGCCGGTACCATCACCGCAGAAGCGGCGGAAGCCACGGGCTTAACGCCTGGGACCCCTGTTGTGGGCGGCGGAGCGGACAACGCCTGCGGGGCGGTTGGCTCCGGTGTAGTGGTTGCTGGACGGGGTATGGTGAGCTTGGGCACCAGCGGAGTGGTCTTGGCCCATCTGGCCAAACCCAAGGTAGTCACCGAGGGGACAGTGCACATGTTTAACAGCTGCGTGCCAGGGGAGTTCTACATGATGGGCGTCACACTCTCGGCAGGCCTCTCCCTGAGCTGGCTGCGCAGCCGTTTAGGTTTGGAGGACGTGTCTTACGATGTGATGACCAAAGCGGCAGAACCCGTTCCTCCCGGCAGCCGGGGCCTGGTGTTCCTGCCCTACCTGACTGGGGAGCGTACTCCCCACGGCGATGGCAACGCCAGAGGCAGCTTCGTGGGACTCAGTGCCACCCATGAACAGGGCGATCTGATTCGCGCCGTCATGGAGGGTGTGGCCTTTGGCTTCTGCGACTCCGTGGAGCTGCTGCGTTCAGCTGGCTGGAACGGTACGTCCCTGCGGGCACTGGGTGGAGGTGCGAGATCGCCCCTCTGGAAGAAGATCATCGCCAGCGCCACCGGTTTGACCCTGGACGAGATCAACATCGACGAAGGGCCTGCCCTGGGTGCGGCCATTCTCGCCGGGGTGGGTACGGGCATCTACGGCAGCGTGCGCGAAGCCTCCGATGCCATCATCAAGGTGGAGCGCTCCGTGGAGCCGGATGAGGAGTGGCGCAAGGTTTACACCGAGCTTTACCAGGTGTATAAAGACCTGTATCCAGCACTGAAGCCGTCCTTTGACCGCTTGGTGCGCTTCAACTAATTGAGTCAGAAGCACAAACGAAAGGGCTGGGTTTGCACCCGGCCCTTTTTTGATCTCATCGGCAGAGAATCTGTGTCAAGGATTAGGCGATAAGTAGTGTTATGCCCATATCCTCGATGTATTCTTGCCATTCTGGGGAA
>ERZ773359.3980-NODE-3980-length-16127-cov-8.162830_pt1 | contig 16127 bp, 15 predicted proteins | sample MGYA00374955_ERZ773359 | MGnify/ENA primary metagenome ERZ773359 (study PRJEB29098, sample SAMN04486028) | biogas fermenter metagenome | study: EMG produced TPA metagenomics assembly of the Biogas fermentation microbial communities from Germany - Plant 4 DNA1... | reverse complement strand
TGTTGGGTTTGTTAGTTTTTTATAGGGAATTATTAACTGTTTCCGAAATTACTCTTAGTAACAAATTTTTAAGCAAATACATATATTATTGTTAGCAATTTAAAAGTTTCCCTAGTCTAACTTATTTATAGGGGACAAAAAATATGCGCTAAATGATAAGGATAAAGAGGGGGTTTATAGAAAGTGGAAAAAACCATTTCATTACATGATTTACCAATTGGGAAATTGGGAAAGGTCAAGAGCCTTACTGCAAAAGGCGGCATACGGCGGCGCCTAATGGATTTGGGTCTTGTTGAAAATACAATGGTTGAAGCCTTAAGAAAAAGTCCCTTTGGGGACCCTATTGCTTATCAAATCCGGGGAGCGGTGATAGCACTCCGCTCTGAAGAGGCATCCAAAATATTGGTTAAGCCTTGCTAAAAAGGGGTGTGCCATATGGGCCTAACTAGCAAATCCACGTGGATTGGAGCATTAAAAGATGAGGTTTTATTTGGAATACTTGATACAGATGGCACAGTAGTTGCCCTTGCCGGCAATCCCAATACTGGGAAAAGTACAGTTTTTAACAGCTTAACAGGTTTAAAACAACATACCGGCAACTGGCCCGGCAAAACTGTAACCGGTGCTGTAGGAACTTTCCAACACAATGGTGAAAAATTTACTTTGATAGATTTGCCTGGGACTTATTCCTTACTCCCCAATTCTGTGGAAGAGGAAGTGGCCAGGGATTTTATCTGTTTTGCAAAACCTCAGTGCTGTGTAGTAGTCACAGATGCCACATGCCTTGAGAGAAATTTAAATCTGGTGCTTCAGGTCCTGGAGATAACTGATAGAGTAGTAGTTTGTGTAAACCTCATTGACGAAGCCCAGCGAAAGAAAATCCACATTAACCTCGAAAGACTTTCGGATATGTTGGGTGTGCCAGTTGTAGGTACGAATGCAAGAGAGCAAGTGGGGCTAGATGACCTAAAGGAAGAGATTTATAATGTAAGCACAGGTAAAAGGAAGACATCTCCCTTTAAAGTGGAGTATGATGAAACCATAGAAAAAGCAATAAAGCCTATCCAGGAAAGTCTTGACCCATTATTAAAAGGCAGCATTGACAGCAGATGGGCTGCCCTTCGCCTGATTGAAGGCGATACAAGAATAATAGACACAGTAAATCATGCCCTTGCTCCTTTACAGAAAGAAAAGTTAAATGCAGTTCTTGACGAGGCAGAGAAGATACTGAAATCAAAATATGCTGATGCAGATGAGATTCGAGATGCCATAGCCACAGCCATTGTGCTAAAAGCAGAAGAAATCAGCAAGGCAACAGTGAAATTTGAAAATACACAATACAATAACCTTGACCGAAAAATTGATGATATTTTGACGTCTAAGCTTTTCGGGATACCTATAATGTTGCTGCTTTTAAGCTTGATTTTCTGGCTGACAATTTCAGGGGCAAACTACCCTTCTGAAATGCTGGCAAAAGGTCTTTTTTATGTGGAAGACTTATTGACAGACTTGGCCTACAGCTTTGGGGTGCCTGAGTGGCTTTATGGAGCTGTAGTTTTAGGAGTATACAGGACAGTGGCATGGGTGATATCAGTTATGCTACCCCCGATGGCCATTTTCTTTCCCCTGTTTACACTGTTGGAGGATTTGGGATATCTACCGCGAGTGGCCTTTAACTTGGATAGTTTTTTCAAAAAAGCTCATGCCCACGGAAAACAAGCCCTCACCATGTGTATGGGCTTTGGCTGCAATGCGGCAGGGATTGTAGCTTGCAGAATAATCGACTCTCCCAGAGAGCGGCTTATTGCAACCATAACCAACAATTTTGTACCCTGTAATGGCCGATTTCCTACTTTAATAGCCTTATCCACTATATTCATCGCCGGCTCTTTTGCTGCTTTTCAAACATTTGTCGCTACAATTACCGTAACGGTAGCCATCGTATTTGCCGTAATTACAACTCTTATGGTATCAAAAATTTTGTCTCAAACTATACTAAAGGGCTTGCCATCTACATTTACACTGGAAATGCCACCTTATCGAAAACCACAGATTGGCAGGATTTTAGTCAGATCTCTTTTGGATAGAACCATTTTTATACTGGTTCGTGCAGTTATGGTTGCAGCTCCCGCCGGTCTCGTAATATGGCTGATGACTAATACTTAAATAATTATTATACTATTTCTGATTATGCTTTTTATAGCAGCTTTTGCATTAGAACTTCAAACAGATAGCCTTATTTCCGGAATATTAAATAGAGCGGGCATGAATATGATCTTGACTCTTGCAATGGTTCCCTCAATACAATCAGGAACAGGCCTAAATTTTGGACTATCAGTTGGTATACTGTGTGGCGTGCTGGGTGCCGTGCTTAGTATTGCTATGGATTTAACAGGTTGGCAGGCGTTTTTAATAGCTAATGGCTTAGGTATTGTATTTGCCATTATTGCTGGATATATATATGGCCTTTTGCTAAACCGGGTTAAAACCCAAGAGATGCTAATCGGCACATATGCAGGATTTTCAGTAGTGTCCGGAATGTGCATGTTCTGGATTTTAGCCCCCTTTAAAAGCCCGAAAATGATATGGCCATATGGAGGTAGAGGCCTTAGAGTTACCGTTTCTCTTGAAGATACTTTTGATAAGATATTAAATAATTTCCTCTTGAGAGAGTATAATGGGATAGAAGTGCCCTGGGGACTGTATGCTTATATTATTCTTTTGTGCCTTGCAGTATGGCTGTTTTCTCGCAGCAAAACGGGAATTGCCATGCAGACTGCAGGAAGTAACCCCAGATTCGCAGAGTCTTGCGGGATTAATGTTGACGGCATGCGTATAATCGGCACTATTTTGTCAACAGTCCTTGGAGCTATGGGAATCTTAGTATATGCCCAAAGTTATGGCTTTCTGCAGTTGTATACTGCACCACTGTATATGGCTTTTCCAGCTGTAGCTGCTATCCTCATAGGTGGAGCGAGTGTGCACAAGGCGTCTATAGCCCATGTTATAATAGGGACATTTCTGTTTCAAGCACTACTTGTAGTAGCATTACCTGTAACTAATGCAGTGCTTCCGGAGGGAAATCTTTCAGAAGTAGTGAGAATTATAATAAGCAACGGGATAATAGTATACGCTCTAACCAGGATAGGTCGAGGTGAATAAATTTTGATGGGAAAACAATCTTCATGGAATATCAAAAAGACTGTCAGTACAAATATAGTCCCGGTTGTATTTACAGTGTTGTGTTTAGTGGGAGCTATTATAGCTGAAGCAAGTCCATTCTTTCTTTTAAGCTCAGTAATTACTAGGCTCGCACGTAATTTGCTTCTTGTGTTTTCGTTAATAATACCAGTTGTTACGGGCCTTGGTTTAAATTTTGGAATAGTTTTAGGAGCCATGGCTGCTCAAATCGCTTTGATAGCAGTAGTTCATTGGAATATTACTGGCCTTGGCGGTTTTACTGTTGCAGCTCTTTTATCTGTTCCTATATCAATATTGTTTGGGTGGCTTACGGGAAAAGTTCTAAATAAGGCTAAAGGCAATGAAATGATCACCAGTATGATGCTAGGCTTTTTTGCAAATGGCCTTTATCAGTTATTATTTTTATTTATCTTGGGCGGCGTAATACCTATGAAAAATGATACAATAATGCTTCCTTCTGGCATAGGTATTAAAAATACTGTTTCATTGAAAGGCTTAAAATATGCCCTGGATAATGTAATAATGATAAGTCATGATTCCTTGGCTATCCCAGTTTTTACCTTCATCATAACAGCATTGCTAGCCCTTGCTATAAGATTTTTGCTGCAGACAAAACTGGGCCAGGAACTAAGATGCGTAGGTCAAGATATGAATATTGCTGCAACTTCAGGAATAGATGTTGATAAGATGAGGATTATCGCTGTTATTCTGTCAACTGTGCTTGCGGCTTGGGGACAGTTAATACATCTGCAAAACATCGGCATATTGCAAACTTATGGAAGCCACGAACAGGTTGGACTTTTTGCGGTAGCTTCAATACTGATAGGTGGAGCATCAGTTACGAAAGCCACTATAGGCCAGGCAGTACTTGGGACTTTCCTGTTTCACCTGCTTTTCATCATATCCCCTATGGCAGGTCAAAAGTTGGTTGGGGAACCTCAGGTAGGCGAGTACTTTAGAGCTTTTGTGGCCTACGGTGTAATAGGTGTGTCTTTAGGGCTTCACGCATGGCAAAAACAGCAAGCTAGAAAGAACAAACTTGAAGATATATAACAAGTCACTTAAAAGGTTCAAGATGAGGTGGTTAGCCTCATCTTATTTATTGTGTTATTTATTGTGAAACAACAAATTCCAGACCCGAAAGAATCTCCCATTGCGTTGTCGGGTGGGGTTAATTTTATTTTAGAATATCCGATATAATTTCCGCCAAAATCAAAATTCCTTGGTTGGGGCTTGGAATTCTTACACCAATTACCTGTAGAAGGCTAAGAATAAAACCTATACCTAGCAGCACCAAAAATGTTGCAAGTTCTCGCCACAATTTTTGCCTTATCAAACTCGGCATTTGAATTAGGGCGATCATTATATAAACTATAATTACCGCAACTATCACATTATGCCACCTGCCATTTATCTGCCCTTTGCAGGAAGGGTGGAAATGCCGCTGTCTCGAACTATCGCGTCAACTTTGACTTCCACATCTATTTCGGGCAACATGTCCCGCCACTTGGCTTGAAGTGTTTTCCACTCCTTAGGGTATCTCCTGTGGACGGCCTTGCCGAACCCGAAAATATCTACTCCCCATTCCTGCAAGCCCTTTTTTAAGACCGATTGGATTTCACTTTTTATAACCTGAGCCTTGCGCTTCTCCAGCTCTTTAAACATTTCAGTATTTGAAAGGTCTACATCGGAAAACTGTTCGGCGAGGTTCCCTTCCTCTGTTACCTCAACGGTTATCTTGACCTTACCATCTTGGATTTCAGGAATTATTCTGCTAGTCGCTCTAATGATTTCTATTGCCAAGTATTTACTTTCATTAATGGGGGACTTGATCAAAATTATTCCGCTTACTACCTTGCCGAGGATCCAATTTAAGCCTCGGGTTTCATATTGGTCTAAAAAGCCCACCAATTTATCTTTTTTAAAAACAGCAGCTCCTGTGAATCTGATTCCTTGGTTTTTGCTTTGGTGATCCTGTATCATTTCGATGCGACAGGCTATGGGGTCCGATGCTGGGCTTGTAAGATTTTTTAGAAAGTCATTTAGGTTTACCTTAACAGCCATAGAAGTAGCTGAGCTGGATTTTATGATACTATCGATGGCGCGGGCAGGTATATTTTCTTGTTCATGCTTTGCACTGATTATATCGTGAGCTTTGCCTTTTGCGATTAACAACCAGCTAGTGCGCCTAGGCTCAGGGTCCCTATTTAAAAAGTCTATTAGAGGGGTTATACCTTCCCGGGCTAATTCCTCTCCTATGACTACGATTTTATTTTGGGGAAAAAATAATTTCCGGTCTGATTGCATAGTAGCATTTCTAGCAGCATCAATGATTGTATAACCTGTAGATGTTAAAACCCAAACCCCTTTAGAACTAGCAGAACCAGCTCCGGAAGGAATGGCTCCTTGCAATTCGCTGGGTTTTATGATCTGAAAGGCAACGCTCAGCTTTCCCTCTTCTTCTGATTTATCAATGCCCATTGCTGAAATTATAGCTATAGTATCAAGTTCCCGCCGACTCCAGCAGCCGATTAAAATTGTCCCCATAATAATTATTAATATAAGGATTAAATTCTTCCTCATTTATAATCAATCCTTTTCTTGCCAATTACAGCTACAATCAGCAGCAACAAAGGCAGTGCGAAAGTAAAAAACAAGTTATACCATGTTAAAACTTTATATGATAGAAATTCATTTAGTTCAACAACGCTTTCAGCTTGTAATATAGATAGACTGACTATTACAGTTCCCATAGCCACCACTATTGGACGATAATCTTTTAATTTTAGTAATTGAGCCGCACTTAAGACTGCTAAATAATTATGTATGGCTATATCGATGCACATGCCTAGCACCCAAAATCCTATAAACAGTGCGTCAATTCTTTCTAAAAAACTCCCTATATTTATCATGCGAACTAAATGGAAAAAGGGAAAATTTAATATTTTTGCCTGTTCCAGACCAAAAACCCTATTGTGGTAATAGAAGTGGGGGTTAAATGAAGTGTGAGGATTAAAGAGATCAAAACTACGGTAGTTCTTATTTTTTCTGGTTCATTTATAAATGGCTTAAGCACCCACAAGAACAAACTCAGAGTTGACCTTGCAGCTATAACAAAGCCACCATAAATTACAGGAATTATTCCATCTTCCAACACAGGAGTGAGAGCATAAATATCTACGTCTTTAGCTATCATTATAAAAACCAAAAATACAGAGGCCAGGACTAAAGGAGCAACAATTTCTGCAACTCGGCAAATAGTTTCTAAGCCTTTGTAAATCGAATAGGCGGCAAATAAAGCGGTTGCGGTAATAAAAACTATAATGGGCGTTTCAGGATATGGTATAGCCTTGAGAAACTCTCCCAGCTCTCTTAAAATTACAGCTGTTCGATGCAGGAAGAACCATACATACAGTGCTCCTATAATTTTCCCCCAAGAACCTAAAATTGTTTCAACAGATTGAATCAATGATTGCCCTGGAAATCGATTTGTCAAAAAATACACCGGTAGTACTAAGAATATATGTATCGGAAATGCTACAATAGCGGAAATCCATAGATCTTGATTCCAGGGTGGAGCGTTTACATACGGTAGATATGCCATTGTAAGCATTAGACGACTTATAACAAATATTAGTATGAATTGATTATTTGATATCTTTCCTTTTTCCAGCATATCGTACCTCTCAGCATTATTTATTGTTTGTATTATTTTTCATAGGATTCGGCATTAAATCAGGTTCTTGACGCACCAAGTCATTTTGGGTGAACAGTTTCGGCCTTTTGTGCATTTTCCATAAGTGTGGGCGTAAAAACACATCTTTTAGGTCCTCAGAAACAATAGGTGCAATTGGAGCAAGATATGGTACTCCAAAGGAACGAAGGGATACCATGTGGGTTAAAAAGAACGCAGCACCAATCATAATGCCAAACAAACCCAAAAACGCTGCTAATAATACGTAGGTCAAGCGCATAATAGACACTGTATCACTTATGGAAGCAACTACATAGGAAGATATGGCAGTTAAAGATACCACAATGACCATAGGAGCACCAATGAGACCCGCAGAAACTGCCGATTCACCTATTACAAGAGCTCCTACAATACTTACCGCCTGACCAACAGGTCTTGGCAATCTGATGCCTGCTTCTTTTAAGATTTCGTATATGATGCCCATTACCATGGCTTCAACAAAAGCAGGAAATGGAGTACCTTCTCTGGCAGCAGCTATGCTGATAAGCATAGTTGGTGGTAACATTTCTTGATGATATGTGGTCAGGGCTACGTATAGTGCCGGTGCAAATACACTTACAAAATAGGCAGTAAATCTTAGCAGCCTTACAATTGAGGCATAAAAAGGCCTGGAATAATAGTCTTCGCTGGTCTGAAAAGCCTCTATAAAGAGATATGGAACTGTTAATACAAAAGGTGTGCCATCAGTTAATATAGCAACTCGACCTTCCAACATTTTAGCAGCTACAATGTCGGGTTTTTCGCTATTGCCTACAGTTGGCAAAAAGGACAAGGGACTATCTTCAATATATTGTTCTATGTAGCCGGATTCTAGGATGGCGTCAGCGTCTATTTTAGAGAGCCTTCTTTTAACTTCTTCAACGATTTTCTCATCGGCAATGCCTTTTATATAAGCAATTACTACATCAGTTTGTGTCTGCTTGCCAATTGTCATCTTTTCAAATTTCAAATTGGGATTTTTGATTCTCCTTCGAAGTAAAGACGTGCAGGTCCGCAGGGTTTCGGTAAATCCCTCCCGGGGGCCTCTTACGACGACCTCGGTGTCCGGTTGACTAACGTTTCGGGCTTCCCAGCCGTGCATGCTGGCAATGAGAGCCGTAGTTGAGCCTTCTAAAAAAAGTGCCGTGCTTCCGGCCACTATGTGCTCTACTGCATCTTCAAAATAATTTGTTTCCTCTACCTCGCTAAGTGTCAGGAGCCGCTGATTGATTATGTTTAAAGCATTTGTTTGGTTAAACTCATCGTCGGCGTTTGAAGAATGCATCTCGATCATCAGCGGCTTTAAGAGGTTTAGCTGAATTATTTCCTTGTCAACCAGGCCATCGATAAACGCAATAAAGGCTTTTATGCGCACTCGGGAGCCGATTTCAAACTGTCGTATGACTAAATCGCTGGCATTGGCAAAAACATCTTGTATTTTAACGAGGTTTTCCTAGAGGTTCGTAGAGATGGAGGTTTTGTTTTTTTCTGGCACGCTTTCTAAGTTTTGTTTCGGGGCAGTTGAAATGAGGATTCGTTTAATTTTATTTAGCCACTTAAACAACTCAACCATCCTCGACCGTATATTGTTCATTAATGTATTATTTACCAATGTAGTTAGTTTATTCTGTTGGAGCTTGCCGGAAGTAAGCAATAATAAATCATCAAATTTACAGAAATATTATTAGATTAAATCTAATTATAAAGAATTTCCGCATTTTATAGGAAACAAATATTTCCTATTAAACTTTTTTTCTGTGCTAAAATTTAAAATAGATAGGCATATTTCTTTTCCTATGCCAGTTAGTCGTAAGGTGATGTCATTGATAAGTTTAAAAAAAAAGACATCGTGATATCATGAAGATTTTATTAGATAATGAGAAGCCAATCACCACGGAACAGCTAGCAAATATGGTAAAAGTTTCTGCTCGAACCATTCGTAGTGATTTGCAGGCTGTTGAAGAAATATTGGACGACTTTGACATTAAACTGGTAAGGAAGCCTAAAGTTGGCATTTACATTGATGCGCCAATAGAAAAGAAAATTATGCTAATGGAGAAATTGCCCCATACAGGCGAATCCAGTATTGAATCTTTTGATGCTCGAGAAAGGGAAAAGTATATTATTTTACGGCTGCTAAAGAGTAACAAAGTATTAACGACTCAGCAACTGGCTGACGACTTGTTTGTCAGCAGAATGACCATAAGTAATGATCTGAAGAATGTTGAGAAATGGTTGAATAAACATAGACTTTCACTGGTCAGAAAGCCCAATTACGGAATTGAAATTAAAGGTAATGAGAAAAACTGGCGAAACGCATATGCTGATTTTATTGTAACTTTTTCAAAAAGATCGGAAAAAAGAGTGGTAGAAGAGTACGATTCAGTCCCAATGGATAAAAGACTTTCTGCGGAAAATTTAAAACAACTGCGAAATTTGTTCCCACAAATCGATGTAAGAAAAGTAGAAAGGGCGATTTTAGAGTCAGAAAAATTCATGAATTCTAGCTTCACTCAGGAAACTTACACTGCATTGGTGGTGCACATTGTAGTAAGTATTAAGCGGCTAAAAGAACAAAAGGACATCAAGATGCCTGATACACAAATGCAGAAGTTAAAAGAGACGGAGGAATTTAATGTAGCCACCTTTATAGTGGGCGAGCTGGAAAGGGAGTTTAATGTAAAATTTCCAGAAAGTGAGATAGGCTACATTTCGCTTCACATATTAGGAGCAAAACTTCAGGATCAGACGGTGTTGCTCAAAGAAGATGATATAGATGTAATATTGAAAGACTTTGACGATGATCTGGTACAAATAGTTTACGACATTATTCATGTTGCGGAAAATATACTTGACGTGAAACTTTCCAATGACAAGATGCTGGTTATTGGTTTGGCACTACACCTAAGGCCAGTAATAAATAGATTAAAGAACGGAATGAACCTCCATAATCCCATTTTAGACCAAATAAAGGAGAATTATACGGCAATATATGGAATCGCGTGGATAGCTGCAGGTATTATAGAAAAACGATTAGGGATAAAAGTTGGAGAAGAAGAAGTGGGCTATATTGCCTTACACTTGGGTGCTGCAATTGAGAGAGCGACATATCCTAAAAGAGCGTTGGTTGTGTGTTCCAGCGGCATAGGAACGGCCCAACTGCTGTCAACCAGGTTAAAAAAGGTGCTGCCTGACATCATCCTGGAAGATGTTGTTCCATTGAGACATGTGCATTCTGCTATACAGAATAAGAATGTTGATTTAATAATTACAACTATACCCTTAGAAATGGAAGACATGCCTGTAGTTCTTATATCACCATTGGTAACTCAAACGGATATATTAAAAATCAGAAATATTCTAGAAAATATTAGTAACATTAACAATATAAATGTTCAACGGCGATTACGAAGCGACAAAGGTGGCCTTGTGAAAAAATTAATTCCCAACGAGCTGGTATTTTGCAAACATACTTATAGAAGTAAGGAAGAGCTGATAGAAAAAGTCGGCAGCATTTTAGTAAAAAAAGGCTATGTTAGTAAAGAATTTATTAGGGCAACCCTTGAGAGAGAAAAAATCACCTCTACGTATATTGGCAGAGGTGTAGCAATACCCCATGGTGATGATAGATTAGTAAAAAAACCAGCGGTATCCATAATTACGCTAAAAGAACCTATTGATTGGTGGGGAGAAGATGTTGATCTGGTATTTTACCTAGCACTAAACTTTGACAACATCCAGTGTACTAAGAACTTTTTTAAGGAATTCTATAACATGATGGACAATCCAGAACTGTTACAAGAGATAAAAGATGCAAAGAGCTCTGTGGAAATAAGTCAGATACTACACTTGGGAGGAGAATCGTGAGTGAAAAATATTAGCAATGATGGGATCATCAATGAGAATATAGTAAAAATGAATCTGGAAGGTACCACCAAAGAAGAAGTGATATTGGAGCTTGCAAAGCTCATGTATGCCAACGGCAATATAGAGTCACTAGAGGATTATATAGAGGAAGTTAAGAGGAGAGAAAGTTTGGGGACAACAGGCATAGGAATGGGAATAGCCATTCCTCACGGCAAATGCAGCGCTGTCAAAAAAACTGCCGTGGCTTTCGGAAAATCTGCCAAAGGCATTTCCTGGGATTCAATGGACGGCAATCCGGTAAATTTGGTATTTTTACTGGCTGTTCCTGAAAGTTCTGCCTCGAATCAACATTTGCAATTGCTGGCATGTTTGTCAAGAAAACTTGTGTATGATGATTTTCGCCAGCAACTGTTAAAAACTCAAAATGAGAAGGAACTTCTTGATATGCTTCAGTCGGTCTTTGAGGGGGTATATGAATGTCTAGAATAGAGGCTTTAAAGGACCAAGTTTTTGGTCCCAAGCGCGAGATTTCATTGGAAAGGGCCCTCCTCTATAAAGAGGCCTATGAAAAGACCGAGGGAAAGCCTGTGATAATAAGGAGGGCAAAAGCCCTTGAGAACATTCTTCTAAACATGAAAATTACTATTAATGATGGTGAGCTGATAGTGGGAGGGCGCTCCCACAAGCCCAGGATGGGTGTAGTTTCTCCAGAAATGGATGTGGACTGGTTTTATAAAGAACTAGATACCATTTCCACTAGACCTCAGGACAGGTTTGAAATTTCAGAAGGGGACAAAAAGTGCTTTAGGGAAGTATTGTATCCTTACTGGAACGGGAAAACACTTAAAAATAAGATAAACGAAATGCTTCCCCAACATGTGAAAGACGCCATAGCAACAAAAATTTTCAAATTGAATCAGACCGACAAAGGCCAGGGGCACATTATTCCTGGATATGCAAGAGTACTGAAAATGGGCATTGGCGGTCTGCTGACAAGAGTTAAAGAGAAGCTGCAGACTGCAAAGGAACCTTCTCAGAAAAATTTTTATGAGGCTGCAAGGATAGGCCTGGAAGCTTCTCAAAAGTTTATACTGAGGTACAGGGATTTGGCACGCCAGCTTTCAAGGGAGGAGTCGTCCGCTGAAAGGAAAGCTGAGCTTGACAGAATAGCCGAAATTTGTCAGAAGATTTCTTCGGAGCCTCCTGAAACCTTTTATGAAGCTTTGCAGCTCTTCTGGTTTTTAAACGTAATATTTCAGTGTGAATCGAATGCAAGTTCCATTTCGCCTGGCAGATTTGATCAATACATGTATCCTTTTTATAAAAAGGATATTGAGGGAGGTAGCTTGACAGAAGAGAAAGCCCTGGAGTTATTGGAGTGTTTGTGGATTAAAATGAATGAAATTGTAGCGGTAAGAAGTGAAGAGAGCGCAAGGCACTTTGCCGGCTTTCCTATTGGTTACAACATAGTGCTGGGAGGAGTAGACGAAAAGGGAAGAGATGCCACAAATCCTCTTTCCTATCTGTGCCTGAGAGCTACAGCGGAAGTAAGGTTGCCTCAGCCAAATTTAGGGATCAGAATTCACTCCAAGAGTCCCCATTCATTCCTGAAAAAAGCTGCTGAAGTAATACGCCTAGGAACAGGCATGCCTCAGGTTTTTAACGACGAAGTGGTAATCCCTGCATACCTGAACAGAGGAGTGCCGTTGGAGGAAGCTAGGGATTACGGCGTGGTTGGCTGTGTGGAGATTTCGATACCGGGCAAAACTTATGGGCTTCACGATATCGCCCTGTTTAATCTCATGAAGATTTTAGAGTACACTCTGCAAGGGGATTATGAGAGCTTTGATGAAATAATGGATGTGCTAAAGCAAAAAATTAGAGAAGGTGTTGCCCTCATGGTAGAGGGCTCCAACATAGTGGATAGAGCGCATAGGGAAATAGCTCCAACGCCTTTCCTCTCTCTCTTTATCGATGATTGTTTGGAAAAAGGTATGGATGTGACTGAAGGAGGGGCCAGATACAATTTTTCCGGGGTACAAGGTATTGGAGTTGCAAATGTAGCCGATTCGCTGCAAGTAGTTCGAAAAGTAGTTTTTGATAAGAAAGAGCTTACGTTTGATCAGTTAAAAGCAATCCTAGCTGCCGACTTTAAAGGCTATGAAGACTGGCAGCAGTACTTTATAAACCGCGTGGAAAAATACGGCAATGACATCGACGAGGTGGACTACCTTGCCTCTGATGTTTTGAGATTTTACTGCAAAGAGGTAGAAAAGTACAACAACGTTCGCGGAGGAATTTTCCAGCCGGGCTCCTACACTGTATCAGCGCATATACCTTTGGGAGCCGATGTGGGAGCATCCCCTGATGGAAGAAATGCAGGCTACCAGCTTGCGGATGGTGGCCTCTCGCCCATGGTTGGAAGAGATGTAAAAGGCCCTACAGCAGTTTTAAAATCAGTGGGCAAACTTGATTCTTATTTGTTGTCAAATGGAAGTCTCCTCAATCAGAAGTTCCATCCCTCTGCCCTTGAGGGCGAAGAGGGATTGGAAAGATTTGTGGCATATCTCAGAGCTTTTTCAGCTCTTAAGCTTACTCACATACAGTTTAACATTATTTCTGCTGATACTTTAAGGAAAGCTCAGAAGAATCCCGATCAGTTCAGAAGTTTGGTGGTAAGAGTAGCGGGATACAGTGCATTTTTCACCGAATTAGACGAATCCATACAAAACGATATAATCAGGAGGACGGAACATGGACTCTAAAACTGGGATAGTGACGGATATACAGCACTACAGCGTCCACGATGGACCAGGAATCAGAACAATAGTGTTTTTAAAGGGTTGCCCGCTAAGGTGTAAATGGTGCAGTAATCCAGAGACCAAGGAAGTTTATCCGGAACTCGGCTACAATGTAAAAAAATGCATCCTATGCAAGAAGTGTATATCCGCCTGTCCCGAAAGCTGTATAACTTCTTTGGAGAAAAAAATATTTGTAGATAGAGCGAAATGCACTAGATGTTTCAAGTGTCAAGAATCATGCCCCACAGGTGCCCTCAGACGCTTTGGATACATAAAGACGATTGAAGAGGTAATGGAAGAGGTAGAGAAAGACAGAATATTTTATGAGAACTCGGGAGGTGGTCTGACTCTCTCTGGAGGCGAGTGTTTAGTTCAGCATGAGTTTGCGGTGTCTTTGTTTAGGATTGCAAAAGAAGTAGGTATTAACACTGCCATTGAAACCACAGGTTATGCATCAAAGAATGTTGTCTTAGAGGTCGCAAGGTATACAGATTATATTTTGTATGATTTAAAGCATGTGTCTGCTAAAAAGCATGAGGAAATGACCGGAGTATCAAATGATATTATACTAACTAATCTAAAAGAGCTGGTTAGAAAAGGATATAACCCAATAATAAGGATACCTGTGATCCCGGGATTTAACGATGATGAAGAAACTGTTGAAGGTTTCATAAAGGTTGTTACAGAACTTGGATTAAAAAAGGTAGATCTACTGCCTCTACACCACTTAGGAAAAAATAAATACGAACAACTCGACAGGGATTACTATTACAAAGACATGATAACTCCAGATAAAAGGACAATGGAAATGATTAAATATAAATTTATTCAGCAGGGAATAAAGGCGACTATAGGTGGATGATATTATTGAGGAAGGAGGGAGATATGAAAAGCAACCGTGTCAGTTCGCAGAGTTTGTAGAGTTTAATTTTTATAAAATTGGACTGATAAATGGGAGGTATTGATATGGAAGACTTATTGGATCTTTTAAAAAGAACAAGGCAACACTTAATGACGGGTGTCTCATACATGATACCTTTTGTAGTCGCTGGTGGTATATTGATTGCTGTTTCTGTTGCTCTTTATGGGCAGCCATCGGCACCTGAATCTGGTGTTTTAAGCGATGTTTTCAATATTGGTGTTGCTGGGTTTTCATTGATGGTTCCCATTCTTGCCGGATATATAGCTTTTTCAATGGCAGATAGACCGGGGATTGCTCCTGGTGCAATTGGAGGATATTTAGCAAATCAGATTGGAGCAGGATTTTTAGGTGGAATTATTGCAGGCCTCCTTGCAGGAATAGTGGTTTATTACTTGAAAAAGATAAAAGTTCCTGCTAAATTGAGATCAATAATGCCGATTCTGGTAATCCCCATTTTTGGCACATTAATAGTTGGTGGATTGATAGTATGGGTTATAGGTTCTCCAATAGCAGGTATAATGGCCGGACTGACGGCATGGTTAAAAGGGATGCAATTAGCAAACAAAATCATACTGGGAATTATACTCGGTGCTATGATAGCGTTCGATATGGGTGGTCCTGTCAACAAAGTTGCATTTACTTTTGCAGTTGGCTTGATAGGTGAAGGTATTATAACAGTAATGGGACCAGTGGGTGTTGCAATTTGTACGCCGCCTATAGGAATGGCTGTAGCTACATGGCTTGCACCCCATAAATATACTGTTGAAGAGAGAGAAAATGCCAAAGCTGCACTGATTATGGGCTTAATTGGGATCACCGAGGGTGCTATACCCTATGCGGCAATGGATCCAGTAAGAGTCATTCCGTCGCTGATGGTGGGTGGCGCTGCAGGCTCTGTAACAGCTATGCTGCTAAATGTAGGCAATAATGCGCCTTGGGGTGGCTGGATAGTTCTCCCTGTTGTCCAAAACATCCCCGGTTACATTATTGCTACTATAGTTGGTGTTGCCGTGACCGCAGTGATAGTGAACGTATTAAAGAAACCCATTGAGGAGAAGGAAAATGAAGATCTGAAGATAGAAGGCCTAGATTTTTGACCCTAGTTTAATTATTTAATTATTAGATTAATATGGTCAGAATATGCTATAACTAGAACAACCAAAAATACGGAAGGGAATAGTGACCATGAAGATCGTTGCTGTTACCGCCTGCCCGTCTGGAGTGGCGCACACTTACATGGCGGCCGAAGCATTAGAAAAAGCCGCGAAGAAGAGAGGTATTTCAATTAAAGTTGAAACTCAGGGATCGATAGGGGTAGAGAATGAAATAACTCAGCAGGAAGCAGATGAGGCTACTGTGGTAATATTAACAAAGGACATGGGAATAAAAAATACTCATCGATTTGCCAATAAGCCCATTATTCAAATAGCTGTTGGCGATGCCATAAAAAAGGCAGATCTTATTATGGATAAAATCCTTGAAAAATATGGAAATAAGTAACCGAGAGTCATGCGAAATTGAGAAAACCGCTTATGAAAAAAATAAGCGGTTCAGACTGTAGACAAAAACAGCTTCCAGGAAAAACTTTGGAAGCTGTTTTTTT
>ERZ773359.3979-NODE-3979-length-16129-cov-6.824499_pt1 | contig 16129 bp, 12 predicted proteins | sample MGYA00374955_ERZ773359 | MGnify/ENA primary metagenome ERZ773359 (study PRJEB29098, sample SAMN04486028) | biogas fermenter metagenome | study: EMG produced TPA metagenomics assembly of the Biogas fermentation microbial communities from Germany - Plant 4 DNA1... | reverse complement strand
GTACGGTATCGGCGACGGAACCGGGGACAATTTTTGTGCCCGGTTCTAATTTTTCACCAATAGTTTTACCGGGAAGGCAGAAAAGAATTTTTTCCGTATCGGCCACCAAAACTCCCACATCATCCGTGAATAATTCCGGTAAAAATGGTGCCACATCAACAAAACTATCCAAAAGAGTCCTTTCCTTATTTTCCACCTTAACCCCTCCAATAGTCATGCTCTTTCTTAAAATTCAAGGCGGAAGCAAGAATATCCTGTAAAAAAGAAAGAAAATTGTTAATATTTTGCCTTCCCTCCCTCTAAGTTGGTGCTATGTCATGGGTTTATGGCAAGGCAGCTTAATGGTATAATGTGGCTGAATGCTAGCAAATGAGATAATTTTAAGCTTGGAGGTTAAAGGTGAAGTATGAAATAATTTTACTGGATGCCGACGGTACATTATTTGATTATCATAAAGCGGAAGCGTATGCCTTAGAAGCAACGTACAAATATTTTCAAATCCCTTTTCACCTGGAGGAACTAAAAAAGTATCGTGAGATTAATGAGCAAATTTGGTTGGATTATGAACAGGGTAAAATTGACAATTTAAGCTTGCGCACCGTGAGATTTGCACGGCTTTTTGCCGGCAGAAAACGAAAAATAGATTTGGAGCATTTTAGCAAAGTTTATTTGGATTTTTTAGGCGAGGCAGGCTTTATTCTTCGTGGTGCAGAAGAAGTCTGCTGGTACTTGTCTGCAAAATACCGGCTGGTCATCGTAACAAACGGGATTACGGAAGTTCAACAGAAAAGGCTGCAAAATTCTCCTTTAAAAAAATTTATCTATGCTATGGTTACTTCGGAAGAAGCCGGCTGCAGTAAGCCAAACCCAAAAATTTTTGCCTATACCTTCAAAAAAATTGCCTATACAAATAAAGAAAAAGCATTGATGGTCGGTGACTCCCTTACTTCCGATATGCAAGGGGGACATAATTTTGGTATTGATACCTGTTGGTATAATCCCCGGGGGCAAAGCAATGATAGCGGTTTGCAACCCAAGTATGAGATTCGCCGGCTGGAAGAATTGCAGGCTATATTGTAGTTTATGATATAAAAATTTTTTTGTGGGAGGAGCAGATGAAAAATACGCCTAAACTTGAGGAGCAGCGAGAATTTACGGAAAAAATCGAGAAACTGCATGCGTGGCTTAATACGGCCGATAAAATTTTAATCGGTGCCGGGGCTGGGCTCTCGGCGGCCGCGGGCCTTAGTTATTTAGATGAGGAATTGTTTAAAAAATTTCAGCCGGAGATGGCGGCCAGGGGATACAGATACCCTTATGAGCTTTTCCAACATGAACCCTGGCCCCAAGCCAGAGAATGGGCTTATAATCTGCGGCATATTCATTTTGTACGCTATGTGTTTCCGCCGGCAGAGCTTTATAAAAAGCTGCTAAAAATTGTGCAAGGAAAAGATTTCTTTGTTATCACCTCCAATTGCGACCGGCAATTTATGCGTACAGGTTTTCCCATGGAGCGGGTCTTTGAGGCGCAAGGCAGTTATGACAGGCTGCGCTGTACGGCACGCTGCACAAGGGAAACATGGGAAGTGAAACCTTATATAGATAAGCTGCTGCCTTTAATTGATCCGGAAACATTTATGATTTCCGATGAAAGCGCCATTCCTTACTGTCCTTACTGTGGTGCACCCCTTGACATTGCCTTTCGGGCCTTTGAGAGATATAAAGCAGAAAGACAGCGTTATGTTGATTTTGTGGAAAGCACTGTAGGTAAAAAATTATGTATTCTTGAAATCGGGGTAGGATTTAATACTCCCGTGGTTATTCGCTGGCCTTTTGAGCGCCTGGCATATTACCATCATGACGCCCATTTATTCCGGGTGAATACGGAATATAAAGAATGGCCAGGACATGGTGGCTATCCCATGGTGCCACAAGAGTTAAAGTTAAAGGCGGCGGCAACGGAGATGCCGTACGATGCAGCCCATGTTATAGAAGCGCTTTATCAAAAAATTAAGGAATGAGGATCATGCTGACACAGGATGAAAGAAGACTTTATTTAATCCAGGAATTGCTGAAAGAAAACCCGCGTTATCAAGAGATAAAAATCCCTGCAGATCCGCAACAGCAATGGCGGTTGTTGCGTGCTTTAATGAATGTGCGGCCCAGTATGCCCATCAGTGAAGAATTCCTGAAAGTGCAAGATGAGTTCCTGCAGGAACTGCTTAGCGAGCGGGGGATTGTGGATGCAAATACGCTGGCAGCAACGGCTGCCGATCCCCGTCTGGTAATCTGGAGAGGCGATATTACCACCCTGAAAATTGATGCCATCGTTAATGCCGCCAACAGCCAATTGGAAGGTTGTTGGATCCCGTGCCATGATTGTATTGATAACTGTATTCACACATATAGTGGCATTCAATTAAGACTGTACTGTCATGAGTTAATGGTCAAGCAAGGTCATGAGGAGCCTACCGGCCGGGCTAAAATTACACCTGCCTTTAATCTGCCTGCCAAGTATATACTCCATACGGTAGGCCCCATTATTGACCATGAGCTGACTCAACGAGATTGCGATTTGTTGGCTTCCTGTTACGATAGTTGCCTGCAGTTGGCGGCGGAAAAAGGTTGCCAAAGTATTGCCTTTTGCTGTATCTCCACCGGTGTTTTTCGTTTTCCTAAAGATAAAGCGGCTGAAATTGCTGTCAGCCGCGTCAAAAAATTTCTGGAACAAGACACCAGAATTAAACGTGTTGTTTTTAATGTTTTTACGGATCTAGACGAAATGATTTATCGTAGTTTGTTGACATAAAGTTTATTTTCTTTTTTGTTTTAAGGCCTCCACTTTCCGGGCAATTTTCGGCCTTGCTTCTTCCATCAGTTCTTTAAAGTAGCCTTCGTAAGGGTAGGTAAGCTCTTCAAGACTGCAAGTTTTAATTTTGTAAACATAATTCTCCAGCAATTGAAAATCTTTTTCATAGCAGTGATAACTATTTGCCCTGTGGGTGTATGAACCCATTTGGCAACCAAGTTTATTTGCCACCTTTTCTTGGAGCATAATGAAAGCAAACATGTTCATAAAGGCTGCCTCGGGGGCATCGTTGCTGCGCATTAGTACTTTACAATGCAGTTTCTGATCACGAATAAAATATTGGATATGTTGGAGGCAAGCCGGGGAGGTATTGCCCTCTTTAGTATCAGCAGCAAAGTCTCTCACATCAATGACTGCCCTGCGGCTGTATGGGTTTCTTTGCAGCTCATAATAGATAAAAGGCAGTTGCTTGGCGATGCGATCGTGATAAGTATAATCCCAACCATGCCCGATTAAAAAGTCCAGTATACCGTAAAGAATTTCCTGCCGGTACTGTTCCAATTCCTCAAAGCCACCGATAAAAAGTTTACTAATCATTGGTTCTGCCAAAGGTTCTGCCACAAAAATTGTCATACTGCATTCCTTTTGTTTTTGTTTGTAGTCGGGGCAGGCGGTAATTATGCCGTTTGTATAAAGCTCCTGGAGTGATTGATGATAAGCTTCCGGGAGCGTTTTTCCTTTTACTAAGATTTCCTGCATACATAATCCTCCAGTTTATGTTTTTAGAGCACCAAAACTATATCGTAATTTTAACATACATTATAGTTTTGCACATCCTTGAATGAAGAACGAGATTCAAATAATAACCCGGCAGAAAATAAAAATTAGAAAGGGGGCAGGGAGTAGCAGTTTAATGAGAAAAACAGCACAAAAAAGACCCTGCTGACAGGGTCTTTTTTTTAGCCTAAAGCTTCAATGACACAAATACCATGGATTTGGTCATCAAACAGGTAGACTTCAACTTTTGTCCCGGAGGCGAGGTCATTTAACTGATATCCGGAAGCTTTTTCCCACACAGGTACCGATTCAATAAGGGTAAACCATTTATAGGTTTCTTTTTCATCAAGAATATAGAGTGTTCTGGTGGAAAAATCCACTGCCACCACTTCACCTTTAATTATTTTTGCCAGGTAAATATCTGTTCCCGCGTCTGTCATAATAATTTTGACAAAATCATTTTCTTTTAAACTGCTTACGGAGACCTTTTTATTGGTGTCGGAGTAGACATTAACTTGATTATTTAAACTAATTGTGACAGGCCCGGAATTGGTTTGAACTACAATTCTGCCCGCCAGTTGGCTTACGGAAGTAATGGTGCCAAAATGTGCAGGAATAACTTCTATTTGCTGTAATTCCCTGCCCACAAAGGTAAGCTTAACTGTGTCACCAACTTTGAGATCACGCAAGGACGGGTTTTTCACCCCTTTAAGGATAATGGCTGTATCGGGATAGACATAGTAGCGGGCAGTTGTTGCGCCGTCTTTAATACCGATTCTGTTGGCGCTAGTTTCAATGCTTGACAAGGTACTTATTTTTGTAGTAATAACGTCAACCCTGTCTACGCTGCCCTCCACCAGTGTTATTACTACTTGTTGCCCAACCTCCAAATCTCTGAGACGGGCATTGGTGACTCCCAAGATGCGAATCAGGGCATTGTCCACTTTATAATTTTTCCTACCGCTATCTGTTTTGACCGTAATAATAGCGCGCTGACTGTCAATTTGCTCAATTTCACCTTGAATTTTATTTTGTAAATTAATCTCATAAACTATATTATCCTCCAGCTTGAGCGTCACAGTCATGCCTACTTTTATATCAGTTAATTTGGGACTTGTTTTATTTAAGTCGAGATAAACATTATCGTCAATGCGATATGAATGTAAATCTCCCTGTTCGTCTTCCAGCACAATTACCATGGTGGAAATATTTAAAGCTTCTACTTTACCGGTAACTTCTGTTTTATAGCCCCTGTTTGTTACCGCCAATGACACCACTACATTGTCTTCAACGGTAATGTCAACATAATCATCCACTTTTAAATCGCTAAAGAGGGGGTTTAGTATCCCGCCAATGGTAATGTCAGCGCCCGTAGGTATTTCCAGGGCAATTAATTTATTATCCTCGGTGCGGATGGTTACAACTTGTTCCGTGGCAGAAATGGCAACAATCTTACCGCTAAATGACTTTTTGTCAAGCGGCTTGATGAGGGTAATGACTGTAACTTTGTCATTTTCCACCGTAATTTCAACTTCATCGCCCTGGGCCAAATCTTTAATGGTGGGGAAACGTATGCCACCATAGTTTACACTGACATTGGCGGAGATGAGGTAAGAGGCATAACGGCCGTCAGCTTCCAGGGTCAAAATGTTTTTATCTAAATCCAGGGAAAAAATATTGCCCCGGATCAGTTCACCGGTTTGCTCGTCCAGCCGCACAGAGGTTATGACGTTATTTTTAACGGTAATGGTCACCACATCGCCCACCTGGAGGGCGTCGGAGAGGAGTCCTTTAACATAAGGGTAGGTGTATAATTTTCCGTCGCTGCTTTGAATGGTCAGGATATGGTCGTTCGGGAAATGCTGGACCACCGTGCCGGTTAAGGCTTCTTGCGTTTCATAATGTTTTTTATTCAACTGTTCCACAAAAACTAAAACATCCTGCTCATTGGCATAGTAACGAATTAAATCGCCTGCTTGCAGCCGGCTCATGGTACTCCGTTTGGCATCAACGTCAAAAACAGCCGTGCGGGAAGTTGTCTGGTAAGTTTTTTCTGTCTGGCCGGTTTGCTTTAACGTTAGGGTGTTGAAGCCCACGGAGACAACTTCAGCTATAGGCAGTTGCCCCTTAACATTATTCATGTAACGGTCAGACCTGCTGATCATGGCGGCCAGTTCGGATCTTTTCACCGGATTATGGGGAACAAAACTATAACCGCCGGATAAGTTTTCAATGCCGGTAATAATGCCTTTTTCCACCGCCAATGCCACATAGCTTTTGGCCCAGCTTGGAATGGAGCTGTCGTCAGCAAAATTAGTAGAGGCGGTTATTTCTAATTCGTCTTCAGCGTCGATCATACGGATTACCAGTTGAGCCACCCAAGCCCTACTGGCGGCACTATGTGGTGAGAAATTTGTGGAATCAATAATGCCTTTTGCCAAGGCAACTTTTACATAGCCTGCCGCATTCCAAGAGGTAGGCAGAGCGTAATGACTGACATCAAGATTTATATCGCTTCTTTCCGTTTCACTTTGTAAACCCATGGCACGGACGGCCATGGTTGCAGCTTCCAATTGAGTTACTGAATTGTCAGGTTTAAAAGTATTATCACCATAACCGGTAATTACTCCACGCAATGCCATTTTCATAATATGTGGCAAAGCCCAGTGAGAATCCGGCACATCACGGAAAGGTGATAACCCTTGAGCTAAAACATTCCCTGAACAAAACAAAAATAAAAAGATAAGTAGTAAAATACCTGACCGTTTGCAGCTTGACATCTAACCACTCCTTGTTAATAGTCGGATCAAATTTGTGCAAATATTTACTAATTAATTATCCTTTTTTCAACATAATTCCTGCCTGGATGAAGAATATTTAACCAATTTTGGCGCAAACGGTCAAAGATTTTATTATAGTAGAAATAACGGAAAGGGTTTCTATGCCGGTAAGCCGAATTTACTATAAAACCAAATAAGAGGTGCCGTAATGTTAAAAATAACTAACACGAAAAATTTGGCCGGTGTCTGTATCAGCGGGGATTATTATGATTTAGGCAAATTGATTCAGGCTTTACATACAATCACGATTAATGAATTTACTGAACAGTACCAGCAGTACCACGATTTGGCAACACGTGTTTTAGCTTTATGTTATCATCTTAGACAGGCCATGCAGGGCAAGAGGGAAGTTGAGCTGAAAAATAACGGCATGACTGAAGAACTGATGAAACATCTTGCCCTCATTACGCCCAAACATAATGTGTATTATCAATGTTATTATCTGTATCCGGAAATGTTTTTTCTCATGTTGGCTTTAAACAAATTGATAGAGCTGAGGATCCGTCATTTGTCAAAACAAAAACAAGTGGGAAATAATGCCTTTGACAGCAGGGTAATCTGGGATGAAACCATAGCCATAATCCGTTTGTTCCAAGCCCGGTTTCAAAAGGCCGTCTTTGAATTGATGACGGAAAATAATTTTTCGCGTTGGTTAAAAATTATGAATGATGATTTCATTTATATAGAGCAAATTGCTTTACAGTACGTGGATGTTTTAAATATTGATTACCTGCAAATGAGTAGAGAAAAGCGTTTAAAAAGTCTCTTAAGGATTGCCAGAAGAATTGCCCATTTTCAATATGATGAGGAACACCGGGAAATAAAAGATGTGGTAGTTAAAGCTGCACGAGAATACAAATGTCGGGAGGCGGAAATTAGACTGGTGGGCAGCGAATACCCGCCGGAAATTATCTGGTAAAAGTGGTTGGGGCTTGTGTGCAAACCAAGAAGGGAAAAGAGGCAAGAATATTGACAAAACAAATAATGTTAATATATCATGTAGTTGTATAATAATGCTTCTTAGCCCTTTGTAAAATCTTATAGCTTCAATGTTTACAGGGTTTGCCTGTCTGCGCAATTTTGGACACTGCCTTACATAAATTTCTTCGAGAGCTCCAAGACCCCGGCATGTAAGTTCGAAGAGAGCAGGGAGTGCCCGATGCGGTAACAGGCGCAAATTTGGGAGGTGCCTTGTAAAAAATAGTAAGAAAAGCAAAAATAATAAGAAAAAGAAAGGAGCGGTTACATGGTTTTCACCCTCAATTCAACGCCGAAAATTGTGTTTGGCAGCGGTGCTTCGCAACAAACCGGCGAAAAGGTCAAGGAGCTGGGGTGTAAAAAAGTTCTTGTTGTGCACGGGCAGTTTATCAAAAAAAGCGGAATTGCTGATAAGGTTGTAGACACCCTACTTAAAGAGGGCATTGAAGTTGTCCGCTTTGAAGAAGTAGAGCCCGATCCCCCCGATGTGATTGTAGAACGGGGCGCAGATTTGGCGAAAAAAGAGAATGTGGATGGCATTATCGGCATCGGCGGCGGGAGCGCACAGGATACCGCAAAAGCTATTAACGTTCTGTTAGGTAATCCCTCTCCCATTACGCGTTACCTGGATAAAAGCATTAAAATGAACCCCGGTAAGAAATTGATTCTGTTGCCCACAACGGCCGGTACCGGTAGTGAAGCCAACTCCGTCAGCGTCATTACCGATACCAAGAGAGGCGTTAAAGGTGGGGTTATTGGACCGCCTTGCTTACCCGATTTAGCCATTATTGATCCCGATTTCACTTTGGGGCTTTCACCCAAGTCCACAGCCATTACCGGCATGGATACCTTTGCTCACGGGGTAGAATCAATGACAACCATTTTGGCTAACCCCATGGGAGATATGCTGGCGGAAAAAGTTATTTCCTTGGTATACAAATACCTGCCCATCGCAGTAAAAGACGGCAGCAACCTTGAAGCGCGGACCAATTTGAGTTTTGCTGCCACCATTGCAGGTATGGCTTTTGAAAATACAGTTTTGCATTTGGGTCATTCAATTGCTCACTCCATGGGTGCCATCTGCCACATCTCGCATGGTATCGCTTGTGCCATAGCTACTCCTTATGTTATTGAGTATATCTCTGATGTTATGCCGGATAAAATTAAAGTTATGGCTAGAGCTATGGAGCTGGATGTGGAAGGCAAGTCACCGGAAGAAGCAGGTAAGATTGTGGCCGATGCGGTGAGAGCTTTATCTAAAGAAATCGGTATTCCCACCATGAAAGAACTCGGCATAGAAAAAGACGTACTGGAAAAAGTGGCTGAACAAGCTACCAAAGATGATACTTATCCTTTCATTCCCAAAGAAACCCCCAAAGAAACTATTTTAGAACTGCTCCATCGCGCCTATGAAGAAGCCTAAAAGTAGATGGGATTTGTACCTCTTATCGTGACAAGCTGCACTGGGAAACAGCATGTTCATGTATATGTAGGTACTAGGGAAGGCAAAAGTAGCAGGTGCCTACAGGCGGCACCTGCTTTTTTATGCCGGAAAAGCAGGAAATATTTACAATCTTCAGGTGCAACCCTATCCTAGAAAGTATAAGGTGGAGTTAATTATGGTTTTAAAAGTCTTTCATACCGGAGATTTACATATAGGTAGGCAATACACCAATAGGGGCTATCCAGAGGATGTCAGGCAGGAGTTGGTTGAGGCTCGTTTTCGGGTGCTAGAGCAAATGGTAGCCATGGCCAATGAAGAGGAGTGCCAATTATTTGTGGTGGCTGGAGACCTTTTTGAGCGGCTTAAAATTAAAGAAGAACAGATTTTACGGGTGGCAAAACTGCTTTCCCGTTTTCACGGAGTTTGTGCGGTGCTGCCGGGAAATCACGATTATTACCATACCGGCAGTTTCCTTTGGGAAAGATTTTGTGCTTATGCTGACGACAACACAGTTTTGCTTTTTGAAACCAAGCCGCAGCTATTAACGGAATACGGTTTGGAGGTGGCGCTTTATCCGGCCCCCTGTTATGCCAAACATTCTTCCGAACACTCCCTTGGCTGGATTTTTGCTCTGCCGGATAGACCTCCTGCCCGTTGGCATTTAGGGATAGCCCATGGCACTGTGGAAGGCTATTCTCCGGATTTTGCGCAACAATACTATCCGGTGACGGAAGAAATACTGCTTGCCACAGGTCTTAATTTTTGGTTTTTCGGACATACCCATGTGCGTATTCCCGCCAGGGACCGGTTTATTAATAGACCTTTTGCCTATTGCGGCACCCCGGAACCGGACGGGTTCGACTGCCGGCATGAAGGTTCAGCTTGGCTTGTACAAGTGGACGAAGGCGGGAATGTGACAGGAAAAGCGGTGACCACAGGAATTTATCGTTTTCTTGACCTGGAAAAAAACATAAGCTCCGGCGAGGAGATGGAAGAAATCTTGCAAGCACTGTCAGAGGACGGCGGTCATACTTTAGTCAGGCTGAAACTGCAAGGAATTCTGGCACGTGAAGACTTTGCAAAGCGTATATACTGGCGGGATCAGTTGCAAGAAAAACTTTTTTATCTGGAGTGGGACGATACGTTGTTGCAGATGGAAATTACTGAAAAGACAATTGCGGAAATTTTTCCGGAAGGATCTTTTCCTTATCTTCTCCTGGAGCGACTGGCAAAAAGAAAGGACAGAAAAGCTTTACAACTGGCCTATACGTTGTTGCAGGAGGTGAAAAAGTAAGTGCGCTTAGGAAAAATACTGCTGGAACCCTTTGGCGCCTTTTCCCGCCTGCTTTGTCAATTTGCACCCGGGTTGAATGTGGTTGTGGGGCCCAATGAAGCCGGTAAAACAACGCTGGTTAATGCCATTTATGCGGCTCTATTTATTCCCCCAAGCGTCAAGCGCAACTCACAAGACTGGAAAAACGTCATTTTCCCTTACCTGCCCTATCCGGATGGTGATACAGCCAGGGTAACGGTGGAATTGGTGGACGGCAAAAACGAAATTTGGCAACTTTATTGTGCTTGGGGTGCAGAAAAAAAAGCCTGCCTTTGTACGCCACACGGGACAGAAATAGTTGAGGAAGCCGCCATCCAGCAAAAACTTTCCACGTTGCTGCGTTTTGGCAGGGGCACTTATGAAAAAATTTTTCTGGCACGGCAGGACGAGCTGGTTTACACGTTTGAGCGCATCAAAGCAGATCAAGAGGCCTTGGGTACGGTGACAGACATGCTGCGGGCTGTAGTGTTACAAGGCGCCGGAATTTCCCTGGAGAAATTGGCGCAGAAACTGGAAGAAAAAAAGAAAGAGCTGGAAAGTAACTGGGACCTGGAGAGAGACACCCCGCGGGGTGGACGGGATATAGATAATCCCCACCGGCGAAATGTAGGTAAAATTTTGGCACAATATTATGCAGTGCGCTTGCTGCAGCAAAAGTTGCAGGAAACCAGGATGGCGGAAGATAATTTAGCAAAGGCCATTTCACAGTTACAGGAAGTAGAAAAAGCTTATAATTTAATTACCGAGAAAGAAAAATTGATGGGAAAATTGGAAAATGAGATGCAACAAAGAATTGCACTGGAGCCGCAACTTGAGACCTGCAATCTAAAGTTGGAACAATTAAAAACTGTGATGCAGCAGTGGCCGCAAAAAGCTGAACGGTTAAAAAATTTAGAGGAGAAAATAAAGGAACTGGAAAAAAGAAGGGAAAATTTAACACAAGAGCTGCAGCAAGCAGAAAAGGAATTGGAAATAAGGAAGAAGCGACAAATATACAAGGACGCTAAGGCGCTTAGTGACCGGCTAAAGGAAATAAATACAGAACTTAATGAGCTGCCCCCGGTAACTAATGAAGTGGTAGAGGAGTTAGAGCAGCAAGCAAAGCAGCTTGCCGGGCTAAAAGCTGAAATCAGCGGCATGAAATTAAAAATAAAATTTTACACCAAAAATGAGCTGGAGGTAAAAATACGTTCTGCCCTGGCAAAAGAAAACGTCCGACAGGTTCAAGGAGAAAATATTTTTTCCGCCCAGGGGCTTTTTGGCCTGGAAACAGAGGATTGGAGTGTCATTGTGCAGTCAGGAGAAAAAGATGTGGAAGTAATGCTAGGGCAAATGGAAATATTGACCAATGAACTGGAAAAACAGCTAAAAAATTTAGGAGTAACCGGAGTAGAAGAAGCACGTTATCTCAAGCAAAAAATCGCTGCGTTAAAAATAAAAGGCGAAGCTTTGTGCAAGCAGTTGGAAGAAACTTTACAAGGCCATGCTTTTCCCGATCTGGAAGCAGAAATTAAACAAGCGGGTGAAGAAAAATTAGTGCGTGACCTGGTAGAGATTAAAACTGACCTCCTCAGGGAAGAAATGCAGTTAAAAGAAATGTCTACGGAAAGAGAAGAATTACAACTACAACTTAAAGCCTGGCAGGATGAATATGAAAGCCTGGATAATTTATTGGAAGCGATGGTGGAATTAAAAAGTGCTGCCAAAAACATCCGGGAAACCCTGGAGCACTTGGCGCCCTTGCCTCAAGAATATAAAAGCGCCGAAGCTTTCCTGCAGGAATTAGCAAAAATTCGCGCAGAAAAAGAAATGCTGTGGCAGCAGCTGTTGCACGCGCGAGAAAATAAAATCCGGGCAGAAAGTAATATGCCGGAAGAATCACCGGAAGAAATTGAACAGGCTTTGCAAATGGCCGAGAAAAATCTACAAGCGTTAAAAGCAGAAGCAAAAGCCTTGCGTGTGGTGGCGGAAGAATATTATTTATTGAAAGAAGAATTGGATGCAGATACTTTTTCTCCCCTCCGGGAGCAGTTTGTGCAAAATCTGGCGCCGTTGACGGGATATCGTTACAAACATGTACAGATGCAGGGAGCGTTACCTGAAGGTATTGCTCTAGAAACCGGAACAACGCCCTTGCCGCTGGAATTACTCTCTTGTGGGACTGTTAGCGGTGTGGCTTTGGCTTTGCGCTTAGCCATGGCACAATGTTTGCTGCAAAAGGAAGAAGGTTTTATGATCATGGATGATCCCCTCATTGATTTAGATCCGGAAAGAAAAAAAGCGGCGGCTGAAGTTCTACAAGAATTTGCGCAAACAAAACAATTGATTATTACTACTTTTGATCCGCAAACTGCTAGACTTTTGGGTGGACATCAGCTTAATTTAGGCCAGGTTGAGCGATAAAGCAAAAAGCAGTTTTGTTGAAAAACACCGTCGCCCAATGTAAATATTTCCATACATTTGTAGCAGGGAAATTTTTTTATGGTGCGAATTATAATAAAATGTGATAAAATAAAAAATGATTTTAGCCTGCCGCATTTTTATATGTTGTCTTAAATGCTTGCAGAGAGCAAGCTTTTCTTGTGTGTAGGTTTACGCTTTCATGCGTAAGCGGACCTTATTTGCTTGTGAAGTTTGGTACAAGCCACATGTTAGGGGGATAATTTATGCTTAAGTATTTCGTAAAAAGGGCGGTCTTAGCCGTCATTACAATTTGGATTGTTGCCACACTGACATTTTTTCTCATGTTTCTGGTGCCTGGCGGTCCGTTTTTGGCGGAAAAAGCTCCTTCACCGGCCACTTTGGCAGCTTTAGAAGCAAAATACGGATTGGACCAGCCTTTGCATATACAGTATAAAAATTATATGCTGCGTTTACTGCAAGGCGATTTGGGTACTTCTTTAAAACAACGGGGACGTGAGGTTAACGATATTATTTTTACCAGACTTCCTGTCTCCGCTAAAGTTGGCGGCATGGCCATTGTGGTAGCTGTAGTTTTTGGCGTGTTTTTTGGTTCCATCGCGGCACTGAATAGGGGTAAATGGCTGGACAATCTTATTGTCTTTTTATCCACATGCGGCATAGCCATTCCCAGCTTTGTTGTTTCCACCCTGCTTTTGTACTTTTTTGGCGTGAAGCTGGAGATTTTGCCTACTTTCGGTTTAAATACAACTAGTAGTTACATTATGCCTGTCTTTGCACTGGCTTTTTACCCCATGTCTTATATTTCCCGGCTCATGCGCTCCTGTATGCTGGATGTCCTGGGCCAGGATTATATGCGTACTGCCAGAGCAAAAGGGTTGTCCCAGATGAAAGCATTATTTAAACATGCGCTCCGCAATGCGATCCTGCCTGTTGTTACCTACTTGGGGCCGTTATTGGCATATGCTTTGACCGGCAGTTTTATTGTGGAGACGATTTTTACCATTCCCGGCTTGGGTGATTCTTTTATCTCTTCCATCACCGGGCGGGATTACCCGTTAATTATGGGGACAACAATTTTTCTGGCTTTTTTAATTGTGACGATGAATTTACTTGTGGATATAGTTTATAAAGTGATTGACCCCCGAATTAATCTCAGATAGGCGGTGCAAGTATGAAGCAAAAAAGTCTTCTGCAGGAAACTGAAAATACTGAAAAGCCACAGTGGAAATTAAGTTTCCACTTAAAGGCGGATGACTTTATGCCTGCCAGTGAAGAAGAAAAGCAGGATTTGGTGACTATACGGGAAAGCGTCAACTTTTGGCAGGACGGCATTCGCCGTTTCCGCAAAAATAAAATGGGCATGATTAGTCTGATTGTTGTTTTGTTCATGATGTTTTTTGCCTTTGTTTTACCATACTTTTATCCTTACAATTACTATGAGCAAATCCGCGGCAGTGAATCTTTGGCACCCTTTGAGTATTCAGAAACGGAAAAAGCCATTATGGCTGAGGGCGGAAAAGTCTTTCCCCATATTTTCGGTACAGATACTTTGGGGCGCGATATTATGGCCCGTGTCATGATGGGTAGCCGTATTTCCCTGCTTGTCGGCATTGTGGCTTCAGCCATTATTCTCATTATTGGCTCCATCTATGGTGCCATTGCCGCCTATTTTGGCGGGTGGGTTGATACTATTATGATGCGTATTGTGGATATCATCTACACAGTTCCGGATATTTTACTAATTATTTTGCTCTCGGTGACTTTAAAATACCCCTTGGAGCGTTTGGCTGAAATGCCGACCTTTGCTTGGATAAATAAAGTTGGGGTGGGTCTAATTAGTATTTTTATTGTCTTTTCGCTGCTCTATTGGGTAAGTATGGCCAGAATTGTGCGCAGCCAAGTGCTTACCTTAAAAGAGCTGGAATATGTAGCTGCCGCCAAGGCACTGGGAGCCAGCCACAGCCGTATTATTCGTAAACATTTATTGACAAACTGTATCGGTACTTTAATTGTTACCACAACTTTGCAAATTCCATCCTCCATCTTTACTGAAACCTTCCTTAGCTTTTTGGGCTTGGGCGTAAGTGCACCGATGCCGTCGTTAGGATCATTGGCTTCAGCAGCTCTGGACGGACTTTATACCTACCCGTACCGTCTTTTTGCACCTGCCATTACCATCAGTATTATTATTTTAGCCTTTAACCTGTTGGGTGATGGCCTGCGGGATGCTTTTGATCCCAAACTAAAGGATTAGGAGAATGCTTATGAGTGAATATCTTGTGGAGATCAAAAATTTAAGACTTTCCTTTTTTACGCCCGCAGGGGAAGTAAAAGCTTTAAATGATGTCTCGTTGCGCATGAAAGAAGGAGATGTGCTTGGCATAGTGGGTGAATCAGGCAGTGGAAAATCTGTGACTGCTTATTCACTGATGGGGCTTGTTCCGTATCCCGGGCGCATTATTGGTGGAAGTATTTATTTTAACGGGCATCGTATTGATCAAATGACCGAAAAAGAGTTAAGGGCCATTCGTGGTAATGAGATTAGCATTATTTTTCAGGATCCCATGACTTCCCTTAACCCTGTCTATACTATTGGTAACCAGATAGAAGAAGTTATTTTACTGCATAGGAAAAAAAGTAGAAAGGAAGCCCGTGAACGCGCACTGGAATTATTACAGTTGGTTGGCATTAATGAACCCCAGAAACGTTTGCGGCAATATCCACATGAACTATCCGGCGGCATGCGCCAGCGGGTCATGATCGCCATGGCTTTGGCCTGTGAGCCAAAACTTTTAATTGCCGATGAACCTACTACAGCTTTAGACGTGACCATTCAAGCACAAATTCTGGAGTTAATGATGGAATTGAAAGAAAAAATCGGCATGTCTATTATCCTGATCACCCATGACCTTGGTGTTGTTGCCAACATGTGTGACAAAATTGCTGTCATGTATGCCGGTAAAATTGTGGAATATGGTAGCACCGATGATATCTTTTATAATCCAAAGCATGAGTATACGAAGGGGTTGCTTTTAAGTATTCCTAAACTAACTGCGGAAAAACACGAAAAATTAGTCCCCATCGAGGGCACCCCTGTGGACTTGCTGATGCCGCCAAAAGGCTGTCCTTTTGCCCCACGGTGTAAAAGCTGTATGAAAATCTGCCTGCGGGAAATGCCGCCTTATACCCATATTACAGATGAGCATTACAGCGCTTGTTGGCTGTTGCAAAAGGAAGCTTTTGAAACTTTAAAGAATGAGGTAGGATCATGAGTAAGTTAATCGAAGTTAAAAATTTAAAACAATACTTCCCTGCACCGGGTGGTAGATTATTTGAAAAACGTTATATTAAAGCAGTTGATGATGTTTCTTTCTATATTCGTAAAGGAGAAACATTGGGCCTTGTAGGGGAATCAGGTTGTGGCAAAACTACTACAGGTAAGACAATTATACGCCTTTATGAACCAACAGCAGGGAAAATTTATTTCAACGGCAACGATATAACTCATGTTAATATGCTCCCCT
>ERZ773359.3978-NODE-3978-length-16140-cov-4.472676_pt1 | contig 16140 bp, 15 predicted proteins | sample MGYA00374955_ERZ773359 | MGnify/ENA primary metagenome ERZ773359 (study PRJEB29098, sample SAMN04486028) | biogas fermenter metagenome | study: EMG produced TPA metagenomics assembly of the Biogas fermentation microbial communities from Germany - Plant 4 DNA1... | reverse complement strand
CCATATCTGACTGGAAAAACCATCGATACCATAGTGTGCATGGAAAGAACAGAAATAATCGGGGCCTATCTGGCAGAAGAGCTTATGCAGAAAGGATTAAATTCAGTAAACAGCGAAAAGGCGATTCATGTGGTGACACCAATCAGCAATGTCAACAGGAACCTGATGTTCAACAATAATATGCAGAAACTGATTTATAATCGTAATATTATTTTGCTGGTATCTTCCGTATCCAGCGGGATAACTCTCAACATCGCATTGGAATGCCTGTCCTATTATGGTGGTGTTTTAACAGGAATATCAGCTTTGTTCAATGCAAATCCAAAAAAACAGAAACATGAGATTAATTCCATTTTCACCAATGAGGATGTCCCGGACTATCAGCTTTATTATCCTACCGAATGTCCCATGTGCAATTCGGGACAGAAACTGGATGCCATTATTGTTCATGATGGTTATATCAAGATTTAATAACAGTAAAGTACAGATTTTCAAAGAAAAACAGGGCACTGTCAATCCAGTGCCCTGAGTGTTTATATGTTATAGCAATGGTTAAGAGGCCCCCGTCCTTTGCCGATGTTGAGGTTTGCTTTAATTGCACCAGTCACATAGTCCTTGGCACGCTTTACACTCTCAGCAATATCAAATCCCAGGGCAAGGTTGCAGGCGATGGCTGAGGACAAGGTGCAACCTGTTCCATGAGTATTCGGGTTGTCAATCTTCGATGTTTCAAACCAGAAAAGCTGACCTTCAGTAATTAATAGGTCATCTGCGCTGTCCTTTAAATGTCCTCCTTTTACAAGTACGCTGCCCTTTGTAAGCATTGAAATTGCCACCGCGGCTCTTTGCATTTCATCCCTGCTTTTTATGGTGATGCCCGTAAGGTTTTCCGCCTCAAATATATTGGGCGTTATTATGGTAGCGAGAGGGAAGAGCTGGTTAATCAAAGCATCAGTTGCATTGTCGTTCAGCAATTTGCTGCCGCTGGTTGAAACCATGACAGGGTCAACTACGATATTTTCCGCCTCGTATTCCCGAAGCTTTTCGGCTATGACTTTTATAATTTCGGCGTTTGATACCATTCCGATTTTTACAGCATCCGGCCTTATATCTTCAAATATGCAGTCAAGCTGTTTTCCGACAAACTCAGGAGTTGCCTCCATTACATCAAAGACCCCGGTGGTATTCTGAGCGGTCAGGGCGGTTATTGCGCTCATGGCATATAATTTGTGGGCTGTTATGGTTTTGATGTCAGCCTGGATTCCCGCTCCTCCGCTTGAGTCCGATCCGGCTATGGTAAGTACTTTTTTCATAATACAACCTTCCAATCTTCAAAAGAATTAAAATATATGTCCGCCGTTCTTTTTATTTCTTCCTTTTCATAGTGGGCGCTTTTGTCGTAAATGGCAGCAACAAATAATCCTGCCTTTTTGGCGCTAATTATTGCATGAAGGGCATCTTCAACCACAATGGTTTCATGCCTGGGTGTATCAAGCATATTAAGCGCCTTTTCAAAAAATGCCGGGTCGTCCTTTCCCGTTCCTGCTTCCAGGGGGGTGAGAATAAACTCAAAGTATTTTTCCGCATCCAGCCTTTTTAATGCAGCTTTAGCCAAATCATGCCCGGTGGCGGTTGCAATACACATTCTGACGCCGCTTTTATGAAGTTTTTTAAGAACATCTTTTGCCGAGGCTTTCAGGGGCACTTCACAACGATACTGCTCCTCAATAAGCCTGATAATGTCATTTATGATTTCCTGCTCGCTTTTGGGAACCGAATAGAATTCCCTGAAATACCGGGCAGACTGGGCAAGGCTCATTGTCTTAAGGGCTTCATTAAGGTCTTCCCGGGGCGAATAACCTTCTCTGATCAAATATTCATACCCTAAGTTTTCCCAGTAAGGCATTGAGTCCAGCAAGGTCCCGTCAAGATCAAAAATTGCACCTTTAATGTTCATGACCGACCAACTTTTGCGCAATTTGTCTCAGATCCTTTACCGCAGCCGCAATATCATCCTGGGCGAAAATAGCCGAGACTACGGCAATGCCGGCAATTCCGCTTCCGGAAAGTTTAATGGCGTTATCCTTGTTTATTCCGCCAATTGCCACTACCGGTATTGAAACCGCAGCGCAGATATTTTTGAGGGTTTCAAAGGAAACAGCTTCTGCATCAAGCTTGGTGGAAGTGGGAAACATTGTTCCCACACCAATATAATCCGCGCCGTTTTTCTCAGCTTCCAAAGCCTGTTCCACGGTCTGGGCGGAAACCCCGAGGATTTTATCAGGGCCAATGATTTTCCGTACATCCATTGCTTTCATGTCTTTTTGCCCCACATGGACTCCATGTGCTCCGCATGCCATTGCAACTTCCACATTGTCGTTGATGACATAAGGGACATTGTACTTGTCGGCAATGGCTTTAATCTCCTTTGCAAGCTCAATAAAGGAAGGGGTATCTATATCTTTTTCACGAAGCTGCAAAAATGTTACACCGGATTTCAGAGCTTCCTCAACGACATCGGCCAGCGAACGGCCATGAAGCCATGACCTGTCGGTTACTGCATAGAGAAGGAGGGAGGATTTATCTGCTTTCAATTTTAATGCCTCCTTTTAGGGTGTCTTCGTCCAGCTTGCTCATGGCATCGATGAGATAAGTGCGATATGAGGATATGCCCGCATCGTTTTTTACAAGTCTCTCATAAGCCAGTTCCCCGCAGAGTCCCATTGCGGATATTGCCGCGGCTGTTGCCTTCAGATGATTGTCAGGATTTGCAGCGCAATAGGCTGCAATTACTGCCGTCAGCATGCATCCGGTGCCGCTGACCTTTGACATATAGGGGTGTCCGTTGCGGATAATAAAAGCGTTGTTGGCATCTGCAACAATATCGGTTGCTCCCGATATGGCAATTACAGCTCCGGTTTTTGCGCTTAACTCTTTCGCCAGTGCAATTGTTTCGTCCAGATTTTTATCTGTTACGGCTTCACTTGCATCTGCGTCAACACCCTTGGTAATACCGCTTCCTCTGAATACGGTTTTTATCTCCGAGATATTTCCGCGGATAACTGAGAACCTGACTTCCTCCAGCAGCTTGAAAGTGGTGTCTGTGCGAAGTTTGGAAGCTCCCGCGCCCACCGGGTCAAGAACAACGGGATGCTGAAGATCGTTTGCCCTTTTTCCGGTCTTCAGCATTGTAGAGATTGTTCTTTCATTCAGGGTTCCGATGTTTATCACCAGAGCGTTGCAAATAGCAGTAATCTCCACGGCGTCTTTTTCGTCGTCGGCCATAATTGGGGATCCCCCGCAGGCAATAAGCATATTTGCAACATCGTTGACAGTTACATAATTAGTAATACAATGGACCAAAGGTGTTTTTTGGTGAACATTTTTTAGAATTTCTCCGAACATTTGCGGACCTCCTTAAAATAAATGTAGCGGGTAAACAGATAGTTCGGAATCAGAAAGGTTCTGCCCGCTTATAAAGCTATTGTATCCGGCCGGCATAAGTATACCTTGCCCCAAAATACCCTGATTGACGGGTGAGAACCTTATATTAATCAAAAAAGGGAAGTAACCAACAGGTACCTCCCTTCAACGATAATTCTCACTGATTCCCTACGTTGGCATTACCCAAATCAGGTTCAAGGGTCGAAGCTGTAATCTCTTCCTCTCAGCCTGCACACAAGCTCCCCTGAGTATTCAATTTGTCCACATAATAACATAATGTGTAGTTCATTGTCAATAATTATCTTAAAGTATCAAAGGCGTGCTTGACAGCTTAATTTATTGAGAATAAACTTAAAAAGGAAATATATAAAGGTAATTGGCTCATTTGCCGGCGGTTTTGAAAAACAGCCATTTGAGCGGTTACCTGTTATCTTTTCTGTATACTCATATCTTAAAACATTTTTCTTAAGAAAGGAGCGAAGTGAGATTATGGACGTTGGCAGTAGTAGTGGCACAATACCGGATCGAAGTCGTATAAGAAATTATACTGCGGCGGCGTCCGTGTGTCACTGACGCTTCGATCTCGTTGTGTCTTACTCCTGTCAAGGATAACGGGCATATTGTATTTGCACGTTTATACTTTGGAAGGAGGAAAGGCCTATGGCAAAAGATAAATTACTGGAGCAGAATGTTCTTGATCTTCTGGAAGGGAAAAAGTACAAAGATCTGAAGAATTTTTTCTCGACCATGAATCCTGTTGATATAGCAGAACTGTTGGAAGATTTCTCCGAGAAGAACTTTCTTCTGTTGTTTCGCATTCTGCCCAAGGATCTTGCGGCAGATACTTTTGTCGAAATGAATAATGAGCAGAAGGAAATGCTTATCCGGAGTTTTTCGGACAGGGAATTGCGTGAGGTTGTCAATGAATTATATATTGACGACATGGTGGACATTGTTGAAGAAATGCCTGCCAATGTTGTAAACCGTATTCTTATGAATACCGACGCCAAAACCCGAATGCTGGTAAATGAATTGCTCAAATATCCGGAGGATTCCGCCGGGAGCATCATGACAACCGAGTTTATAAGCCTGAATGCTGAAATGACCATAGCCGATGCCATAAAGCGGATCAGGGAAAAGGGATTCGACAGTGAAACAATTGATACATGTTATGTTACTGATAATGTCAGACATCTGATAGGATTTGTAACCATAAGGACTATAATTCTTTCGGATGAGAACCTGAAAATCCAGGATGTCATGGAGCGCGGCATCATATCTGTGGGCACACTGGAAGATCAGGAAACTGTGGCAAATTTATTCGAAAAATACGACCTTACGGTTTTACCGGTAGTGGATAATGACACAAGGCTTGTCGGAATTGTAACGGTAGACGACGCTATTGATGTATTGCGGAAAGAGGCAACAGAAGATATTGAAAAAATGGCGGCCATTACCCCGACCGATAAACCGTATCTTAAGAAAACCACTTTTGAAATCTGGAAGAGCCGGATACCATGGCTGCTCGCCCTTATGATTTCTGCTACTTTTACCGGAATGATAATAACATCCTTTGAAGACACATTGAAAACCTATGTTTTACTTACGGCATACATACCCATGCTCATGGGTACGGGCGGAAATTCCGGTAGCCAGTCCTCGGTTACTATAATTAGAAGTCTGTCCTTAAGTGAAATTGAATTTGGGGATATTTTCCGTGTGCTGTGGAAGGAGTTCCGCATAGCAATAATGTGCGGGCTTACTTTGGCTGTGGTTAATTTTGCGAAACTTATAGCATTTGACCATACAGGTGTTTATATAGCCTTGACAGTATCTCTTACTCTTGTGGTGACAATTTCGGTAGCCAAACTTGTGGGATGCTCTCTTCCCATGCTGGCAGAGAAGGTCGGTTTCGACCCTGCAGTAATGGCAAGCCCGTTTATTACAACAATAGTGGATACTATTTCGCTAATAATCTATTTCAATATCGCCGGTTTGGTACTGGGTTTCTGAAAATATCGGACGTAAAAGCTGCCTTTTCGCATGACAGCAAAAAGGCAGCTTTTTCTTTGATAATTACTCATCTTTAGCTTTCTTGCATTTGGACTGGCATCTTATTACTTCGGGAAGCATTACCTCAAGCTCATCAAGGAATTTATCGGCTTCGCGTCTTATATGGTCAAGGAGCAGTGGTGTTGAGATAATGCCTAATATTTTACACATAACAGCCAGTTCATAAGCGGCTGCTTTAAAGTCGCGCAATTCCATAGTGTGTCTTACTACATCCTCGGTAAAGCGGATAACAGTGTTGAAATTCTTTGGTTTGGTATCGTCCATGGATTCAAGATCACGGGCTGTTTCAAGCAGTCGTGAAAATGTCTTTCTGAATTCTTCGGCCTGTTCTATAAGTTCTCTTTCAGAGGGATCCAATAAGTGTATTACCAATTCTATGTGCTCTTTCATTATCCTGAGCCAGAATGCTTCCTGTTGCAAAAGCAGGGATAGCGCATCTTCAGGTTCCGGTTTCAGAAGAAGACCCAAAAACCGTTCCGCCTCTCTTCTTATATGATCCAGAAGCAGGGGGAAATTACTTCCGGGCGCTTTCCTGCACTGGATAATCTGCCTGAGAAGCCTGGCCTTAAAATCGATTATTGCTTTGACTGCTTTTATTAAGTCTTCCAATAAATCGCCCTTCAGTTCTTTGGCCTTATCCAGACGCTTTCTTAGCTCTTTGAAGAGTTCAATGAATGATTCCGCCTCTTCTCTGAATTCTTTCTGGTCGGCAGGCAACCCCAATTTAATAAAAAGGGCGTGCTCCTGAAGAATTCTGGACCAGAAACGGGCTTCTTCCAGACGGTTATATTTGCATTCACAAACCCTGCAGACAGGGCTTTCGGAAGTGTCATCGCATTCCTGTATGACAACACTCTTATCAATCCTGGACCAGAAATCCTTCACTTTATCATCAACAGGCACATATTCTTCTCGTTCGTCCTTTATGCAGTTTTCAGTTTTTCCTTTTTCTTTCACTTACTACCTCCTAAAATTCGACAAATATTTCTGATACATAATATACATACTATCAGGACATTGTTACTAAACCGAAATTTGAAAGATTGTTAAAAAACAAACAAGACATCTGATGATTAATTATATAAACATCATACAAATAATCTTAATGGGTGAGACAACAAAATTGTGTGAAATCCATAAATAGTCTATTGACAAAAGAATTGTCGTATGTTTAACTATTTATGTAAACGGCGAAACGATATAAAACATATAACGTCTAACCTATTTGAAAGCGAGATACATAATATGTTTATCGATAAGATTCGAAAAAATGAATGGATCGGGTCAGTGGACAAACAGGAAAAACCGGTTTGTTTACGCGCCGGAAAGCTGGAGATGAAATTTGCTTCAGGCCGTATTCTTGATATCTCATTCAACGGACAAAAATTAATAAGCGAAATATATTTCGCTTTGAGGGATTACAACTGGGGTACCATTCCGTACCGCATAGAAAACCTGAACGTTAATGAGAATAAAGATAAGTTTGAAATTTCATTTACAGCTTCTCATGACAGCGATGGCATCCAGTTTAAATGGGACGGAAGAATTGTCGGCAGTAAGAACTCAGATATAACATACTCGTTTGACGGAACTGCACTTTCTGATTTTATGAGAAACCGAATCGGATTTTGCGTACTTCATCCGGCATCCTGCGCCGGATTGGAATGCGAAATAATACATTCCGGTGGAGAATCTGAAAAAGGTACATTTCCTGTGAGTATATCTCCGCATCAACCTTTCTTTGATATCAAATCCATCGCACACTATCCCCAAAAGGGTGTAAAGGCAGAGGTCAAATTCGAAGGCGATGTTTTTGAGATGGAAGACCAGAGGAACTGGACCGATGCTTCGTATAAAACTTACTGTACCCCATTGTCATTACCTTTTCCTGTACAGGTTAAAAAAGGGGAACGCTTTAGTCAGACCGTTCGTGTTTCACTGAAAACCGAGCCTTTTGTGACGGATGTCAGTGTTAATGAAAACAAAAATACAATCTCGTTATTTAATGGGCAATTTAAAAAGAATGAAAGCTTTTCTCTGGGAAGCTTAATTACCGGGCCCCTCTCAGAGTTGCAGAAACAGCGGATAAAAGCAATCAGACTTTCACATCTTCGATATGATTATCACTTTAAAAATTCACCCAAACATATAAAAACCATATTGGAGCAGGTGCGTGAATTAGGTGTAAAGTTGTTGCTGACGGTATTTTTCACTGATAACTGGGAAAAGGAACTTGAAGCGCTTTATGAACTTGTAAATGAGAATAAACAGGATATTAATGGCGTCATTATCCACAAAGAGGGCGCAAAAGTAGTTTCTGAAGAGATTCTTGCGAAATCCCGCAGGAAGCTCGCCAATATTGGAGTTCCGGTTGGTTCGGGTACCGACGCTTTCTTTACCCAGATAAACCGTGAACGTTTGCCGAAGGATATCATGGATTTTGTTTGCTATTCAAATAACCCGCAGGTTCACGCATTTGACAACGATTCTATCATGTCCACAGTGGAAGGGCAGGTTGCAAACCTTGAAAGCTGTGCCCGTCTTTATCCTGGTCTTCCTGTATGGGTTACTCCTGTTACACTGAAGATGCGCTGGAATCCAGACGCAACGGGTGAAGTGATTATCCGGAGGGGACAAGTTCCACCAGATGTAGATATACGTCAGATGTCACTTTTTACGGCATCATGGTTTTTGAGGTCACTGGCTGCGTGCATTAGGGGGGGGGCGCAGCCGGGGTAAGCTTTTTTGAGCTTGTCGGAAGTAAAGGAATCATGGAGGAAGAAGCTCCCGGCCGGGATTATTACTTCCCGGCTGTACCTGACATGCTGTATCCGGTATATTTTGCGTTTCTTGCACTGAGTGATTGGGATAAGTTCAATGTAACTGCCCAAATAACAGATGATGCAACTGTATTTGTTATGCAAAACAGCAGCGAAACTCGAATTATACTGGCAAATCCCAAAAACGTGACCGTGAAGCTGAAACTCAGTGATGCTCCTTCCTCGGTGAGAGGAATTTTAATAGATGGAAACACTGCCCCCAAACTGGCCCGGGAAAGATTGCTGTTAAATTTTGATGACTACTTGAAAACCTACAATCTAAATGGAGAGATTCAGTTGGAACCATACTCCATTTTCATTGCGGTAATATAATTTTGAACAGAAGGGAAGTAATTGCAATGAAAAAGAAAGTAGTACTGCTTGGTGCAGGTGGGAAAATGGGGTGCCGTGTGACGGCCAACCTGAAAGATGAGCATGATCTTGATATTTCTTATGTTGAAATCAGTGAGGCCGGCAGAGAACGTTTGAAAAATACATTTGGCATAGAAGCTACTGGAAGCTATGAACCCATAAAAAGCGCAGAAGCCGTCATCTTTGCTGTTCCTGACAAGTTAATCAAGGATATTTCAAAACAAGTTGTGCCTCTTATGAAAAAAGGCGCAACTGTAATAGGGCTTGATCCTGCGGCCAATTACGGAAAAGTCATGATGATTCGTGATGACCTTAAGTATTTTGTGGTTCATCCATGCCATCCGTCACTGTTTCCTTTTGAGGACAATCTGAGCCTCGAGGCGCAGAATGACTGGTTTGGTGGTATAGGAGCAGCCAAAATGGATTTGGTTTGCGCGATTCAGCAGGGAACCGATGAAGATTATGCGGAATATGAAGCTTTTGCGAGAAAGATGTTCAAGCCTATCGATAAAACATTCCGCGTAACAATCGATCAGATGATTATGCTTGAACCCGCATTGGTAGAGTCTATTACAGCACCTCTTGTAAAAGGAATCCGTATGGCTGTGGATGCCTGTGTTGAAAAAGGAGTGCCAAGGGATGCAGTTATGTCATTTGTAATGGGCCACTTGAAAGTTCAGTTCGGTGTCCTGTTTGATTTCGCAGGTTTCCCATTCTCGGACGGTGCCAATCTTGCGCTTAAAAACGCTATGGATGTTATTTTCAAGCCTAATTGGATTGAGAACATCATGAACCGGAAAGCAATTGATGACAGCGTTTACGATATCACCCACGAGACCAGCAAGTGATAATATGATTAAAACAAAGATTGGAATAAGTTCATACTCTTACTCCTATGCTGTCGGGTTTCCCGGTTTTTCTCCAACTAAGCCATTGAACGCTTTTGACCTGATTGACAAAGCTTCTGAATTGCAAGTTCCGGTATTGCAAATTGCTGACAACTGTCCGTTGGATAAACTGTCCGAGTACGAACTTACGAGCCTGAACAAATATTCCCGGCAAAAGTCCGTTGAAATAGAAGTGGGAACACGCGGCATAGAAACAGAAAACATTTTAAAGTACATTGAAATTGCGAAAAAACTGAATTCCGGACTATTAAGGGTGGTCATAGATACAGCATGGCATCAGCCGGACTTTGACGAGATAATTGCCTTATTGTCAAAAGTTCTGCCTGTACTTACACAAGAAAATATTGTTCTCGGAATTGAGAATCATGATCGTTTTAAATCAAGCGTGTTTGCAAGAATTGTTGAAACCCTGAACAGCCCCAATGTGGGAATTGTCCTGGATACTGTCATTTCTTTCGCATGCGAGGAGAATACTTTGCAGGTATTGGATTCCCTTGCAAGACATACGGTTAATTTCCACGTTAAAGACTTTAAAATTGAGCGTGTGAAAAACAGTATGGGATTGATTGTGACAGGAACGGTTGCCGGGGAAGGATTCCTCGATATACCGGCAGTGGAGCAGCGCCTGCAAAAAGAAGCACGTGGTGATTACAGTACAATTCTGGAGCTGTGGATGGCACCAGAAACTAATGTAGAAGATACTCTTCAAAAAGAAGATATCTGGGTAAAAAACAGCATCTCTTATCTGAAGCGGATATTAGGTGTGCCCGGATCGAGATAATAAAGTATATGAAAGGGAGAGGAAAAATGACCAAAAAAATTATTTCATTGTTACTCGCACTTGTCCTTATGGCAAGCATAGTTGCAGGATGCGCAAGTTCCGGCAGCAAAGACCCCGCAACAGAGACTCCTTCATCACAGGCACCTTCAGAGTCAGAAATCTTCGATTTAGGTAACGGGTGAGACTATTTATTTGGCAAACTAATAGAAAGAAGTGCTGCGAATGGAGAAAAATAAAATGACTTCTTTAGATAATAAAAATGCTTTTCTTGAATTGTCGGATATCGTTAAAATATACGGCACTACCATTGCCAATAACCATGTCAGTCTGCGGATTAACAAGGGCGATGTTTTAGGACTTGTCGGTGCAAACGGTGCCGGTAAGAGTACACTTATGCGAATTACATCCGGTGTTACCACACCTGAAGAAGGCACAATGTATTTTGACGGCGAAAAAATTAACTGGAAGCAATTCTCTCCCACAACAGCGAGTAAAAAAGGTATCCGTGTTGTCTATCAGGAATTGTCACTCTGTGATAATTTAAAAGTTTATGAGAATTTCATGGTGGAACTAAGGCATTTGTTCAAAGGTTTTGGCTGGAGAAAAAAAGCAGCCGAGTCAGCAAAGGAACAATTGGAGAGAGTATTCCCCAATAATGGTATAGATGTAAATAAAGAATTAAGCGATCTTTCAATTGCCCAGCAGCAAATGGTGGAGATCGCAAGAGCTTTTTCTGATCCGAATCTGAAATTATTAATACTTGATGAACCTACTTCGTCCCTTCCGGTTGAACAAACCAGGCAATTACTGAGCTATATAAAGAAGAAAGCTAAAGAAGGAATTACTTTTATATATATTACTCACAGATTATTTGAAATCATGGAGATAACCAATAAAATATACGTTCTACGTGATGGTAAAGTGGTTCATAGCTGTGATACCAGTGAAACCAATGAGGATAATCTCATTGAAATTATGAGCGCCGGTGCAAATACCGTGCAGGTCAGAAAAACTGAAAAGGCCAGGACAGAAGCCGCAAAAATCAATGAAAATGTATATGTTAACTGCAATGAAGTTTCAAAAGGCGTACTGAAAAATGTGAATTGCAAAATGTACGGCGGTGAGATCATAGGAATCGCCGGGCTTGAAGGAAACGGACAAAAAGAACTGATACAGGCAATTTACGAGTTGCCCTTCAGTCTTCGCAAAAAGATAGATCGTAAAGGTTCAATCGCCTATGTTACAGGTGACAGAAAAGCGGAAGGAATATTCCCGTTATGGAATATTGCAGATAACATGGTAATTACGTTTTTGATGAGAAAATCATTGTTTGCATATAACTCACCCAAAAATGTGGTTGAAAAATCCTTGAAGTGGTATGATTACCTGAAAATAAAGGGAGAAAGCCCAAAAGCAAAGATTGTAAGCCTTAGCGGAGGCAATCAGCAGAAAGCGCTGATAGCCCGTGCAATGATAGCCGATGCCGATATCATTATTCTGGATGACCCCACCCGTGGCGTTGATGTGGAAACAAAGCGCCAGCTGTACGATTTGTTCAGGGATGCTGCTAAGAGCGGCAAACTCATAATCTGGTACAGTTCGGATGATTCTGAGCTTGATATCTGTTCAAGAGTATTTGTCATGCGATTCGGGACTATTGTCGAAACTCTTAAACACGAGGATATCAGTAAAGACAGCATTATAGAAGCATCATTTAAATCGTCCGACAATAAAAAAGAAAGACTTGACAATACCAAAAGGCAGTTTAATTTATCATTGCTTATTCCAATACTTGCAATGATCACAATTTACACGGCCTGTGGCATTATACAAAAGAGCACTTTCACACTTTTTGGCGCAAGGCTTCTTATAAGCGGGTCGTTGCCCCTTATTCTGGCGGCAATAAGCCAGACTTATATTATTGGATTCAGTCATGTCAACTTAAGTATCGGTAATTTTATGGGCCTTGTAAGTGTTTTGGCTGCAACTCTTTTGTATGAAAACCCGGCATTGGGTACCATAGCAATTATTGGAGTTTGGCTGGCATACGGACTTATGGGGCTTTTGATCAGACGCCTGAATATTCCGGCAGTTATAGTTACCTTAGGTTTTTCATTTGTCTGGTATGGTTCGGCTCTGGTACTTCAGAGTATCCCCGGAGGACAAGCTCCACAGCTTTTGATTGATATTTTCAACAAAACGATTTTTGGCTTTCCCAATGTATTGGTTATCCTTGTTCTTGCAACAGTATCAGCGGTAATGGTCTATCGTTCAAAATACGGTACTGTTTTGAGGGGATTTGGTAACCGTGAACAATCAATGGTACGAAGTGGTTGGAACAAATATGCGGCAGTGTTTAACATTTATATGATTTCAGGCTTATTCGCAGTACTTGGAGGCTTGTCATTTACTGCCCTGACATTTTCGGCTGATGCAAGCTCAATGGATTCCTATACACTGCTCACCGTGGCTTCAGTCGTTCTTGGCGGATGAGCATTAAGCGGCGGCAGAGTCAGCCATGTGGGTACTGTATTTGGAGCAATTACCCTGTCGCTTGTGACAATTCTACTTGGATTTTTACATGTGAGTTCCGATTACACGGCGGCTGTACAGGGCTTGCTGTTAATTCTGATCCTGGCATTCAGGCTGCTTAAGAAAGGAGCGAAACAATGAACAAGCTTAATACATTTGCAAGGAACAATCGCTGGACATGGGCTGCAATAGGCGCAGCACTGATGTATATTGTAGTTTCGTTGATTTCAGGCAAGCTCTCATATTCGAGTTTCACCGCCAATTACACTATTGCAAGCTATCTGACAATTTGTGCACTTGGACAAATGATTGTTATGACAACGGGACGCGGAGCCTTTGATCTTTCAATACCTAATATGATTACACTGTCTGCATTCCTTACCATGGGTCTGACCAACGGACAGGACAAAAATTTCTTTCCGGTTTTATTAGTGGTTATTCTGGTTGGTGCTTTGGTGGGATTAGTCAACAGCATCCTGGTTATCCGCTTTAAGATAACTTCAATGATTGCGACCCTCGCAGTGGGATATATTCTTTCTACAGCAACATCAATTTATAACCGTACGTTCAATACCCTTGAGGTGAGCATTATAATGGAAACTCTGACTACGAAAAGAATTATCGGTATTCCTATTGTAAGCTATATAGTACTTATTATTGTTGTCGCCGTAGCTTTTATGTTCCGTTCTACCACCTATGGACGTGCACTTCTGGCTCTCGGACAGAATAAGAGGGCGGCGGAACTTGCCGGAATCAAGGTTAACCTTGTAGAAACACTTGCCTATGTGATGGGTGCGGTATTGGCTGCTCTTTGTGGATTTTTCCTTTCCGGACGTGTTGGTGGGGCTTTCCTTGGTATGGGTGACTCATACCTGATGGATACGGTAGGAAGTGTCGTTATTGGTGGTACACTTGCTTCAGGAGGATATGCAGTGACTTCCGGAACGCTGTTTGGAGCTTTGTTCCTGAGCTTTGTTGTCACAGCGATGCAGATTGCAAACTTCTCCACAGGTATGCAGAACATCATTAAAGGTGTAATTATCATTGCTGTTCTGGCATTTGGTTCTATCAGGGATAATGCGGACTGATGCCATATAGGTAAGTTGCACTGTTGATAAGTTACTTTTTCCCTTATAATATAAGCAAATGGTACTATCTTTGGAATTACTTAAATTTAGAGACATAAACAGATAGGAGTAGTTGGTCTGATGGAACAGAATATGGACAGGTGCAAAAGCAAAAAAACTTTAAGTGCTGTTGAACAGGTCATAAAAGAAATTAAAAATATGATAATTGAAAACGGGCTCAGGGTTGGGGATAAAATACCCAATGAGTTCGAATTAAGCACGATGTTCGGGAAAAGCCGCGGATGCATCCGTGAGGCTGTAAAAATCCTGGATGCATATGGCGTGCTCGAGGTCAGACGCGGGGATGGTACATATGTACGGGGATCTGCAAGCGCAGGCTTGTTTGATGCGCAATTTTTCAAGATAATTGCCATGGGGACTAATCTGTCCGACCTGATTCAGTTAAGGCTGATACTTGAAACAGGAATTATCCGTGCTGTGATAGATAGGATTTCAGATGAGGAAGTTGAGGAGTTGCGAATCGTCGAGAACAAGCTTCATGAAGCAGTAGCTTCAAGAGCGCCGCTGGAACAGATCGTGGCTGCAGATTTAAACTTCCATACCATGCTTGTAGAAATTACAGGAAATGAAGTCCTGAAAAACGTATATATAAACATGCTCGATATCTTCACTCCATATATTCAGAATTCATATGTTCAACAGAGCGCAAAATCCGACTTTTCTGTTCTGAAACATCATGATCTGATACTTCGTGCTGTGGAAGAGCGGGACTATGATCTTGCAGTATACGCCATACGCAATTCTTTGAAAGACTGGGAGAACCTGAATCTAATATATGAACCAAAAAAATTAAATAATTATCCATGATGACATAATATGAAAATATTTAAAGTAAAAGGAAAGAAAAACTTACTGACAGTCGTATTCGTCAGTTAAGCTATTCTTTTTGCGCCCAAAAACAGCGTTCAGATTTATTCCCTGATCGATCAGATAAAAGAATATAGACTATATCAGTGAGGTAATTAATATGCTTGAAAAATTAAAACAAGCCGTATTGGAAGCAAATCTGGAGCTTCCCAAACGTGGCCTGGTTACCTATACCTGGGGCAATGTCAGTGGTATTGACAGGGAAAGAGGATTGATTGCGATAAAACCCAGCGGGGTGCCTTATGATTCGCTGACAATAGATGATATTGTCCTGCTCAACATGGACGGAGAAGTGGTTGAAGGAAACCTGAGACCTTCTTCAGATGCCCCGACTCATGTGTATTTGTATAAATATTTTTTGAACATAGGTGGTGTGTGCCATACGCATTCCAGATGGGCAACATCCTGGGCACAGGCAGGTATGGGTATTCCTGTATACGGGACTACACACGCAGATTATTTCTATGGTGAAATACCATGTACCCGTGACTTGACCAAAGAAGAAGTTGAATCCGCTTATGAAGCCAATACAGGAAAGGTAATAGTTGAAACTTTTGAAAATTTGGATCCCATTGCAATACCGGGAGTTTTGGTTAAAAATCATGCTCCCTTTACCTGGGGAAAGGATGCTGCCGAGGCTGTTCATAACTCGGTTGTGCTGGAGGAAGTGGCAATGATGGCATTTCACTGCCGAGAAATAACTCATATGCCCGAACCTGCAAAACAATATATTTTGGACAAGCACTATCACAGAAAACACGGATCAGGGGCTTACTACGGTCAATAATAATTTCTGTCAGCCTTGAGGAGACTCTGATCTTAAAATGCAAATATCAATTTGACACCCACAAAATAAGAACGGAGGGGTAAATATGTCTCGAAAGCCGGATGAAATCAAAAATGCAATCATTAACGAACAAACAGTAATAGGAATTGAATTGGGATCTACAAGAATTAAAACAGTTATGATTGATAGCGACAACATGCCGATTGCTTCAGGAAACCATGACTGGGAAAACAGCTATGTCGACAATATATGGACATACAGCCTGGAGGACATATGGTGCGGAATCAGAAAAAGCTACCGGAATATGGCCGACAATATTAAAAAACAGTATGGTGTAACGGTAACAAAGGTTAAAGCAATTGGCATAAGCGGAATGATGCATGGATATATGGTATTTGACAAAAATGAT
>ERZ773359.3975-NODE-3975-length-16151-cov-6.916377_pt1 | contig 16151 bp, 15 predicted proteins | sample MGYA00374955_ERZ773359 | MGnify/ENA primary metagenome ERZ773359 (study PRJEB29098, sample SAMN04486028) | biogas fermenter metagenome | study: EMG produced TPA metagenomics assembly of the Biogas fermentation microbial communities from Germany - Plant 4 DNA1... | reverse complement strand
TTAGTGAAATTATCATTATATAACTCTATATGAAATTATCATAATATATTCACATGCCGGGTTTTTTTTCTTTTTCCGCACTTAACTTTTTTTCGCGCCTATGGTATAATGAAACGGTAGAAAAGATTATTCGCGAAGATAAGAAAATATCCGGAGGAACAACATATGGAGTGCGTATTTGGAATCGATATTGGCGGGACCAATATCAAAATCGGCAAATTTTACGGCGACGAGCTGGCGGAAAGCCGGCGGATCAAAACCGATAAAAGCGACGTCGGAGCCAACATTCTCGGTGACGTCGCCCGCGTCGTCCGCGAGATGCGGGGCGGGGACGAAATCGCCGGAATCGGCATCGGCGTTCCCGGTCCGGTCGTCGGCGGCGTCGTTCTCGGCGCGCAAAATCTCGGCTGGAAGGAGTTTAATGTCGAGGAAGAACTGGGGAAGTTTTTCCCCGGGGTCGTTATCAGGGTGTTAAACGACGCCAACGCCGCGGCGGTTGGCGAGTGGGCTTACGGCAGCGGCGCCGGTTTCAGCAGTTTTATTCTCATGACGCTTGGGACCGGGATTGGCGGCGGCCTTATCGTCGATAACGAGCTCGTCGAGGGCGCCTCGGGGTCGACGGGGGAAATCGGCCATATCCGCGTCGGTTATCACAACGACCGGCTCTGCACTTGCGGGCTATATGATTGCATCGAGCAGTACGCGAGCGCGACCGGCGTCGTGATAACGGCGAACCGACTCCGCGTCGGCCGGGAAACAATCTTGAATGAAATCGAGGTGACCTCGAAGAACATCTTTGATCACGCCAAACTGGGCGACGAGGTTTGCCTGGAAGTCGTGAATCATATGGTCGAGAAACTCGCCTCGGCGCTCGCGGCGATCACCAACACCGTCAATCCCGAGGTGATCGTTTTGGGCGGCGGCGTAAGCAAGGCGGGCAAGTTTCTCCTTGACCGAGTCGAAAAAAGATTTCGCGAGCTCGCCTTTTTTTCCGTGCGCAATACCAAGTTCGCGCTTGCGGAAATGGGGAACGCGGCCGGGATGTACGGCTGCGCGTATGAAGCGAGGAAGAAAATATGCAAATTAAAAGATTCCGCGCTAAATTAATCAAGGCGAACTGTTATCTCGTCGCCGAGAACGGCCGGGGGATCGTAATCGACCCCTCTGTCGATTACGACGAGGCGACCGATGGCGGCGCGATAACCTTGCTCGGCGTTTTTATCACGCACGGACATTTTGACCACATTGCCGCGCTCGATTCCTACGTTAAAAAGAGCGCCGCGGCCGTCTATCTTCACCGCGCCGCTTATCCGAAGCTGGGGAACCCCGAGCTTAACTGCTCGGCGCTTTTCCCGTTTGAAATCAAGGTCGCCGTTCCCGAGGAACGGGCGCGTTTTATCGGCGATGGAAGCGAGATCGATCTCCTTTCGACGCCGGTCCGGGTAATCGAGACCCCGGGGCATAGCGATTGTTCCGTCTGTTTTATGATCGCCGACATGCTATTTACCGGCGACACTCTTTTTAAAGACGGGATCGGCCGCGCCGATCTTCCGGGTTCGGTCCCGAACGCTCTTGTTGCTTCGTTTTCAAAACTCCGGAGTTTAAACCCGACGCTGACAGTTTATCCCGGTCACGGCGAGGCGACGAGCCTCGGCCGCGAAATCGCGGGAAATCTTTATATTCCAAGGTAGGTTATGTATCGGATTATAAAAAAGGAACAATTAAACCCCGTTGTTTTCTCAATGGTAGTCGCCGCCCCGGCGGTCGCGAAAAAAGCGCTGCCCGGTCAGTTCATAATCCTGCGAATCGACGAGCGCGGCGAGCGGATTCCGCTCACGATCGCGGGATTTGACCGCGCCGCCGGAACGGTTCGGATTATTTTCCAAACCGTCGGGAGCACGACGCACCGTCTCGCGGGGCTTGAGGAGGGCGAAGCGATTCTTGATTTCGCCGGACCGCTCGGAAAGGCGAGTGATTTAGAGGGGATTAAGAGCGCCGCGGTCGTCGGCGGCGGCTTGGGAGCCGCGATTTGTTATCCTTTGGCTCGCGCCCTTAACGAAACGGGCGCCGAGCTTGACGTTGTTTTGGGATTCCGAACAAAAGAGCTTGTTTTTCTCGAGAATGAGTTCCGGTCCTTAAGCGGCCGCTTTTTTCTCGCGACCGACGACGGGAGCGCGGGAGAAAAAGGGTTCGTAACGTCGCCGCTATCGCGGCTGCTCGGCGAGCGGAAGTATGACGTAGTTTACGCCGTCGGGCCGCTTCAGATGATGAAAAACGTCGCCCTGTTGACTAAGGAACATGGGCAGAAAACGGTCGTCAGCATGAACCCGATCATGATTGACGGCACGGGGATGTGCGGCGGTTGCCGGCTCACGGTCGGCGGCGAGGTGAAGTTCGCCTGCGTCGACGGCCCGGAATTTGACGCTCACGCCGTTGATTTCGACGAGGCGATCGCCCGCTGCGCGATGTATGCGAAAGAGGAGAGGGATGCTTTATGCCGGCTCATGAAGATTTAAAAAAGCGGGTAAAAATGCGCGAACTTCCGCCCGCGGAACGGATAAAGAATTTCTCCGAGGTCGCTCTCGGCTATAACGCCGCCGAGGCCCGCGCCGAGGCGAGACGTTGCCTACAATGCAAAAACGCGCCCTGCGTCGCCGGTTGTCCCGTTAATATTGATATCCCGGCCTTTATCGGGAAAATTAAAGCGGGCGATCTTCGCGCGGCGCATGATGTTATTACCGCCGCGAACCTATTGCCGGCGATTTGCGGGAGGGTATGCCCGCAGGAGACCCAATGCGAGGCTGCTTGCGTCCGCGGCCTAAAAGGCGAGCCCGTCGCCATCGGCCGTCTCGAGCGTTACGTCGCCGATAATTATCGGGAAGAAGCGGAAGATGAAATCGCCGGGACGCTCCGGGGCCGCGTCGCGGTCGTCGGGTCGGGCCCCGCCGGCTTAACCTGCGCCGGGACGCTCCGGCGTCTCGGTTATGAAGTCCGCGTTTACGAAGCGCTCCACGCCGCGGGCGGGGTGTTGACTTACGGCATCCCGGAATTTAGGTTGCCGAACGATGTTGTCGAAAGGGAAATCGGGAAGTTAAAAAACGCGGGCGTCGACTTTTGTCTTAACACCGTTATCGGAAAAACTTTCGCGCTTACGGAACTTTTGGAGCGCTACGACGCCGTCTTTATCGGCGCCGGCGCCGGTCTTCCCAAATTCATGGGCATCCCCGGCGAAAACTTAAACGGCGTTTTCGCTGCGAACGAGTTTTTAACGCGCGTCAATTTGATGCGAGCCGGCCGGGAAGGTTACGAAACGCCGTTAAAACCGATAAAGAAGGCCGTCGTGATCGGCGGCGGAAACGTCGCGATGGACGCCGCGCGAACGGCGCGCCGCCTGGGCGCGGATGTCGTTGTCGTCTACCGTCGGACCCGAGCGGAAATGCCGGCCCGAGCGGAAGAAGTCGAACACGCCCTCGATGAAGGCGTCGATATCCGTTTTCTTTCCAATCCGACGGCGATTATCGGCGAGCGCGATTTTGTCCGGAGCGTGAAGTGCGCGCGGATGACTCTCGGCGAGCCCGACGAATCGGGGCGACGACGGCCCGTGACGCTCCCCGGATCGGGGTTTTCCCTTCCCGCCGATACCGTCATCGTCGCGATCGGCAATCACCCCAACCCGCTTCTGAAGAACGAAACACCGGGCCTCGCCGTTAATAAAAATGGCTGCCTTTTCGTCGACGAGCGCTTGATGACGAGCATCCCCGGAGTCTTTGCGGGCGGTGACGTAGCGACCGGCGCGGCGACCGTTATCGCGGCGATGGAAGCCGGGAAAAAAGCCGCTTATGAGATTGATTGTTATATAAAAAAATCCGGCGTTGTTAGCTATTAGTGGGTAGAAAATAAATTTCAACGGTTTGAAAAAAGCGTCTTAACCGATTGGTGAGATGCTTTTTGATTAATTAAAGCGTTTTTTAATCAATTTGGTCTATCATGGCCATGCCTGCGCCCAAATATGACGAAGAAACTTTTTTCTATAGATGTTTTAAAATATGAATTTGCATAACTAACATTTGTTTCAAATGTAAAACTCCTATTTCAAGGCTTGTTATAATCATCTACATAGTATGTCTTTATAACAAATTGACATATACGCGAAGATAGGCATTACTCGTAAGTCATGCGGGTTCATACCCAAACATTCCCTCGGGGAATGTTTTTTTATGATGTTTTTTCGCCTTTTGTATATAAACCGCCAAAAGCGCATATAATATTAGCAAAAAGCACTTGACAGTGCTAATGAAAAAGAGTATAATAATGTTAGCATATACCGACAGCGAGTGCTAAAAGGAGAATGATATGATAACTGCCCGGCAAAAATTAATCCTGCGGTTGGTTGTTGAGGAGTACGTGCGGACCAACGAACCCGTCGGTTCGAACACGATCATCAATCACCCCGACTTTCTCCTGAATATATCTTCCGCCACCGTGCGCAACGAAATGGTGGAGCTCGAGCAACACGGCTTGATTGAAAAGACCCATTTTTCGAGCGGGAGGATTCCTTCGGAAGCCGGCTACCGGTTCTACGTTAAGGAAATCTTGGCGGAAAGAGACAAAAGCAAGGAAAACTTCCCGATGATCGACGAGATTTTTACCCGCGATTTTATCAGCCGGGAGCAGGCGATTAAAGAAGCGATGCAGCTGGTAACCGATCTTACCAATTACGCCGCGGTCGTATTGGGTTCGACGAGCTATAACGCGAAGATTAAAAAACTGCAGTTCGTGTCGTTGACCGAGAATCATGCCGTCCTCCTCCTCGTGACCGACAAGGGTTACGTCGAGAGCAAGAAAATCATGATTCCCGAGGAGATTAGCACCCGTGATATCGAACGGGTCATCACCGTTTTGAACGATCTCCTTCATGACACGCCGATTGCGAAAATCGATGAGACGATCAACGCCCACTTACGGGAGTCGGGTTTAAGGCAGTTTGTCGAGTATTACAATACCTTGATTAGCGCCTTCGTGCGGATTTTCACCGAGATGGTTCAGGATAAGTATTTTCTTTCCGGGCAAAGCAATATTATGAACCTTCCCGAGTTCCAAAACATTGATAAAGTCAAGGAATTTGTCAACGCCATCGAAAACCAGGAGATTCTCAAGGCGATCTCGGTGGCGGAAGACGGCCTTACCGTCCGCATCGGCGCCGAGAACTTTATCAAGGCGATGAAGGATTGCACGGTCATTACCGTTCCCTATGAGATCGCCAACGGCGAACGCGGCGCGATCGCCGTAATCGGCCCGACGCGCATGGATTATCAAAAGATTATCCCGCTGTTGGAATATATAGCAAAAAATATAAAGAGGGTTATGTAAGATGTATAATCGTTATCGCGAAGAAGAAAAACAGGAAAAAGAATTAAAACAGGCGGAAGCGGAAACGAGCGGCGAGGAGTCCGCCGCGGAAACGGAAGCGACCGGCGAAGAGACGCCCGTCGCGCCGGCTGAGGAGAAAGATGCCGCCGGCGAAGAGACCCTGGATCTTGAAGAAGAAGTAAAAAGATTAAAGGATTTGTACCTGCGGACGCTCGCGGACGCGGAAAATTTTAAAAGGAGAATTAACGAGGAACGTATTAGGGAAAGAAAATACGCCGCGCAAGGCCTGCTTGAAAAGCTGATCTCGGTGATCGATATTTTCGACCAGGCGATCGGCGTTGAAACCGACGACCCGAAACTGAAGAATTTTCTTACCGGTTTCACCATAATCAACAAACAATTAAACGAGATATTGGAAGAAGAGGGCGTAAAGAAAATTGACGCCCGCGACCAAATATTTGACCCGGCGTATCATCACGCCGTGGAAGTCGAACACGACGAAAACAAAGAAGACAATATCGTTCTTGAGGTCTATCAGAACGGCTATACCTTTAAGGACCGGGTTTTGCGTCCGGCCTTGGTTAAAGTAAACAAAAGCAAAAAGGAGGAAAATATAGATCATGAGTAAAATAATCGGAATTGACTTGGGCACGACAAATTCGTGCGTCGCGGTGATGGAAGGAGGAGAGCCGAAAGTCATCGTTAACGCCGACGGCGGCCGCACGACGCCTTCGGTCGTGGCTTTTAAGGACGGGGAAATTCTCGTCGGCGAGATCGCCAAGCGCCAAGCTCTCACCAACCCGCATACCGTGTCCTCGATCAAACGGTTGATGGGGTCCACGGAGAAAATTGAAGCGAATAATAAGAAATACACGCCCCAGGAAATATCGGCGATGATTCTTCAGAACCTGAAGGCGACGGCCGAGGCTTATCTCGGAACGAAAGTGACCGACGCCGTCATTACCGTTCCCGCTTATTTTAACGACTCGCAAAGACAAGCGACGAAAGACGCCGGCCGAATCGCCGGACTTAACGTCCTAAGAATTATCAACGAACCGACGGCGGCCGCTCTGGCATACGGCATCGATAAGACCGATAAAGAAATGACGGTCTTGGTCTACGACTTGGGCGGCGGCACGTTTGACGTCTCGATTTTAAATCTCGCGGACGGAACGTTTGAAGTCGTTTCCACCGCCGGGAATAACCGTCTCGGCGGCGATGATTTCGACCATGTAGTGATGGATTATATGGTCGAGGAATTCCGTCGGGAAAACGGCGTCGACTTAAGCAAGGATAAGATGGCCATGCAACGCCTGAAGGACGCGGCGGAAAAAGCGAAGAAGGAACTTAGCGGCGTCCTGAAAACGGATATTAACCTGCCGTTCATATCGGTCGGTCCCGCCGGACCGTTGCATCTTACGATGTCCCTGACGCGGGCGAAATTCGAAGAACTCACGGCGCATCTCGTCGAGAAAACGCTCGAGCCGTTGCGCAGGGCGTTAAGCGACGCGAAGATGACGGCCCGCGATATCGACCAGGTCTTGCTTGTCGGCGGCTCGACCAGAATCCCCGCGGTGCAGGAAGCCGTTAAACGCGAGCTCGGCAAAGAGCCGAACAAGGGAATTAATCCCGACGAGGTCGTCGCCATGGGCGCGGCCATCCAAGCCGGCGTTTTGGGCGGCGAGGTTAAAGATGTATTGTTGCTAGACGTTACGCCGCTCTCGCTCGGAATCGAGACGCTGGGAGGCGTCTTCACCAAGCTGATCGAGCGGAACACGACGATCCCGACGTCGAAATCGCAGATTTTCTCGACCGCGGCCGACAACCAACCGGCCGTCGATATCCACGTTCTCCAGGGCGAACGACCGATGGCCGCCGACAATAAAACGCTGGGTCGTTTCCAATTGACCAATATCCCGCCGGCGCCGCGCGGCGTTCCGCAGATTGAGGTTACCTTCGATATCGACGCCAACGGCATCGTCAGCGTCAGCGCCAAGGACCTCGGGACCGGCAAGAGCCAGTCAATCACGATCCAAAGCGGCTCAGGCCTTTCCGAAGAGGATATTCAGCGGATGATTAAGGAAGCCGAGGAAAACGCCGAGGCCGACAAGCGCCGCCGCGAGGAGGCGGAATTGCGGAATGAAAGCGAACAGGCGATCTATTCCGTGCGGAAAGCGATAAGCGATCTCGGCGCCGAAGTAACGGATGACGAGAAAAAAGATATCGAGGCGAAAGTCGGCGCCTTGGAAGAAGCGTTGAAAGGCGGCGACTTGGACCGGATCAGAAGCCTGAAAGACGATTTGCTTAAGGCGAGCCAAAACATCGCCGTCAAGGCTTATCAAAAAACCCAGGCCCAGCAAAATCAAGGCGATAAATCCAATACCAAAGCGGAAGATGATGTCGTTGATGCCGAAATCGTTGACGAGTAATACTCGCTTCCTGAGAAAGAGTGAAATATGGCCAAAAGAGATTATTATGAAGTATTAGGGGTAACGCGCGACGCGTCGGAAGACGACATCAAGAAAGCCTACCGGACGCTTGCGAAAAAATATCATCCCGACGTCAGTAAAGAACCCGACGCCGAGACGAAATTTAAAGAAATCCAGGAAGCGTACGAAGTCCTAAGCGATCCGGCAAAACGCGACCAATACGACCGCTTCGGTCATGAGGGTCCCGGGTTCGGTTCCGGCTTCGGGAGCGGTTTCGAGGGCTTTAATTTCGGCGGCTTCGGCGGTTTCGGGGGTTTCGATGATATTTTATCGTCGATTTTCGGCGGCTCGCGCCGCGGTTCCCGGCCCTCGGGAAAAACCAGGGGCGCCGATTTGCGCACCTCGATTACGATTAGTCTCGAGGAAGCGGCTTTCGGGGTGGAAAAAGAATTGGCAATCAATAAATACGAGACATGCACCGAATGCAGCGGCTTGGGCGCGGAATCGCGTTCCGACATCGAAATCTGCCCGAAATGTCACGGCCGCGGCCGCGTAATTCACGAACAAAACTCTCTTTTCGGCCGAATACAGACGGAAACCGCTTGCTCGAATTGCCGGGGAAGCGGCGAGATAATCAAAAACAAATGCAAGACCTGCGGCGGCGAGGGCCGCGTCCGGAAAACGGCGCGGGTCAAGGTTAAGATCCCGGCCGGCATTGACGACGGCCAGGGTCTTAAACTTTCCGGTTACGGAGAGGCGGGCGCGAAAGGCGGAACTCCCGGCGACTTGTATATCAATATTTCCGTTCAGCCGCACGAGATATTCGAGCGCGACGGGCTTGATATTTATATGGAAATGCCAATCACCTTTAGTCAGGCCGCCCTCGGCGCCACGGTATCCGTCCCGACCCTGACCGGTCCCGTTAAACTTAAGATTCCCGCGGGAACGCAAACGGGGACAAAATTCAAATTGAGCCGCAAGGGGATCGCGAGTTCCCGCGCGGGGACGACGGGGAATCAATACGTGCTTGTAAAAGTTGTGACGCCGACGCACCTTTCGGCCGAGCAGAAGGAACTCTTTAACCGCTTGAGTAAAACAAACGAAAAACCCGCGTCGTTTTTCGAGAAAATCAAAAAATTCTTTTCGTAATCGGCGCGAATAACACCGGCCTCGCCGGTGTTTTTTTCGTTATTGTATTTCCCGCGCGACAATGGTATAATATCGATAGATTATTCGGGGAAAAGAGGTCCTGTTATGTTTGGAACATATGTATGCGGATTCGTCCTCGCCTTGTTTCTTCAATACTCGCTATCGGTTTTTTTCATAAAAAGAAAGCGGCATTACGGCATCTGGACGCAGACGGTCGCCTCGCGTCGAATTTGGCGAAAAATTCACGCGGCAACCTCCGCCGCAACCTTTCCCTTCGATATCGCCGTGCTCGCCGTTTTGATTTTCGTTAAGAATCAGGAAATCAAGGCTTGGCTCGCGCTTGTCGCGGTCATCTTCTGGGCGATTATGATCCTCATCGTCTCCACGGTTATCTTTCGCCGGGAAACGAAAAGCGCAAACTAACAAAGGCGTCGTCTTGGCGATACCTTTTTTTAAAACGCGTCCGTCGGACGCAATTTTCTTTTAATTTGGGAGCTATTGGTGTATAATATAAGATAAGAAGGTGTTTTTATGCAAAGATATTTTATCGCCACCGCGTCGCGCGCGGGCGCGGAAATTGAGATTACCGGCGGCGATTATCATCATATAAAAAACGTGATGCGGATGAGGGTTAAAGACCGGATTATCGTCTGCCCCGGCGACGGGAAGGCGTATTTTGCGGAAATCTCGGGCTTCGGGGAGAAGACGGTCGCGGCGCGGATAATCGAAGAAATTCCCGGCGACCCGGAAATGCGGGTTAAGGTGACCGTCGCCCACGGCTTTACGCGATCCCGGAAACATGAAGAAGCGGCGCGTCGCCTCGCCGAGCTTGGCGCCGCCGCCTATCTTCCCGTGCGCATGGAAAGAAGCGTCGCTAAAGGCGAGAGCGCCGCGAAACGGGCGCGGCTTGAGGCGATTGCGAAAGAAGCCTGCGAGCAGTCCGGCCGAAACCGTCTCCTAAACATTCTCCCGCCGCTTAGTTTCGTTGATTTTCTCGATTTCTCCCGCGATTTCCCGGTAAAAATATACGCCTACGAGGAAGTCGGCGCCGCCGGCGGCTTAAGAAAAATCGCCTCCGGTCTTAAGGATTCCCCCGTTCTCGTTTTGATCGGCCCCGAGGGCGGCATCGCCCCCAACGAGGCGCGGCTTTTGGACGAGGCCGGTTTTACCGCCGTCGGTCTCGGCCCGCGGATATTAAGAACGGAAACGGCGCCGCTTTATGTCATGAGCGTTTTAGCGTATGAAACGGAGCTTTAAGATGCGGGTAAGTTATTACGCCTTGGGATGCAAGGTGAACGAATACGAGGCGACCGCCGTCGTCAACCGGTTTCTCGAGCGCGGCTACAAACTCGTTGATTTTCGCGACGAAAGCGACGTATGCATCATCAATACCTGCACGGTCACGGCCAACTCCGACGCCAAAAGCCGGAAAGTTATCCGCCAGGCGATCAGGCGCAATCCCGACGCCGTTATCGCCGTTATGGGTTGTTTTTCTCAACTCAACCCCGGCGAGGTCGCGAAGATACCCGGCGTTGATATCGTTATTGGCACCGGCGAACGCCATTTATTGTTCGAATTAGTCGAAAAATTTTTACGTGAGAAAGAGGCTTATTGCGGGGTCGGGCCCGTCAATAATCTCCGCGCCTACGAGGAACTTAAGATCGGAAGTTACGTAAGCCGCGTCCGGGGTTTTGTAAAAATCCAGGACGGGTGCGATAATTTTTGCAGTTATTGCGCGATTCCTTTCGCCCGCGGGCGCGTCCGCAGCCGCGCGGCCGGAGACATTATCGCGGAGATCAAAAAATTGGTCGCGACGGGAATTAAGGAAGTTGTCCTAACGGGGATCAACACCGCGGCTTACGGAGCCGACCTTAAGGGATACGGTTTCGCTAATTTGCTTGAGGATATTTTTAGCGGGATCGCGGACTTGCGCCGGCTGCGGATATCATCGATCGAGATCACGGAGATAACGGACGATTATCTCTCGGTCATCGCCCGGCATCGCGACCGTTTTTGCCGGCATCTTCATATCCCCTTGCAGGGCGGGACCGATAAGATTTTGGAAAAGATGAACCGCAAATACGCGACCGCCGATTATATGGCAAAAATCGATAAAATCCGGGATCTCTTTCCCGATATTAATATCACGACCGACGTCATGGTCGGTTTTCCCGGCGAGACGGATGACGATTTTCGCGCCGCGCGCTCTTTTATCGAACAAATGCGTTTTGGCGAGATGCATGTCTTCCCTTATTCGCCGCGCCCGGGGACGAAAGCGGCCGCTTTTTCCCCGCAAGTTCCTCAGTCCGTGAAAAAAGAACGGGTTAATTCCCTGCTTGAACTAAACCGCGAAATGGCTATGCGGTACCGAAAGCGGTTTGAAGGCCGCGTTCTCCCCGTAATCGTCGAGAAGATCGAGAACGGCTTGGCGCGCGGTCATTCCGATAATTACCTGGAAATCGCGTTTTCGCTTTCTGGCGCCGAAATAAACGCGATCTATCCCGTTCGCATCGTCAGCGCGGCCTATCCCCTATCGCGAGGTGAAGTAATTGTTTAGAAAATACAACTTTAAAAATTTCATTAACGAGGCGATTCGGGAACTCGGCTTTGAAAAGCCGACGGAGATCCAAGAGAAAATTATTCCGAAGGTTCTCGCCGGCGAGTCCGTTATCGGCAAAAGCCAGACCGGAACGGGGAAAACCCACGCCTTCCTTTTTCCCCTGATAAATGGTCTTGGACCCGGCCCGGAAACGGATGTCCTGATACTCACGCCGACCCGCGAACTCGGGTTTCAGTTATACGAGGAGACGGTAAAGATAACGAGCCGCGCCCCGGAGCCGATCGACGTCAGGCTTTATGTCGGCGGCGCCGACCGGGAGCGCGAAATCGAGAGATTGGAAAAGTCGCAGCCGAAAATCGTCATCGGCACGATCGGCAAAATCAATGATCTCGCCGTCACGGAGAATGTCTTAAAAATTCACACGATAAAGTCGGTCGTATTTGACGAGGCCGACATGATTTTCGAGTCCGACAGGCTCGCGGCCGTCGACGGGATTCTTTCCCGCGTTGACGAGACAGTCCAGATTCTTGTGTTCTCGGCGACCGTTAACCAGGAACTGCGCGTCTTTTTAAACAAATACCTAGAGAAAATCCCGATGATTGATTTGTCGGGGCGCGAATTCGCGACGAGCTCGGTCGAGCATGTCTTGATTCCGGTCAAAAACCGCGATAAAGACCAATTGCTTGACAATCTTTTAGCGAATTTTCACCCCTATTTGGCTTTGATATTCGTAAACACGAAATCCCGGGCCGACGAACTCGCGGGGCGGATGGCGTCTGCCGGTTATAACGTCGGGAAACTCACGGGCGAGCTTACCTCCCGCGAGCGCAAGCAAATATTGCGTCGGATCAAAGCGGGGCAGTTCCAGTATGTCGTCGCGACGGATCTCGCGGCGCGGGGAATCGATATCGTCGGCGCGAGCCACGTGATAAATTACGAGCTTCCGCCGGAGATCGATTATTTCGTTCACCGCGTCGGGCGCGCGGGAAGAGCCGGTTTTACCGGGATCTCGTATTCCTTATACGATTACGATGATATCGATTACTTACAAAAATTAAGGGCCAAGGGCCTTAAGTGCGCGTTAATGGATTTTAAAGGCGGTGAGCTAAGAAAGGTGAGCTCCCGGTCGCTCCGGCCGCGGCCAAAACCCGGGGAAGAACTTCACCGGAAAATCCCTCTTCCCAAGAAAGTAAAACCCGGGTACCGGAAAAAACGCAAATTGGAAATCGAGAAACATATCCGCCGTCTTCGCCGGCAAAGGATCGACGCAATTTACCGGGAAAGGGCGAAGCGAAAATGAAGATCGGCTCCCACGTTTCAAATAAAGGCGCCGAAATGCTTCTGGGCGCGGTTCGCGAGGCGATGTCGTATGAAGCGAATTGCCTGATGATTTATTTGGGCCCCCCGCAAAACTCTTACCGTAAGCCGCTTTCGCGGTTGCGGGCGGACGAAGCGCGCCGGCTCGCGGCGGAGGGAAATATTGATTTTGCTGACGTGGTGATCCACGCGCCTTATATTCTTAATCTCGCCCAGGAAGACGGGAGCCACCGGCGGTTCGCCATTGATTATATGGTGTCAGAGATAATCGACGCCGGGATTATCGGCGCGAAAAACTATGTTTTTCATCCCGGGAATCGCTTAAAACTTTCGGCAGAAGAAGGAATCGATAATATCGCCCGCGCCCTGAGGGAGATTATCGAGCGAACGGAGGAGTCGGGGGTTGATCTCGTCGTCGAGACGATGTCCGGCAAGGGAACGGAGGCGGGGAAGTCTTTCAAGGAACTCGCGCTCCTGATCAAAGCCGTAGACAGCCCGCGGCTAAAGATTTGTTTTGATACTTGCCACGCGCATGACGCCGGATATGATATCGTCTCCGGATATGAGGAAACGATCGCCCTCTTCGATCGCGAGATCGGTCTTGACCGCCTGGCTGTGATTCACGTTAACGACTCGAAAAACGAGCGCGGCACGCGGAAGGATCGGCACGAGAACATCGGTTACGGCAAGATCGGCTTCGACGCTCTTTATCGGATCGCGTCCGACCCGCGGTTTTCCGATCGGCCGAAGATCCTTGAAACGCCGTACGTGAAAACCGAAAACCGGGAGGTCCCGCCGTATCGGGAAGAGATCGCCATGCTGCGGCGCGGTCGCTTTCATGATTTTATCGAGGAATTAAAGAAAGGATGAGGTTATGCCCGAGATCATTATTTGGATTAATTTAGGCCTGGCGGCCGCCGTTCTCGTTTTATTGGTCGTTTTGTTAATTAGGCGGCCGAAAACCAATGTCCGCGAGTTTTTATTAGAGACGCGCCTTGATATTAACGAATCGCTCAACAACTCGATTGACAACTTGGGAAAAGTAATATCCCAGACGCAAAAAGACAACAGCGATCTTTTGTTGAAGTCGATAAACTCGTTTTTCCAGCAGGGCTCGGACAGGGACACTAAATTTGCGATGGAAACCGAGCAAAAGCTCGAAAATATCCGCAAAAACCTCGACTCGTCGCTTAACGGCATTCGCGACACCGTCGAGAAATCACTCGCCCGCCTGCAAAACGAGAACGCGAAAAAGCTCGACGAAATCCGCCATATGGTCGACGAGAAACTCCAAAAAACGCTCGAGGACCGGATCACCCAATCCTTCCGGCTCGTAAGCGAGCGGCTGGAGGAAGTGTATAAAGGATTGGGCGAGATGCGGAACCTGGCGAACGGCGTCGGCGACTTAAAGCGAGTCTTAAGCAACGTCAAGACGCGCGGCGCGTTGGGGGAGATTCAACTCGGTAATATTTTGGAACAGATTCTCGCGCCCGAGCAATATGTCACCGATTTCGCGACCAAGAGAGGAAGCAACGACCGGGTCGAATTCGCGGTCAAGTTACCGGGTCCGAACGAGAACGAGCCGGTTTACTTGCCGATTGACGCGAAATTCCCCTTGGAGGATTACCGACGTCTGCTTGACGCCTATGAAAGCGGCGACGCGGTCGCGGTCAAACAGACGAAGAAAGAACTGGAAAGAGTATTGCTTCAGGAAGCGAAAAACATTAGCCGGAAATATATCGACGTTCCCCGCACGACCGAATTCGCAATCATGTTTTTGCCGATTGAGGGGCTATACGCCGAGGCGGTTACGCTAGGGGTCGTGGAACGGATGCAAAGGGAACACCGGATAAACGTCGCCGGACCGACGACAATGGCCGCGCTGCTAAACTCCCTGCATATGGGCTTTAGGACGCTGGCGATTCAAAAACACAGCGGCGAGGTATGGAAGATCTTGGGCCGGGTGAAAACGGAATTCGAAAAGTTTGGCTCCGTTTTGGCGGAAACGCAAAAACGCATCAGCCAAGCCAACGAGCAGCTCGACAAATTAGTCGGCGTCAGGACGAGACAAATCCAAAGGCAGCTTGAACAAGTCACGGCGATAGAAGATGTCGAGAGCAAGGTTATGCTGGCCGCGGATAACGTTAAGGGTGAGGAAGATTAGCTCCGGAGGTGATGAAATGAAAAAAGTCGTGAAAATAAAAGGCATGAGTTGCGAGCATTGCGTTCGCCGCATCGAGCGGGCTTTAAACAGCCTTGACGGCGTCGTCGCGAATGTAAGCCTCAAGGATAAAAACGTCGTTCTCTCCTTAAGCAAACCCGTCGAAGACCGGGTGATTATTGACGCGGTCGAGAACGCCGGTTATGACGTCGTATCCATTAAGAAAGCGTAGAAAATTTAAAACGTGATTTCAATATAAAAAAAGAGTAGTTTTTACTCTTTTTCTTTTTTTAGTTTAAGGATTTCTTCTTTCAGGACGGGGACAATTTCCACCGTTTTCAGGCGGCCGATGATTTCGCCCTTTTTAAAGAGCAGGGCGCCGTCCTTTCCGCCGGCGACGCCGATATCAGCTTCGCGAGCTTCCCCGGGACCGTTCACGGCGCAGCCCATAATCGCGACCTTGATGTCAAGGTTTCCCAAGCGGTCGAGAAAGCGTTCAATCTCGTCCACGATCGGCCGCATGTCGTACTGAATCCTCCCGCAGGTGGGGCAGCTGATAAGCGTTGGCTTTTTGTATAAGCCGAAGGCGGCGAGGAGTTCTTTCGCGACCCTTATTTCCTCGACGGCGTCGGCGGTAAGCGAGACACGGATCGTGTCGCCGATGCCTTCGGAAAGAAGTATACCCAAAGCGGCCGAAGAACGGATCGTTCCGGAGAACAAGGATCCCGCCTCGGTAAGACCGAGATGCAGGGGATAAGGAAAAACGCGCGCCGCCCGCCGGTAAGCGTCAATCGTAACAAGCGGGTCGGTGGCTTTAAGCGAGAGGACGATGTCGGTAAAGTCAAGCGACTCGAGGATCGCGACATTCCTCCGAGCGCTTTCTATTAGCGCCGCCGCCGGGTCTTTATGGTATAGTGGAAGCAGGTTTTTTTCGAGCGACCCCGAATTAATCCCAATCCTGATCGGGATGTTCTTTTTCCGGCAGGCCTCCGTTACTTTCCGCACGCGCTCCAGCCCGCCGATATTGCCGGGGTTAATCCGCAGTTTATCGATTCCTTGCTCGATCGCGGCGAGAGCCAGCCGGTAATCGAAATGGATATCAGCCACAAGAGGGATGGAAATATTTTTTTTGATTTCCCCGAGCGCCGCGGCGTCTTTTTGATCG
>ERZ773359.3965-NODE-3965-length-16185-cov-4.285183_pt1 | contig 16185 bp, 21 predicted proteins | sample MGYA00374955_ERZ773359 | MGnify/ENA primary metagenome ERZ773359 (study PRJEB29098, sample SAMN04486028) | biogas fermenter metagenome | study: EMG produced TPA metagenomics assembly of the Biogas fermentation microbial communities from Germany - Plant 4 DNA1... | reverse complement strand
ATTCTTGCTTTTATTAAATGCAACAAGAAATAATATCATAACTACAAGCTCGATCAATGCTGAAAAAATGGACAAGGCCGGTAAAAACAGCATAAGAAAATATGTTATCCCCGAAAAAATAGCTGACAACTGCCAGTATGACATTAATTGAGCCGAATTTAAGAAGAAATTTCTGATTATTTCGATATCCCGGATTCCCATTACAATGTTATATAAAATATACAGGGTCACTGCCATAGAAACAATCCCCAAAACCATACTAACATAACTTGGAAAACCTAAAAAATCCAGGATAAACAAAAATCCCGAATAAATTGCCATACCAATAGCATACGGTTTCATTTTGAAAAATCTTTCACTCTCATTTGTTAATTGTGTGAGCCCCTGATACATCAGAATAAAGCCCACAAAGTCCGGAATCAAATTAATTACCATGGTTTCATTTAGTGTCAGATTAAAATCAATAAAGATAAATATTAGGCCGATAAATAAGCTTTTCATTATAATCCTCCTGATTTTACTGCGCAATTACACATTCAATACTATCATATTATCATGAAGTATTTAGTTTTCTCCATCCTAAAAGCAAAATATTGTAAAAAGAGTTTATGAACTGAGACTTCCATTCCTCTCTTGAGACAGCATAAATGAGAACATCGAAATGTTCCCCATTCAAATTTACTTTCGTTTCCATACCCTGGAATTTCATCCCGCATTTCTTCATGACACGGCCGGAAGCATTGTTCCCTTCGTAATGGTTCGCTTCTATGCTCCTTAACTTAAGCTTTCTGAAACAAAAATCCAGAATTAAACTCAGGGCTTCGGTCATGTATCCATTGTTCCAGTACTTGCGGTTAAGAATATATCCAACGCTTGCTTTCTTGTGATGAGGATATACTGATAACTCTATGCCTCCGATACATTTCTTCACCGATTTCAGTTCAATTGCATAGGAGCCTGCCCTGTTAGCAAGAAATTCTTTTACCAGCTTTTCAGCCTGTATGGGATGCTTAAGGGGTTCCCATGAAAGAAACCTTGTTACTTGTTCATCACTTGAATATTCAAATACATCCTGTGCATCGCTGATTGAAAACGGTCTTAGAATAAGCCTTTCTGATTCCAGAACAGAATGTTTCGACAGAACTTTCTGAATTTTGCTTTGGTTCATGATATACTGTCCAACCCCGGTATTTATTTTTAAAGCAGCTTTTCCCTGAAGAAATTATTCACACCTTTACCAGAAGTTAGACATCCGAAAGTATTTCTCAACAGAATTTATGTTTTTGAGATTTTATAGATATACATGATAATCTCTGTACCATCAGGAGTATTATTATAAAATGAAACCCACAAACTGTCCTTTGATGCGTAAAGTCTGTAGCGGGTTTTTTCCCCTTCTTCAGTTAAAATATCAATCTGCCATTTAACCTCGTCTCCCAGAAAAGAATAAACATCGGCAAGAGGCCCCGGATTTGCAGGAAGTTCGCCTTTAATATATTTTGGTGATTTAAATTCCTCTGTTAACTCAGGCGATTCTATTTTGAATTCTTTTTCCGTGACAGTATATTTTGTCCCCCGCATTATTTCTTCAATATAATCTGCGGTGGTAGACAGGACCGGCGATTGATAATCCACGCTCTCAAATATGTATGTACCGTAATAATCGGATTTTTGTCCGCATCCGGTCAGAAAAATTACAGTAATGATTATTGATAAAAGGAGTACTCCTTTTTTCATAGCTTCTTCCCACCTTAATCCTTCAATCCTTTAATATTTGGAACTGTTCTTAACCAATTCTTAACGCCTCTCACAATCTGTTCGTTCACCAGTTAGAGAAAACAAAAGATACCGTCGAACCTCTTAAAGGCAATGTCCTTGTTTTATTCAGTTCTCTGCCATTCGAATATATGAAACTGCTTATCCGGCTATGCAAAAAACGTTCTTTTTACCTGATGAATAAAATCTGCAGCACAGAGTATACTAATTCAGCCATTTGCGTAACAGAAAATCCAAAATCCCGGAATAAATTGCTTCTGAGCCCGTGATTTTTTGCCTTACATAAATAAAGTTGCAAATTGGATAATATTGGATTTATACTAAGGGTAAAAGAGAATACTTTTTGGGAGATGTTACTAATGGGAGAAATATTAAAAGCCTACATTGTGCCTCACCCTCCGATTATTATCCCTGAGATAGGAAAGGGCGAGCAAAATAACGCTTCTGCGACAATAAATGCTTACGAAGAAATTGCCCGCCAGATAAAAGAACTGTCTCCTCAGACAATAATAATCACCACACCTCATGGTACGGCTTATGCTGATTATATTCATATCCTGCCGGGTAAAAAACTTTCCGGAAGTTTCAAAAACTTTGGCGCACCCGAACTCTCCTTTGAATTTGAAAATGATTTGGAGCTTATAGAATCAATAAAGGAAAATGCCCTTACTTGTGGAATAGAAGCGGGAACATTGGGGGCAAGGGAAAAAGAACTGGATCATGGCTCCCTGGTTCCTCTTTATTACATTTCAAAATATTTTACTGATTTTTCCCTTATCCGTATTTCTATTGCCGGACTTCCATTGAAACAGCTCTATGTGTTTGGCAGCTGCATCCAAAAAGCTGTTACCTCCTCGGATAAAAAAGTTGTTTTCATAGGCAGCGGAGATTTATCCCATAGGTTAAAAGAAGATGGTCCCTACGGTTTTGCCGAGGAAGGACCTGCTTTTGATGAGTTTTTGGTTGAAAACATAAAAGCCGCTGATTTCAAAAAGCTGTTGGATATTGACGAAAGACTTTGCGAGCAGGCAGGAGAATGTGGACTGAGGTCCTTTGCCATGCTTGCCGGAGCGTTGAATGGCTACAGGGTAAAATCAAAAGTATTGTCATATGAGGGCCCCTTCGGGGTTGGCTATATGATTGCCGAACTTACTCTGGACGGGCGCGATCTTTCCAGGGATCTGATCTCTTTTTACGAAGAAAGCCATAAGCATGAAATCGAAGCCACCAGAAAAGCCGAAGACCCCTATGTCACTTTAGCCAGAACCGCTCTTGAAAACTTCGTGAAAAAAGGCAAGGTAATCCCGGTTCCTGATTATTTGCCTGAGGAAATGCTTAACCGCAAGGCAGGTGTTTTTGTTTCAATAACCAAGCACGGGCAGCTTCGTGGTTGTATAGGAACAATAAGCCCTGTTACCGACAGCATTGCAGAGGAGATTATCCAAAATACCATAAGCTCGGGAACTCGTGATCCCAGGTTCAATCCTGTTAAAGATTACGAACTGAAAGATCTTATCTACAGCGTGGATGTATTGGGAGAACCCGAACCCATAAAAAGTATAGATGAACTGGATGTAAAACGCTACGGAGTTATAGTCAGCAACGGATACCGAAGGGGACTTCTTCTACCCGACCTTGACGGGGTTGATACTCCTCAGCAACAGGTAGACATAGCGCTCGCCAAGGCCGGAATTGGCAAAAATGAAGAATATTCTCTGGAACGTTTTGAGGTTGTACGTCACAGGTAGGTGAAGCCTTTGAGTAGTACTATGGCAAGGTACTATGAAAAACTGAAGGATGACACAGTCCACTGCCTTCTCTGCCCTCATGATTGTCATATTAAAAATGGCCAAAGAGGAATCTGTGGCGTGCGGAAAAATACAGATGGCGATCTGTATGCGGAAAGCTACGGACTTATTTCATCCCTTGCTCTTGATCCTGTAGAGAAAAAGCCTCTTTATCACTTTTATCCGGGTTCCCGGATTCTGTCTGTGGGAAGCTATGGCTGCAACTTCAGGTGCTCTTTCTGTCAGAATTATTCAATTTCAATGGAGAAACCGGGTACAGTCTATGTTACTCCTGAAGAATTGGCAGATAAGGCTCTCGAACTTAAAAAGGCCAATAACATTGGTCTTGCTTTTACATATAATGAACCTTTGATCAACTTTGAATATGTAATGGACTGCTGCAAACTCTCAAAAGAAAAGGGGCTTAAAAATGCCTTGATAACGAACGGGTATATTCAGCAGGAGCCTTTAAAAGAGCTTCTTCCCTATATTGACGCCATGAACATAGATTTAAAAAGCTTTAGCCAGGAATTCTACCAGAAGATGTGCGGCGGAAAAGTGGAATTTGTAAAAAAGACAATTGAAACCGCTTCGCAGGCCTGTCATGTAGAAATAACCACCCTTATCATTCCCGGTCTCAATGATAATGAAAAGGAAATAGAGGACCTTGCCCAATGGCTGGCGGATATATCCCCTGAAATTCCCCTGCACTTAACAAGGTTCTTCCCCCGCTATAAGATGACCGACAAAGAACCAACTCCTGTAAAAACACTGGAAAAACTGTTCAATACAGCAAGAAAGCATTTAAAACATGTCCATCTCGGAAATGTCTAATAGCTCTGTATGCTCGTTTATTCGCGTCATCCAACGCTCCTCTTGTCTGTTTTTGTTTCTTTTTCTGAACTAGTTGGCAGCAATTTTCATATTATGTACAAGACAGACAACCCTCTGGAGGTGAAAAAATGAATAATAATGAGCAAATTGAAGCTTTGGTCGAAGATTTATTGGCCGTTACGCAAGTTATTCTGCAACTAAATTTTATCCTTTCTCTGATTCAGACTGAAATAGTACGGTTAAGCGCTGAAAATAATAACCAGGAACAAATAGACGCTTTGATTCAGGATGCCTTTATTGTTACTCAGGTTATTCTTGAGCTAACCATTATATTAACACTTATTCAGGCTGAAATAGTGAGACTTAGTGAAGAAAATATGGTGGTAGCATAATACTGCCCGACTCATCATTATCTTCTTCACTCAACTGGGTTTTATATAATCTTTCATAATATTTGGGCTATGGCAGCTTGACTATAGCCCCTTTTTTAGAATCCTATCCTGTAATAGACGATCCATAGAACTTTCCATTATTAGTTAGTATCATTTTTTCAGTTGGGCATTATTACAGCCAATTTATCAGTGTCATATTCCAATATAGGAAAATCGTTCTTAAATATTGCCATTACCTTAAACCACCCGTTTGTCAATGATGGCAGAGTTTAAATCCGTATATTTTTTATTCATGTAAAAAACCCTTTCTATATATGTGTGGGAGCCTTTGATGCACTCTTTGAAATCTGCTCTCTTTTTTTGTCATATATGCGATCTGCTATATCCAGCACCTGGTTTCTTAACCACAGGTAAGTTGTTGTATCTTTTGAATAATCAGCTTCACCGAACATATCAATTCTTCCATCCCTGATAAGCTGATTTACCTGCTTAAATGCCTTGTTATTTCCTTTGGGATATACAGCAAAAGTCCTGCCGCCATTGGATTTTATAACTGAAAATGCAGGTACATCGCTTGGACCGTCTGCAATATATATCATGTTTTCAAAAGGAACACGCCTGTTTTCAGGAGCAATCTTAGAGTTAACGTCAATTTCTTCAAAAAGGTTTGAGCCCTTGTTTATCTCAAAAAGAGCCCGGGTCTTTGAAGTATTGTCTATGGCATAGGCAATTTGTGATATCTCGTTCCCGGAGAATTCCAAACCACTCTCGCTTTCTCCGGTTCCAAGGGATGACATTATTGGCCTTTCAATAAATTCGCATGCCCAGATTCCTTTTACATAATTGTTCACGATAGAACCCTTTATAATTTCCGATAAACCGGTACTTACAACGTAATGCTCAACAGAAATATTAAACGGACTGTATTTCTCATTTTTTGTTACGATATTACATAGTTCCTCGAAAATCTCAGGTATTCCGGGGTAGAAAGTCAGTTCCTTTCCGAATTCACGGAGCATGGCATTATTCAAACCCTTGAATATTCCCTGCCGGACGCAGGTGATGAAATGGTTCAAATAGATTGTGTCCCTGTTTACCCTTATACCCTGCCTTTTATATTGATCCTCCAGACTGTTTACTTCATCCCAGAAAGTATTCTCGTCTACATTGTATTTCTTGAATATGGGCTCCTGCATATATCCATTGACAAGGGTTTTGTCAAAATCCCATATTACTGCAATGATGTTCTGATCCACTATTTTAACCTCCCATCATAAAGTAATCCAATATCTTTGTACGATTTTCTCCCCGTTTGGTATTTCATTTTCCAGCTCACCGCCATTGGCTATAATGGTCTTTGCTGAAGCAATATTGTTTTTATTACAGGTGACAAGCACTTTTTGAATATTTAAGCTCCTGCAATATTCCAAAGCCAGGCGCAGCATTTCTTTCGCATATCCCTTTCTTCTCTCGGATTTTCTGACACTGTACCCTATATGCCCGCCGATTCTGAAAAGGTGATCATTCAGGCGATGGCGAATATCAACCATGCCTACCAGGCGATTATCAATCTCCCTTATTGCCAGAAAGGTCGATGCAGGGACAAGCCCAGGTCTGACAGTCTCTTCCCTTGAATTGTCTTCAAGGGCTTTAAGCCACTCATCAAAATTCGGAGCATTCTGCAAACCTGCGGTGCCGTCCATACTGTCACCATTCATTTCAAATTCCCTTTTATAATCCATGACTTGCGTCTCATGCTCTTTTGTCGGTAAAACCAGTTTTATTGCTTCCACAAATATATCCTCACGAGAAAGTTGTACTGAAGAATATACCTTCATTTAAATTGCATTTGCAGAGGATTTTCACTTTCCATACTTTTCTCTTCAATGGCGTTTACTGTGTTTTTATTTAAATTATTGAGGATTAAGTTCGATGAATTCTTCCTGCCAGAGAAGCTTACCTTCCGGTGAATATATTTTGTCTCTTTCAAACAACGGCTTAAATGTTTGATCCATTCCTTGAGAAAATGAGTCAATCATGCAATGGTGTTCCAGGCCAAAACTGTCTTTGACAATAATGGTCATTGTAACAGTCCTGCCATCGTTTAAAGGAATTTTCTCATTAACTTCGTAGCCATCCAGTTTATTTATATCAATTAGTTCATCTTTGACTATCTTGTCATCAACTTTTATTACAAGCCTTGCCTCCACATACTCTATAGAAGCTAATGATGCTTTAGATTCGTTTATATTTGAACTGATTGTCCCTTGTCTTAAGTATTCCTGCTTATTTTTTTGGGTTGTTCTTCCATCCAGGCGAACGTAAAAAGGCGGAAATATTTTTTCTTTAATATTCCAAATATTAAGATCTACATTTAGTTCTGTTTTAACTATATCATCGTCTGCAATCAAAATCTTAGGAAATATTTCTGCACTGAAAATATCCTCAAATACAGTTACAGTAAATGACGTTCCGTTTCTTTCCATGGTATGGATTTCTCCATTCAACTCAAGACTTACCGATGTTTTACTGCCAACCTCTTTAGGGATTACAGTATAGGTTATTGGAATAGTGAGATTCTCTTTATCAGGCGCTCCAATTTTAAATTCAGCATGCTCAAGCAAACTTTCCTTTTTTTCGAAAACATTGTTTACATGTGAATATACAGAGTCTATGCTCGAATTTATATTCTCCTGTGCCCACTTAAGACTATCTAAATGATGCTCAAGGCTGTTTTCCAGGCTTGAAATTTTAATAAGTAAAATAACTTGAGTAATAAGAAGAAAAACTATTAAAACTGTAGAAATATTCTTTTTCATAATAAACCTCGTTGATATTGATTAATGTATTCTACGATACCATCAATTTATTTCTATTTCAACCTGTTTTTTCTAAGCGTAACTATCCGAAAATATCTTTTTACTCCGGCAATTCAATCCAATACCTTTGTATTACTTGCGTATTGTCAATATCTTCAGAATCAAATTGACCACCATTATTTTTTATGATTCTTGACGAGGGGATATTATCCTTTCTGCAGGTTAAAAGGACCCTTTGCAGGTTCAAATCCCTGCAACGCTCCAATGCCAAAGACAGTATTTGATTTCCATATCCTTTGTTTCTTTCAGAAGGACGAATATAGTATGCGATATGCCCCCCTCTGAATCTCAGGCGTTCATTTAATTTATGTCTGATTATTACAACACCAATGATTCTGCCCCCGTTTTCCAAAAGCCAGTATGTACTTTGCGGAACCCAAGTATCAGGCAGGTCTTTACCTATACGCATATTAATTAATTTGTTAATATCGTTTTCAAATGTTTCTTCATCGGATATGGGAATTACAGAATCAAAAAATGTCTCTTTCAAATCTTCACGACATTCTGAAATGAAATCCAAATATTCATTCTTATACTTTACATCTGAAAGAACCAGTCTTAAATTACTCATTAACCTCACCTATTTACTCCCCTCGTCCTTTAAAAAAATTGCATCATAAATTAATCTGACAATCCGGCCACCTCTGAACTTTATTGGGTTTTCGAAGACTTTATTTTATTAATTGTATCCTCATTTATAGCAGCTCTCAAATCCTTCATATATTCTGAAAACTCCACTTCTTTTTCTCCATAAGTCAGATTTAATTCGTACTCAAGCGGAAGCCATGATGATATGTCAGCCTCATTATGCTGAATTAATGCTTCCATCTTGTCCAGGGCCTTAAAAATCCTTGATTCCAGAGTTTTTAGCTCATTCATTTCTCTAAACAGCTCAGTTAGTTCTCCTTTATATGGTTCCGGCAGATTATTAATCCACTGGTGAATTTCTCTATTCTCTTTAATCTCATCACTCTTAGTTTTATTAAATGCAGGTATATCACCGGTAAATGCTTCTCCCAGGTCATGACAAATACACATAAGGATTACTTTGTTTATATCAGCATCAGGAAATTCATCCTTCACCAGGTAGGCCATTAAAGATAAACGCCAACTGTGTTCCGCAACGCTTTCATGGCGGTTTGAAGATGTCCAGGAGTGCCTTGTATTATTTTTTAATTGTTCTGCGACAGACATTATATCCAAGAATTTTCTTACGTCCATTTTTCGTATCCTCGCTTTCTTCCATTCCCATTGGGAGAAAAGCTTTTCCCAAGTTCTTTTGATAATATAGAAACCACTTTTTTATCGAATTATAACGATGTTTTATGCTCTCAATTTGGCAGCTTTCTTCAATGCTTTCACATACTGGTTTTCGATTCCACTTTCATCCTCATGTTCAACCTCAGTATAAATGAAAAGCTCCTTTTAAGGAGCTTGATCTTAATTTACCACAATCCTTTACAAATCAATCTTTCAAAAAACGCTACCAACAACGTCGTTATAATATTTGATGCAAGGATTGATACAAATAACTTTAGCTTGTTTCTGGCCTCTTTTTTTAACAGAATATAGACTATTGGCAATTCCACTACAAGAGTCAATACTAAATATCCGGTTAAAACTATGTAAAAAGGCCCTTTATTAAAGGCTGCCGACAAACTAAATCTTCCACTGGTAGGAATGAAACTGTATGCTCGAAATAAATATGGAGCCAGAAATGAAAATAAATTCGCAAGACTAACTACCATAAATGTCTTTTTATTGTTTGAGATTCCGCTTGATTTTCCAATTGATAAAGACTCAATAATAAGTGTCGAGATTATTGCAACAGGCAGAATTTTCATTGGGCTTACGGTTACCCAATGCCAGGATGAGTTTGCAAGTGTAATATAATACAGGAAAAACATAAATCCACGCGTCCCTTCAACGGCTCGGTCATTCAATATAATGGCAAAAGATCTATTATGTATCGATACTCATTTATTTCCTTCCCCAAGTTAATTACCCTTACTTTGCCATCGTGTTTAAAACCATACTTTTCGTAGAAATGACGAGCCCGATAATTCTCCTCTAAAACCCAGAGCTCAGCTTTATTGAAGCCTCTTCGTCTTATTTCGTTAATCCCCCAATTCATTAACTCTGTCCCAATTCCTTGCCGCCAATGGGATGGAAGGATATAGATTCTCCAGATTTCTGTCAGAGACTCTTCTTTTTCCGAGTACCGGCTATCTCCAAAGGTAAACATACCGACCGGTTGATTGTCCGAAAACATTATTGCAGTTTCCGGAGAGCCTTGAGACAATTCACGAAATAAACTATTTTTCCTTCTCTCAAAAGTAAAGTACTCATTTAAAATTTCTTCGGGCACTATTCCTTTACAGGAAGCAATCAGGGACTTGGAATGTATATTCGCAAGAGCATCTAAATCATTGATATTTGCATATCTTATATGACTACTCATATCTCACTACCTCAAATAATAAGCTAAGTAATACTATAAACCAGCTACTTTAACAAAATGAAAATTAAAAATAAAACTGCACCAATCAACAGAGTTTTTAAATGACTTCTATTTTGTTCTTCAATATCCTTTAATGGATTTAATATTGTTAATACTTTCTTCATGATTTCTATTACGCTTTTTATATTAAATCCATCAACAACACTAATCTCACGGGATTTATCACGGGACAAGGATCTAATGAATATTTTAGCACCTTCGGTTGTTGTCAGTTGATGCATTCCGGTATTAAAAGAATATGTATCGTCATATACAAAAGTCATCGATTCTCTTAATTTGCTGAGAATATCTTCTTTCAACATCCTTGTGCGGAATGAAAACCCACGCATTGGAAATATGATTAATGCAATGATGAATATGACTATTACATTTAAAATCAGCTCTTCCAATGTTAATGACTGATAAAAATGCAAATACGATAATCGTACACCTAAGAATGCAACAAAAATATACAATTCATTTGGTATTAGCGTGTTGAATTTCTTTCCTATGAAATAAAAAATCATTGAGAATAAAAACGCCGTAAATCCAATAGAACCGATTATGGCAATAATCAATGGAATATTCATTTTTACTCACTCTCTTTAAGTCTGATTTCCGGTTCTTAAATAAATATATGAAGACTTACCAATCTATAGTGAACATATATCGTATATACCCTATTTGATCCTGATAATTAAACAGATTATACTGTTCCTTAAGTTTGCCATAAATAGTTTTCAAATCACTTTCCTTCTTGTTTTTCAGGTATTTTGAAACCAAGTCCTTTAATTCGGAGTTGAGCATAACATCTCTCTTCCAATAACCCAGTCGAGGCTTTCTGATTTCTTCACGGATTATTGATATATTTTCATTTACAGTCGGATTAAATAACTCATCGATCTGGTAATATTCCTGTTTTTGAGCTTTAGGCAAATATAAATATACATAAGTGACAATAGTACTGTATTCATTCACGCTGAGAGTTTTTTCAGGATAAATGCTGTACCCGCTTTTAAATATGAAATAAGGCAGACCTATTTCAGCAGCCCACTCTACTGCCTCGTTTTCTGTATCCGTATAATCAACGGACTTTTTGAAAGGTATGTACTTTCTATAAATTCTGTATAAAATATTGGCCACCAATTCTTTTGTTATTGCTGTTTGATTGACCTCTTCAGAGGTAACATATCCATCATTCAGAAGTCTCTGAATTCTAAGTTTTCTCTCTTCAAGAGTGTCGTGGAAGATAACTTCCTTATCCCCGTCATATCTTACGATATCTTCACTTAACCATGCTTCTGAATCCTCATAAATTAATTCATACAGGAATAAGAACAATCCCTCGTTGGAATGTGCATAAACAGCATCAAAATGGCTTCCCCTTAATCCGTCGCAATACCGTTGCATATAACTACTCGGAAATATCTTGTCTCGAATTTCCTGAAGGGTAACCAGATTTTCCTTAAGATCATGAATTGAATAATCGTCCTTAGCGGCATTTGCAAAAATAGTGTTTGACAGAAGAAGAATCATTACAAATATTAAACAAACTATCCTTTTCATATCCTTGCCCCCTTAACATTCTCCTGATATAATTCATAAATTGTTTGGATGATCTTCATGGGAGACGATGATGCCAAATTTCTTTCTCGTGTATAGATAACATTTTCTAAAAAAAGTTCCATCTTTGAATATTAATCGAACAAGTCTTTATGGATTATCATTCGGTTTACTTATTCTATCTTACCATTATTATACATAATCAGCAACGCACTTAACCATTATATGGCTTATGAAAAGAAAGACACATCAAAAAAGCCTGCCCTTTTTACACAGGCCAGGCTTGTTATTTTTTTGAATACTATAACAGTACCATAACATCAATTATGAAATAATCGATAATTTACTTCTTTTTTTCGACCTTTGTCATCCATAAACCATGGATGTTGCAGTATTCATAAATATAAACATCCCCTTCTTCAGGGACGGTGAATACTGCCTCGGGTTTTTGGTGCGGGGCAAGTTCAACTCTCTGCACGCGATTTGCGCTTATTACGCATATCCATTTAATAAAATGCTCATCCACCATCGGGTGCTCAACTGCCCCGACCTGTACTTTAATTGTGTCCCCATCTATCTCTGCAACAGGCAGGTGCTTTTCTGCCGAACCTTCCTGAACATTTGGTTCCAGTACCTCCAAGGTTTTTCCGCAACATTCACGTTTTTCATCGCTGTCCTCTATAATATCCATGATGCTGTTGCAAACTGAACACTTGTAAAATTTAAATTTTTTCATACTTTTTCCTTTACCTCCTGGTTGTAAAATCTGTCCGGCAGGTAATAGTATAACCAGCAGGTATTCCAAATAGTCTTACGAATAATTTAATGTAAAATCATATCATATCGAACATTTTCAGACCAATGATTATTATGGCGCTGTCGGCCAGAATGTGCAAAAGCCAGGAGTTCATAAAGTTCTCCGTTTTGGTGTCAAGCCAGTCGAAAACAAGACCTACAATTATGAGTCCTAACAGAGCCAGTCCCATAAGAGCCGGATTAAACCATGTCTTAAATATCGCTATGTGATAGACGGCAAACAGCACTGATGAATAAATATATCCAAGTTTTTTGGCGCCTTCGTTATAAAGATTCAGAAATACATATCCTCTGAAGAAAAACTCCTCCAAAAAGGAATTGCCAAAGGATATATATAGTCCGACCAGAATAAAGTTTGATGGAGTAATCTTGGATTTGGACTGAAGCTCATGCGCAATGCTGTCAAAATCAATAAATCCTCTGAAAATAAAATATGCAGCTATCAGAATTGCAAAAGACGCCAAACCAAGTATAAATCCAAGTTTCAAGGTAGAAGCATCAAACCTTCCAAGGTTCAGACTATCTTTGATGGCAGATTTTTTTACGAATTTTAAGTAAATGTACGGGATAACTACAAACAAGACTATCTTGGCAATTGTTTTTGTAACATAATCAACAGCGATTGCCTGTTCGAGAAGGTATAATATTGTGCACGCCATGAAAGAAGTTGCGATAATGTATGCTTTTTTCATAAGCTATCCTTTCAATAAATCTTTTTCTGATAAACGAAACAAATTCATCCTACAAGTATTCCAGTATCCTGCTCCATTCTTTTTTAAGACGATCCATATTATATCCCGCATTGGCAGGGCTGGTTGAAGGCAGGCAAATACTCTGAAAACCGGTTTTAGGATAAATAAATTTCTTGTATAGTTCCTGGGCCTTGTTTCCGTTTGTGAATACTGCTTTAATTCTTGCCTTATTGAAAATTTCATTCAGGTCATTGGGCACCGGATTGGTTATTGAGCTGTCACTGGATTTTTCAATGTCACAGCTTTTAAGAACATCCCACAGAGCGATACCTTCTTTTAACAGTAAAGCCTTTTTATCCTCAATGCTGCGGGGCAAATCATTGTTTGTCAGGGTTGATATAAGATGCCAGAAACGGTTTCTGGGATGCCCATAAAAAAAGTTTTCCTCCCTTGATGCCACAGAAGGAAAAGTGCCAAGTATGAGAATTCTGGAATGTTCATTATATACAGGTTCAAACGGATGTATAAGTATAGGTATCACACCTTTCAGCCCAATAACTCTGTTTCTGCTTTTTCGGCATTTTCGATTACCTTTATCAATGCGCTCTCAAATCTTTCATCATCTTCTTTGGTTCGTCTGCGAATATTCTTTGTTCGGCCTCCCGCCCTTCTTACTTTCTGCCCCAGGTGTCTTTCGAACAAGAGTTTATCCATGTTTGAGGATGAGAAAATAAGACCATTCTGATTAAGCGCCCAGGCGCCTTTTCCAAGAGCCATGGCAGCAACCCCATAGTCCTGTGTAACCACAATATCATTTTTGTGTGTCATGTTAATCAGGGCTATATCAACTCCGTCCCTTTCCTTGTCAACATTGATGACTTTAGCGTAATCATTCTGCCACCAATGGCTTGTATCCATAATCATTGTCACAGGAATATCCCGTTCTTTTGCAACCTTGATTATAATCTCCTTAACCGGACAGGCATCGGCATCCACAAATATCTCCAAGTTATCTTCCTTTCTCTGAATATACTTTGAGGTAAGCTGAATTCCTCTTTATAAACCATGAACCTCAGTGTAAAAGTTGTGAGTATCACTAATTATTTATAGCTTCAATAAAGAAAATTATATCATAATTCTCATAAATACAATTCCATCCGGCTCTGTAGGACGAGTTAAGCAACAACTTAAGGAACTAAGCAATAATTTCAGCTTTAAAACCTAATTCAAATATGTTACTCTAAATAATGTCGTTTATTAAGAATAAAGGAAGAGAGAATTATTATAGAAGACTTTGCCTTGAAGACAGAAAGAGGTTTATATTAGGGGGAAAAAATGAACATTATTGTACATCTCATGTTCGCCGTGACATTAAGACAGCGTGTAAAAAGGACTATGGGGATAAAGCTCAACCTTCCAGGTTTTCTTTATGGCAACATCCTGCCGGACATAAGTAAAAAATATGGAGCTCATGCCCACTACATGAAGGATGCACTCGAACATGTAATCAAAACCAAGGATCATATAATTAAACGCCACAGGGAAGAGTATTTGTCAAACTACCAGTTTGCCAAGGAAGTCGGAGCAATTAACCATTACCTTTCTGATTTTTTCTGTCTCCCTCATACAGAAAGATATGACAGAGGTAAAATCTATCACCAGTACTATGAGTTCCTTATGATTGCACGGTTCAGAAAAGGGCTCAGGGCTTATCACAAGATGCTGAAAAACGATAAGACCATGTTAAAACCATCTGAAGTGGAAGATTTTATAATCAATTACAACAAAGACTATGCAGACAAAAAAATCTCTGATGTAAACGATATACGCTATGCGCTTTTCGCAGGCATAAAACTGGTTGAATGCATGGTTGCCCACTCTGTACTGCCCAGCTCATTTGTACGTACCAAGGTATCGGTTGAATCGTTATAAGGTAAAGAGGGATTGAGCTTTAAAGGCATGGAAAAAAACGTAGCTGAACTATTGCTACCTGTAAAAATTCGCATCACGGAAGCGCAATACCCGCAGTCTGGTATACTGTTCCGGAAATCTTGCGAATTCAATTAATGGCGCATCTTTCCTGTCATAGCTGTGGCAGCAGATTTTTACGTCATATACTGTAAGCCCGCTTTTTGTTACATACAAAGAGTGTCCATAACGGTATGGCGCATAGGAAGCTACCACAAGCTGAACTACATCCCCCTCCTGGAGCATCGAAGGTCTTAAATCCTTCCACTCTCCTTCAAATATTCTTGTAGCTTTTGGTCCGTATGTTTTTGACGCAACGGCATAATCATGGAATTCAACAACCCTGCACCATTTGTTAGACCCGCTGAAATACAATGAACCAAACCAGACAAAGGGCACCATTCGTACTGTTTGTTTTATCAGTTCTTTGTTTTCCTCTACAGTTTTTAAATCATATCCGGGCTTCCAGCCGCCGTAAGCTGCCCATACGCATTGGCTTATGAAGTTGGCGCAGTCATTTCCCACTTTGTCGTAAAAAAATAATCGAAGATCTTCAGGGACACGAAAATAATCCGCATAAAAGCGGGCATAGGCAACCCCACGGCCTGCATCATATTTATACTGCATCTCAGAGCACCAATAATTTTGCTCCTATACCATTATATGTCGAATGCCAAAAACTTTTATTTATTCATCATTATTTTGTGCTTAACGCCATAAGCTTTTAGTGGTGTTCCGCCTCTGAAATTTGAATGGTGGATATCACTAAAAGCTGAAGGTGAGAATACTTGATTGTAATAGTCAAAAGGAAAGTAGCGGCCATAACAGGTATCATACTTTTATGCGCTTTTTTGTTGATTGTTATACACGGATTTCTCTCCCATAATGTCTTGTCCATGTATGCAGTAAGGATTACAGAGGACGAAGCTGACAAGTACATAAAATGGGTGGACTTCAATATACCCTACTCCCTTCTGG
>ERZ773359.3963-NODE-3963-length-16189-cov-5.159725_pt1 | contig 16189 bp, 16 predicted proteins | sample MGYA00374955_ERZ773359 | MGnify/ENA primary metagenome ERZ773359 (study PRJEB29098, sample SAMN04486028) | biogas fermenter metagenome | study: EMG produced TPA metagenomics assembly of the Biogas fermentation microbial communities from Germany - Plant 4 DNA1... | reverse complement strand
TTTAACCCTACCATACCTTTATAGTAATCTTCTTGATAGCCGAAAAATCCGATCATTTTTCTGTTACTATGAACAGCTTCAGCTCCTACATATAAACCTTCTTTAGTCCCACCTACCAGCAGCTCTGCATTGATATTGATAGCCGAAGCAGGAGCCACCAAAAGCAATAATAAAACTGGCAAAATAATCCATGTAGTTTTTCTCATTAGTATCCCTCCTGTACTCTAACTTCTTTAACCTTTGGCAAACTCTGTAAATCTTCTACTGTTAACTGTTGATTTATTATCAGATCGATTAACTCTAATGATCCTAAATATGAGTCCCCATTATATATAGTTACTTTAAAAGGAATGTAGTCTTCGCCAATCCAAACATATTGAGATTGATAGCGATCAATAGTAAGTTTTATCCGATAAATTAAGCCACTCTCTGTTTCTGCAACTTCTTCGATCTCACCAGAAAATCCTGAAAAATCAAAGAGACTATTTAAATCAGTAAAGTCAATCCCTAACCCTAAATCAGAACCAACGGTTTCAATCGGACTCACTAGAATCTGTTGAATCACCGGCATATAAACACTTACTTCTTTTGTTTGATTATTAGCTATAATAATTTGGCCAGCCAAAACAGCTGGTTCCTTAAATTCTAACCTAGCTATCTCGTGAACTTGACTAGCTTTCACATTTAAAGTAGTTATATTAGAACGAGTATTTTCCACCAGCTCGATCTTTACATCTGCACTAAAATCTTTTACATCTCCTAAACTAGCAGCTACTTTATTCATTAAAACTTCAAAGGAATTTGGATCGGATTTTAAATCATGTTCTACCCAACCTAATGGCTGATTCACGTTTTCCGCTAAAGAGTGCCCTGAAATTAAAAATAATAATACTAATGACACTAATGCTGTTTTTTTCATGCTACCCCTACTTTCTTCGACGATATTTGAACAAAAAACACTTGATAACCTGCTCAATAAAGGTTAAAATTAGTTCTGTATATAAAAAATTAGGGAGGGAACATTATGCCTATTTACGATTATAGATGTACTAAATGCGGAGACTTTGAATACTCCCAAAGCATTAAAGCAGAGCCATTAACCGCTTGTCCTAAGTGTGGCAATCAAGTCAAAAGACTGATTAGCAACAACGTAGGAATTATATTTAAAGGCTCTGGGTTTTATATTACTGACAGCCGACAAGCTGATTCAAATAATTCTAGCTCTGACTAATACTTACTTATTTCAAGCCACTGAATTACTCAGTGGCTTTTATTATTTAATTAGTCAAAGCTAAAGAAGTTTGGTCGGATTATTGAAAATCCTGAATCACCATTCTCCCCGACAATCGGAGTCGCCCGTGGTTTCCTCTGGATTACCCTGGGAATCGGATTGGCAATAAATAATGGCTGAATTGGTGGCGGCTGAATCAGATAATGTTGTTGTCTGCCATCATCCCATACAATTAGACCCTCTGCATCCCAATCTAGTATAAGCCCGGAAATCACATTACTAAAATTAAGATTAAAGTTGCCATTTATATAATGTACTAGGATATGGGGCTCATCTGAGTCAGATAAATAATTATAAGCAATCATTGAACCGTCTGGTGAGAAAAACAAATTCCATGGTTGGTTTGGAAACTGGCATGCTAACTTGTTAACTACTCTCCCTAATCTATTGAGTAACCAAATATCCCATGTATTTTGCTGCTTAACTAGCACAGCTAAGCGACTACCATCTGCTGACCACATAGGATAGCGAGCTTCTTCGTTAACTAACCAATGTAAGTCAAGCGCCCTTTGATGATCAAATCCGCGCAATTGCCACTGCCCTTCTTCCGTGAGTTGTTCCTGCAAAACAAAACGCCCTAAAGGGTCAAGGCCTGGATCAGTATGTTGCACAATTAGCGGTTCAGTTAATGGGCTGACCGTCCAACAGTCAAGCAACTGCTCTGTTAGCCGAGCCATACGTTCTGTCGTAGGTGGATGAGTCGAAAACAGATCTAACTGCTCTTCCCCATCTGTTAGATCCAACACGTTAGAAAGCATTGTAATCATTCCTGCAGGATCAAAACCGGCCAATACTAAATATTGCTGTCCTAATAAGTCCGCCTCTAACTCTGCTTCACGGCTGTATCCTGATTGAACTGCATTGACTAGTGCTAAAGAGGCTGCCCGAACTGCTTGACTTGGCGAAAGTTCTAAATAGTAAAGGGCGAACTCCACTAAGACAGTAAAACCCAGCTGCCTTAACATTGAGTTCATGCCATGCTTTAACTCAACATGGGCAATTTCATGAGCTAAAACAGCTGCTATTCGCTGTACATCTCTCCCTAAAAATTGCTGTAGACCACGGGTTATGAAAATATGACCACCTGGTAAAGCAAAAGCGTTCAACTGCGGGGTATTCAATACTGTTAAATTATAATCAATCTCCCGATCAGCTACAGTAACTAAACGATTGAAAATCTCTTGGAGAAACAGGTGCTCATCAAGGGCAAGTTCATAACTTCCTCCATGTAACTCTAATATCTGTTCCTTAGCAGATAAACCAATATTTTGCTCTAAGCCTCGAAGTAGCTGATGATTAACATTAAATCCTGCCTGTACCACACTTGTCACTAAAAGCCAGATGAAAGCAATTATTAACAAACAATACTTGGCAGACCAGCAATGACTATTCAATCATCAACCACCTCCAGCCTGCTAGGAAATTGTCAAAGTCCGCAAAATTAATCCAAAACTCTTCCAGCGCATTGCTATAAGTTATCGAGATGCCTTCTCCATTAATCAACGCAAAAAGTCGCTTTTCAGTCGTAGGAATACGTCCCTGATAATGATAAACTACCTCTGCCACAGTCAATCCCGCAACTTGTGTTTCATGGATGTTAGTTTTTCGACAAAAACCGGGTAAACCATTAATAGACTCATAGTAAACCATTACTCTCTCAGCAAATGCAACGGCAGATTGGTCTTCTATTAAACCAAGATTTTCGATATAGATTAAATCATGTTCACCAGAACCATAGAAAACAAGTAGATCTTCTGAACTTTCCGGCATCTGATAAATCCAACCTTGCGGTACGTTTATGGAAAACAGTCCCCATATTTCTGTAAAACTGGTAGCTAAAATCGGCGAATTTACAAACAACAAATTACACAATAATATTAATATAAATAAAAATAAGGACAATCGCAGTTGCAGACGCCTCCTTTGCTACCGACAAATATTTATACCTAATTTCGGTAAACAGAATATTTTTTCCTGCTATTGCTTAAAGATTTGTTCATTGGACAGGCTAAATAGGAAAGGAGAAGGTTAGAATAGATGAAAAACAAATTCAAACTACTTGCAGCTGGAATACTTGGTTCTACTGGACTGTATTTTGGAACCCGTTATCTAATGAACAATTTGACAAACTGGATCGGCAAAATTTTGATGACCGATGAATATGGAGAAAACCTAATTGAGTTATACACCGCTAGCAAACGAATTGGTATTCAGAACATCGCTGAACTTAATCTACGGGCTGAATCTGGGCAAGTTATCAAACGTCCATTAGGCTCGCCGCGGACAGCGATATCTTTAGATGGTTTAAAGTTTAACGCAGCCCAAGTATACCAGCTTCCCACGGAACTTAATCAACCAATTGACTGCCAAACAATAATTGGTAAAAACAGCAATCAACCATTAATTTTAAAGACACCAATTATTCTATCGGGTATGGCTTATGGATTTGCTGTTACTGAACAGGCTAAGTATGCTATGGCAAAAGCCAGTAGTTTAGCTGGTACAGCTACAAATACTGGTATTGGTCCTCTCTTGCCTAAAGAACGGCAATTAGCCGATAGACTTATCATTCAATACCAGCGCGGCGCCTGGAATAAGGAACCCGAAATCTTAAAACAAGCAGATATGATCGAAATTCAATTTGGCCAAGGTGCAATACTGGGACTAGGAATTATGACTTCACCAAGCGAAATAGATGATACCTTGCGTAAGAGGTTAGGGTTAGCACCAGAGGAACCTGCGATCGTACCCTCCCGATTTTCAGAAACAAAATACGATAACGGTTTGCCAAAACTAGTAGCCTATTTAAAAGAAATTAGTGATGGCGTGCCAATTGGGTGTAAAATTGCCATTACCAATGACATAGAAAAAGACTTAGAAATTCTATTAAATGCTAATGTTGATGTTATTGCCCTTGATGGCAGTCAAGGCGGATCTATAGGCTCCCCACCATTATTACAAGATGATTTTGGTTTACCGACCCTGATCGGTTTAGTCAGAGCAATCGATTACTTAGAAAAAACTGGACGAAGAAATCAAGTAGATCTAATTGTTGGCGGGGGCTTATTCTCACCTAGTCATTTTTTAAAAGTGTTGGCATTAGGAGCTGATGCTATTTACATTGGTACAGCAAGCCTGTTAGCCATGAGTCATACTCAAGTTTTAAAACCTGTTCCTTTTGAACCTCCTACTCAACTAGTTTGGCAAAACGCCAAATATGCTCACCGATTCGATTGGAAAAAAGGAGCTCAATCCTTAGCAAATTATATAAAATCCTGTACCGACGAAATGAAAGATGGTGTAAGGACATTAGGGAAAACCAGTATTCATCAAGTAAACAAAAATGATTTAATCTGTTTAGATCGGATTACTTCAGAAATAACTGGTATCCCCCTAGCTTATCAAGAAAAGTTATCTTCTAACCTTACTCGAAGGCGTCAACTGGCAAGACGTACACCTTAGTTCGGTACGGATCTCCGTAATAGAATAACAAAATTTGTCGTTCATGTTCTGGAGTAGCACTCCAAGGATAAATCTGATATTCAAATTCTTCTACATAAAGATTTCGGCTAAGTTCTCTAGGTGATAGGCGTAGATCGGCTAAATGAGGTAAATAATCAAAAAGTAGCTCACTGCCGATTAACTGGCGCTCTAAGCTTTTGTCACTTACACCGCCTAACCAGTTAGGAGTATCTCTTTTCGACTCATTAAAGCGAAAATCATAACGCAAATAATTTAGTAAAATTGGATCACTATTACCAATAAACTCCCAGAGGATTAGATAAAAACTATAAATACTATGAGAAACCAAATGATAATTGAGTGCTTTCCAACTTCTAGCTAATTTCTCAAACAAACAAAATGGTGTCAGTCCTTCCCGCGCGATCAAATAGTCTAAACTGGCTTTAAAACGACCAGAGTTAACCAGAGACTCCACTAATCCTTCAATTATCTTTAGGTCGGCTAATTCTTGATAACTAATGTGATCATTTTTCAACACTTCATAGGGGGATTTCTCAGTAAACTCATAGCCAAACTCTGAGGCACGCTCACGTAAGCGAGAGCCTTTCAAAAGCTTTAGAAACCCTAATTGAATCTTAGTTGGATGCAAATTATAAACGTAATCAAAGGACTCAGCAAAACGCTGATAAGTTTCTCCAGGCAAGCCAGCAATTAAATCTAATAAAAAGCGAACGTTAGTCCGTTCTCTTAATTCAGTAACTCTTTGACTTAATTTATCCAAATTCGTATACCGTCCAACTTCTCTTAAGGTTGGTTGATTGGTAGACTGAACGCCTATTTCAAACTGTAAGCGATTAGGCGGTGCACTTTCTAATAACTGAATCATTTCCTCTGTTAATAGATCTCCGCTAATCTCCAGTTGAAAGCGAGTATCTGTATCCAAGCTAATCATATGTTTAACTAACTCCATAAAGCGCTCAGGGTCGCAGTTAAAAGTCCGATCTACAAATCGAACCTGCTGAATACCAAGATTTGCTAATATAGTGATTTCCTCTTTACAGCGCTCTAAAGGGAAATAGCGGACATTACCTGTTCGAGATGAAAGACAATATTCACAGCGATAAGGACAACCGCGGGATGTTTCATAATAGACTATTTTATTTTCTAGCCCATCAGTATTCTTTTTATAAACTGCAGGCACTTCTGCTAGATCCATAACCACCTGAGGATTGGCCGCTAATCCTTGCTCTGTTCGGTAAATCAGACCAGGAACTAATTTTAACTCTGCCTGTGACGGTTTCGGATTTGCTGTTAATAAACGTAACAGTTCTAGTAAGGGCTTTTCGCCTTCACCAGCAACTATATAATCTATCCCGCTATTGGCAGTAAACAATTCCTCATACTCATAAGATACTTCTGGCCCACCCAACACTATAATTAGGTGGGGTAAAACTTTCTTCAAATCCCGAATCAAGTCTAGAGTTTGTTCAATATTCCAAATATAACAGGAGAACCCTAAAATATCTGGTTCTTCAGCTACTAATTCAGAAAAAATTAAGGGTAATTGCTGATTAATGTTAAATTCTCGTACAACAATATCAGGAAACTCTGTTTCACAATAAGCTTGTAAATATCTTAGTGCCAAACTATGATGGGTATATTTTGCATTTAAAGTTGTCAATACAATCTTCATAAAAAAACTCACCTTCTATACAGCTTAAAAACATGAACCACCAATAAACTCTTTTAAAATAGAAGTACATGGAATAGCATGTTCACAATCTACTTCCTGAATATTCTTTAATAAATTTAAGAGTCTTTGTGCCTCTGCATAAGCTGGTTCTTCATTACTTATTTCTTCTAATAATGGTTTAACATGTTTCTTGAGAACAGCCAACTCATAATGGAGTACTGAATTAAACATTACATCCGCATCCTCTTGGAATGGGAAAATATGCCGTTCTTCACCGCGTCTAACTGATGACCAACAGTAAATTGTGTCTAAGGCTGTTTGCGAGCGAAATTGATTATCACGAACTATTCTTCTTATCTTACGAGCGTCTGTAGTCGGAATCCGTGTATGATCATCAATGTTTAACTGAGTTAAAGCACTGACATAAATCTTAAACTTACGCGATTTAGGAATAGCTGAAGTCAACCTATCATTCAGTCCATGAATGCCCTCAATAATGATTGGCTGATCTAAACCAACCCGTAAAATATTGCCTCGCCATTCTCGTCGGCCTTCTATAAAATTGAAAGTCGGAAGCTCTACTGGTTCACCTTGAATAATCTTCGATAAATGTTCGTTAAACAACTTAATATCAATGCATTCCAAGGCTTCGAAATCGTAGTTGCCATCTTCATCCCGTGGAGTAAGTTCCCGATCAACAAAATAATCATCTAAACTAATGGAAACAGGATTAAGACGATTAATTCTTAATTGAATAGCTAGTCGCTGAGCGAAAGTTGTTTTTCCTGATGAGGATGGACCTGCAATTAAAATTAATCGCAATCGATCTTTTTCGGCCGCAATTTGATCAGCAATTTGAGCAATCTGCTTTTCATGATAAGCTTCTGATAATCTAACTAACTCCTCTATTCGCCCATCGGCAATCCATTGGTTCAATGCGCCAGCATCACTTATTCCAATATACTTAGCCCATTTTTCTGTTTGAAAATAAACATTAGCTAATTTAGCATGTTCAATATACTCTGGAATGAGATTTGGATTTTGTTTGGTTGGAAATTCCAATATAAAACCTGGTAAATAAAAGCGTAATTTAAATAACTTCAAATATCCAGTATTAGGAACAAACAAATCGGAAATTGTATCATAATGATTGCCACAACTATGAATCTCAATTAAATCATGATCACTATTACTAAATAATCTAACCTTGTCTCGTAAACCTTGACGAGCAAAGATTCGCTTGGCCTCTTCTACTGTCATTTGGTGTTTAACAAAAGGCTCATTATTGGCAATAATCTCTTGCATTCGTCGTTCAATATTTAGAACATCTTCTTCGACTAAAGGATGCTCATACTCAATTTCACCATATAAACCATTACTTAATGAATGCTCAATAATTACTCGACAGTTAGGGATTACTTCTTTAGCTGCTCTAACCAAGATAAATATTAAGCTGTTGCGATAAACTCGCATCCCTTCGTCGGTAGTTAGGTCAAATAAGTCAATTTCACAAGGCTGCTCTATTTGGTAATTTAAGTCTTGCATCATATTGTTAACACGAGCAACTACTATGTCTGCTGGAATAGTTCCTTGTAGTTGTAAATCATATAACGAAATACCTTGCGGAATCTCAATTGATTTACCTTGAAGTTTTACCTTAATAAGCTTAGCCATAGTTATGTCTCCTTTTCTTGGATAATTTTTCTTTGGCGAAAAAGTGAGCTAACCAACATGATGCCACCAGCAATAGCACCTGCTAAGAACAATGTGTTTACTAATTGTTCTACACCAGCTAGATAATTACCTTGTAAAAAACTAAGCATAGTCTGATATGCCTGCCCTCCTGGCACCAAAGGGATGATCCCAGGAACTAAAAAAACTGGCACTGGTTGTAATCGAATCCTAGCAAAAATTTCACTGCTTAAAGCGACAGCGGTTGCAGCTGCAAAAATTGCAACCACATCATTTCCGTATTGTGACAAATAATAATTAATTAACCATCCGATGGTACCAACAATCCCAGCTGCCATAATTTGTTGACTTTGCACTTTATATAACGTTGCAAAACTAAGGGAAGCAATAAAGGCAGCTACAATTTTCCAACCAGTTGCCATGCTAAAATCCTCCTAAACCTAAAATAAATGCTACTCCCGCTGCCACTGCCACAGCAATAGTAATCGCCTCAGCACCCCGGGCTACTCCACTAACTAATTCACCAGAGATCATATCGCGAATAGCCACGGTCATAGCTACACCTGGCACTAAAATCATCACCCCGCTAAGGATAGTAATATCATGTGGAAAACCCCATAAAGTATTACCTAGTAAACCTAAGGCTGCTGCAATGGCTGCGCCTAAGGCTGAGCCTATAAAGCGAGAAGTTCCTTTTTTATTATAGCTTGTCAAAAAGAGCTTCACACAAAATCCAACTAATATAGTATAAAGGGCTTGAACCAAGCTACCGCCAAAGATAATAGCAAAAGCACCACTGCCAATGCCTCCAACAATACTTTGAAAATAGTTATTGACAGGAAGTTCTTCTTTTATTTCTAATAAACCTGCTTCTAACTGTGCCAGACCAATGTCGCCTGCGGCAAACTGACGAGCTAAAGCATTAACTCGAGCAATATTGGCTAAATTATTATCAGACCATCTAACCCGTCGCACTCTAGTAAATACATGCCCACTGCTGCTAACTAAAGTCAAAAAAAATCCTGTGGGGGTTGTATATACTTCAACATCAGTAAATCCTGCTGTATGTCCCATCCGTTCCGCTGTTTCTTCTACCCGATAAATTTCAGCACCGCTTGTCAGCAACAATTCTCCAGTTAACAAAATCAAACTAACCATTTTTTCATTTTGATACACTTTCCCACTTCCTTTCTGACTGTTTGCAGGACTTAGGCACCAGGTATAGAAATATGATTTAGTTTTAGAAGGGAGTTTATACCATGATAATTAATCAAAAACGGCTAATTGAAGAATTTATAGAATTAGTGCAAATTGACAGTTTTGCTGGTCAAGAAAGAGAAATTGCTGATGCTTTAATCGAGAAACTTAGAAAATTAGGTTGTCGAGTTACTGAAGATAATGCTGGCAAAACCATTAACGGAAATGCCGGCAATTTAATCGCTAAACTACCCGGTAATAGCGATAAACCAACTATTCTTTTTTGCGCCCATATGGATCGAGTAGCGCCAGGTAATAATATTAAACCAATTATTGAAAACGATATTATTAAAAGTGATGGCACTACTATTTTAGCTGCCGATGACGTTGCAGGTATTGTCGCCATCCTTGAAGGAGTTCGCACAGCTAAAGAACAGAATGTAGACCACGGAAATATTGAAATAGTCTTTACTATTGCTGAAGAAGGCGGTTTAAATGGTGCTAAAGCCCTCGATGTTAAACAATTAGAAGCAAAATTTGGCTACTTCTTAGATGCTAGTGGCCCTGTAGGTACTATAGTTAATCAAGCACCGTCTCATAAAGACTTAGACCTGATTTTTTATGGTAAAGCAGCTCATGCAGGTTTAAGACCGGAAACTGGTATTAATGCAATTGTAGTAGCTGCTGAGGCTATTGCTAATATGAATATCGGGCGAATTGATTTTGAAACGACTGCTAATGTAGGTGTAATTAAAGGCGGCTCTGCCACTAATATAGTTCCTGATCAAGCAGAAGTTAACTGTGAAATTCGCTCTTTAAATGAAGATAAGCTGCAAGCTCAATTAGAACATATGATTGCTAAAGCTGAAAAAGCAGCTGAGAAATATAACACCAAAATAGATATTAAAGTCACAGATTGTTATCCTGGTTTTATTATACCAGAAACTGAGCCAGTAGTGGCCTTAGCTGTCAAAGCAGCAAACAGTATTGGTATAGAACCGATCATTGAAGGTACAGGCGGAGGAAGCGATGCAAACATTGTTAATGGTCTTGGTATTCCCTCTGTAGTCTTAGGGCTTAATTTTCAAGATGTCCACAGTAAAAACGAGTCCATTGCGATTACAGATCTAATTAAGAGCGCTCAATTTGTATTATCTATTATAGAGAATGCTTAAATGGCATTCTCTATATTTTTTACTTTTACTCGTTGGAGGTAGACAGAGTGATTATTTATCAGTATAAATCACCGATTGGTGTTCTGCTTTTGGAATTTCATAACGGTACTTTTACCAAACTAGACATTACACAAGCAAATTCTGATAGTTTAAAACAAGCTAGCCCACTACCTAATCCATATTCACAAGACTTAGACGCCTATTTTCGTGGTAAGCCTATCACCTTTGAATGGCCAATCAAGTTACAAGGGACACCTTTTCAAATGCAAGTTTGGCAATCGATTAGAGAAATTCCTTATGGGAAAACTACCACATACAAAAAAATCGGCGAAAAAATCCGAAGCAAAGGTTATCAAGCCATAGGTTCAGCAGTTGGTCGTAATCCATTAGCAATTATTATTCCCTGTCACCGAGTTCTTGGTACTAGGTCACTAGGAGGGTATCATTACGGTTTAATGATTAAGAATTTCCTTTTAAAACTGGAAAATGCATTACCGGACACAACCATTTGCTGATCAAATAAAGGCCAGCTAGTGCTGGCCTTTAGCTTTAATCAAAACTTAGCTTGCCATTATCATATAGATATTTTAACCCAATGCCTGCCATGGGAAAGATAAATAATCCAATAATCCCTAATACCCTTACGCCTACATACATGGCAATCAACATAATCAATGGATGCAACCCAATTTGTTTTCCAACCATCTTAGGTTCTAAAATGTTGCGGATTACAGTTACAATTAAATATAAAACTGCCAAACCAATTCCTAAAGCAAACTCACCTTTAACTAGCTCAATAATACTCCAAGGAATCATAACTCCACCAGTTCCTAATACTGGTAAAATATCAATTAATGCAATCAAGGCAGCAATACCAATAGCTCCTTCAATCCGCAAAATAGATAAGCCAATACTTAACTCAATAAAGGTAATCAACATTAAAATCAGATAGGCTTTAATATACTTTACTCCTAACTGACCAACAAATTTCTTTAGTTTGGAAACAGTACCTCGTCGACCTTGAGGAATCATTTTTTTAATCGAATCCACCACTAAAGTGTAATCAATAGCAAAAAATACTGAGGAAATTACTGCTAAAATTATACCGATAAAGAACATCGGTACAAACGATACTAAAGAAGTAATAGCGCTAATCGCTGTCGCTGACATATCGGAAACAATCTTACCTAGAGACTGCGATAAATTAACGTGCATTTCTTCAATTAGCTGAATCGGTGTTAAAGAAAATCGGGCTAATATATTTTCTGCCCATTTAAACAATCTAAACAGCAAAGGTTCAATATCAGTAGCATAGATTTGGGGTAGTTTTTCGATTAGATTCTGGATTCCAGCAAAAATACTAACACCTAAACCAAATAAAACAGCGATAACTGCTAAATAAAAAATAATCACCATCACTAGAGCAATTATTTTCTTCGACACTGGTAATTTACTGCTCAAATAATAAATAACTTTTTGCAGTAAAAATGCTACTAGAAAACCAATAATAAATGGAGTCAATAAAACTAAAACGTATTTTAAAACAAGATAGATGATGCCAACTAGTAAAGCAAAATATGCAAAATTAATAATAAATTTCTTTCTAGCTTCAATATTCATGGCGTCCCCCTTCTCTTTGTCAATTATAACAAGTTCAGTTTTCTATTACAATAAACTTTTTCCCTACTCCCAGGATATATTGAGTAAAAGATATAACTGAAAGGACGATGACGATGTCAAAAAAATTACTGTTCCTGATTAGCATACTCATTTTAGTACTTCCCTTTACCCTATTTGTGAACCAGGCACTAGCTAGCGAAGGAAGTCTTCATGTAACTGGTACAGCTGTAGTAACAGGCTTGCCAGACATAGTTTACATTAGCTTAGGAGTAGAAACGAAACACAGCTCTGCAGAAGCAGCCGCCAAAAAGAACGCCCTAATAATGAATCAAGTATATACTGCCTTAAAAGACCTAGGTCTAACAGAACAGCAAATAACTACTAGTGGTTATCAAATTTACAGTTCTACCCAGGTACTCAATCGGGGAACTGACCAAGAAAAAACTATCACCACTTATCATGTGAACAATCGGGTCAATATAAGCACAAAAAATCTAGAGCAAATCGGACAAATCATCGATAATGCTATTAAAGCTGGTGCAAATCAAGTGCAAAATGTACGCTTTGATATAGAAAACAAGCAGCAAATGCAACTACAAGCTTTGAAAAACGCAGTGCAACAAGGAAAGGCCAAAGCAGAAGCCATGGCAGAAGCAGCTGGAATCACTCTTGGTGGCCTAGCTAATATGAGTGAAAGTTACAGTTCATATACTCCAATGATGGATACTATCGCAGTGAAAGCAGAAGCTCTTGCTTTTAGTAATACCACTATTAATCCAGGTCAAGTGGAAGTAAGTGCAACAGTATCCATGAACTACTGGTTTTAAGAATAAAGACCTTGCAATGCAAGGTCTATTAATTTTCCATTTTTTCTGTTTCCATTCGTTCTTTGAATAATTTTAAATGTTGGTGATCATTTTCCATTATTTGTCTTACTAAAGCTTGACTAACAGGATCTAATTCATCAATACGGTCCTCATATGAGTGAACCCCTTTATCTTCTCCTGAATAAAGTTGTTCCAGTAAATATGCCGGTCCACGTAAAGCATTAAACTTTGAAGTTATAGTAGCCATAGCACCCGCCATGCCCGCCCTTTCAATCGGAGTTCCTCCTAATTCTCTAATTCGCTGAGCTAGTAAACGAGCGTGTTCTTGATGCTCCTGGGCAAATTGGCTCAGCATCTCCATTACTTGTTGATCGCCTTGTAAGTCATCGGTTTCAGCATAAATGTTCATTGCCATTAATTCCCCTTTAAGTAGCTCATTCAGTGTATCAATTGTATGTTGCTTGTCCATGACTAGTCCTCCATCAATTTTTTATTAGTCTATCTCAAAAGAGGACAATTTATATTAAGCTGGAATTAAATATGTATTGGAAATGGAAAATTATATAGGAGGATACCATGAAACGCAAAACCATATTAAGTCTAGCTTGTTATGTCATTTTGTTGTCGTTATGTACTAGTTGTATTGCTAGCAAAACAACAGAAGTTATTCAGGTAGAGAATGCTAATATTCAACTCGTCAGTCGTGACTTACTAGGAAATCATTTGCATAGCAACATGCGCGCTTTTGAGATTATTGATGGGTACTTACATATGTTATTAACTACTAACGTAACTCCAGCTTCCGGTACAGGAACCGGCCTACAATATTGGAAAAAACCATTAGACGGTGAGAAATGGGAGGTACATAGTTTCCTGCCAGATCGAGTTGTAGGAATGGCCAATATTGTTAGCGATCCATATTATACAAATGATTTATTCTTTATTTTTAATGACCGAACTAACGAGCAAGATCGTTATGCCATTATGGAACGCTTTGATGGTACTGAACTACGCCGAGTCTTTGAGCTTGACCAAAGTTCTGGTCAAGTACTAAACCCTCAAGCAATTAGCAGTCAAGATGGTTATATTCATATCTTTGTACCTGATCGAACTTCGTCTGGTCAAGATGGGGTAAAATGGTGGCGAATGAATATCGAAACAGAAGAATTAGAACGGCTCCAGGATATTAGTTTGCCAACTAGAGGAGCACGGATGTATGACTTAATTTATGATAATGGTAAAATCATCGTACCGATTGCCGTTCAAACACAATTACATTTAGGAATTATAGATACAGAGAAATTAACCATTAGTCTACAACTACTAGATCGCTTTACCTCACCTGATTTTATGCCGCCACGGTCAATTAACTTATTTAAATATGAAGAATTTGGTTTTTATCTTTTAACTTATCTAAGACCAAGCTACTTTTCTAATCGTCCTTTCACTGGTTTAGTGGGAGAAGTTGTAGCTATGGTACTAGATTGTGATACTTTAGAAATTTTAAGTAGTACTGTAATAGGTGATTTCAGTGATCAGGCTGCTGTAACTCACTATATGAAAAGTGAGCAATTAAATAATCAAATGTTTGTCGTCGCTTACACTACAGTTGCAGGCGTCCATCAATTTCATCTCACTGGTAAACATGGCAACTATGTTGCTTCTCACCTAGCTGTCTGGCAAATAACTGAAGACGGTAAGGTACAGCTAGTTGCTGAAGATGTTACAAAAGATACCCGCTGGGATCAAGTTTTAGCAAGAATTGATGATACTACTTTCTTCTTTACCTATAATAGTACTACTAACAACAATGAAAAATGGTTAGAAGTACGGAAATTAGTGGTTGAAAAATAAAATAAAAGAAATAAGCCAGCAAAGCTTAAAAGCATTGCTGGCTTATATTATTCTTACAGAGCTTCTACAATCAAGTCACCCATTTTTTTGGTGCCTACTAAAGTCATTCCTTCACTCATAATATCCCCTGTTCGATATCTGGCTTCTAAAACCTTAGTCACGGCATTTTCAATAGCTGTAGCTTCTTCTTCCAAATCAAAGGAATAACGAAACATCATAGCTACGGATAAAATTGTAGCAATTGGATTCGCCTTGTCTTGACCAGCAATGTCAGGTGCAGAACCATGAATTGGTTCATACATGCCTAACTTGCCTTTACCAAGGCTAGCAGAAGGTAACATACCAATCGAGCCGGTAATCATACTAGCTTCATCTGATAAAATATCACCGAACATATTGGTGGTCACCAAAACATCAAATTCATGAGGAATTCTAATTAATTGCATCGAAGCATTGTCCACATATAGATGGTCAAGTTCCACTTCTGGATAGTCTTTAGCAACTTCTAAAACTATAGAACGCCATAGACGTGAGCTTTCTAAAACATTAGCTTTATCCACATTGGTCACTTTTTTCTTACGCTTCATAGCAATTTCAAATGCAGTTCTAGCAATCCGTTCCACTTCTTCTACACTGTAGCATTCGGTATCCCATGCTTCCTGACCCATCGGTCCCTGACGTCGACCTCGGTCTCCAAAATACATGCCCCCTGTTAGCTCCCGTACAACCATGATATCAATACCCTTGCTCGCAATATCCGGACGTAATGGGCAAGCATCACGCAGGGCATTATGCAAGACAGCTGGGCGCAAATTAGCATACAAGCCAAGTTTACCGCGAAGTCCTAATAAAGCTGCTTCTGGTCGCTGATCCCCAGGTAAGTCATCCCATTTTGGACCACCAACTGCCCCTAAGATTACCGAATCACTAGTTAAACAGCCATCAATAGTTTCCGGTGGTAAGGGCTGACCAACTTGATCAATGGCAACACCACCTACTAAGTACTCGCTAAACTGGAAACTGTGATTATAACGGTTCCCAATAGCCTTTAATACCTTAACCGCTTGTTCCAACACATCTGGTCCAATTCCATCACCAGGTAATAATGCAATACGAAATTCCATTTTCCCCATCCTTTACTGAGTGTCATTTTTTACTAATTGATTTAATTAAACCTCCACTGTTTATTAATTCTTGCATAAACTCTGGAAAAGGTTGAGCCTGATAAGTTTCATTTTTAGTTAGGTTAGTAATAATCCCTGTACTAAAATCAACTGCTACTTGATCACCGTCACTAATGCCTTTAACAGCCTCGGGACACTCTAAAATGGGTAAACCGATATTTAAAGCATTCCGATAAAAAATTCTAGCAAAAGTT
>ERZ773359.3961-NODE-3961-length-16201-cov-4.781308_pt1 | contig 16201 bp, 14 predicted proteins | sample MGYA00374955_ERZ773359 | MGnify/ENA primary metagenome ERZ773359 (study PRJEB29098, sample SAMN04486028) | biogas fermenter metagenome | study: EMG produced TPA metagenomics assembly of the Biogas fermentation microbial communities from Germany - Plant 4 DNA1... | reverse complement strand
ACTTTCCGAAATTTTCCACTTTGGATTTTTTTAATTGGGTAGCCTCTTATCCGATTACCGGTTAAGTAAAAACGCTGAGGTTCTTTATCAGGGATTATCTTCGCAAACGGATTCTTTTTTCCCGCAAGGCAAGTTTACCATTAAATCAACATTTCTGTTTTGGAAAAGTAGAAAATAATTTGGAATTATAGCTTCAATTAATTTGTCTTATAATTGAATTAAAAAAAGAACTAGCTTAATTCCTAAGGAGGAAAAAAGATGGTTACTGATACTAAGACATGTCCGGATGTAATTAATTTTAGTGAGATCAGCAAAGTAAATTGCCTTACCGATAGAGTCAAAAGGCTGATTAAAAGGCGTCAAGAAGCCGTAGAGCATATTTGCAGTGAACGAAGCCGTTTGGCAACTGAATCATGGAAAGAAACTGAGGGTGAACCACTTGATATTAGAAGGGCAAAGCTCTTCAGGAAGGTTATGCAGGGGAATCCCATAGTAATCAGGGATGATGAGCTAATTGTTGGCTCACAAACACAGCATGTCCTGGGTGCTTCACCTTATATTGATTACTCCATCGAGGCAGCGATAGAAAACCTCAGCAGTTCGAGCGAAGCAACGGGCGGGAGTTCCGTCAAACGAGCGATCCTTACCGAGGAAGTAAGACAAAGCTTGCTTGAGGATTGTAACTATTGGAAAGGGCGCAACACGGGTGAAGCTGTGCGTAGGGAGGAAGAGGCCAGATTCCCCTGGTTGAAGGATTGGATAGAGTCCGGCCTTGTTCTGGCCCAGCAGACAGGTACGCCTCCGGCAGTAAGGCATGTTGATTACGAAAAGGTGATTAATATTGGTTTGGAAGGAGTTATCGCTGAGGCCAGGGAGGAATTAGAAAAACTGGATTATAGCGACAACCCGGCCAAGGCTTATAAAAAGGATTGCTTTTTGCGCGCTGTCATTATCGCCTGTGAAGGCGCCATTGAATTTGCTCACCGGTATTCTAAACTGGCTGAGGAGATGGCAATAAAAGAATCAAATCCTAAAAGGAAAAAGGAATTGGAGAAGATAGCAGAAGTTTGCCGGTGGGTACCGGCCAAGCCGGCACGAAATTTTTATGAGGCGGTGCAAAGCTTTTGGTTTATTCATCTTTGTGTAAACCTGGAAACTGCGAATCTTGCTGAATCTCCGGGGAGAATCGATCAGTATCTTTATCCGCTTTATAAGAAGGATGTTTTAGTGGAGGGCAATATATCCCGGCAGGAAGCAGCTGAATTATTATCCTGCCTTTTTGTAAAATTTAACGAGTTGACCAGCGTCAAAATTAAGTATGACAAGGATAATATTCCGGGCACCCATCTTCAGGATGTTACCATCTGCGGAGTGACTAGGGACGGAAAAGACGCGTCTAATGAACTCTCAAGCCTGCTACTCGAAGTGCTGGCCCAGGTGAGGCTGCCCCAACCGCCTGTATATGTTCGTTACCATAGCAAGATTAACCCGGAGATTTGGTTGCAGGCAGTGGAAACCAACGTGAGAAGAGGCGATGGGAACCCAGCATTCGTAAGTGATGAAGTAAGAATCCTTAGTTATACAGAGCATGGCATTCCTCTGGAGGATGCACGGGATTGGGCGGTAGCCGGCTGTGCTGGTTCGATTGTTCCACGCTGCGCAATGCACGGGGGAGCCCTGGGAATTAACTATATTAACCTCGCTAAAATCTTTGAATATGTACTCAACAACGGACGCGACTTTAGGACAGGAAAGCAGATAGGGCTTGAGACAGGAGATCCGCGTACCTTTACCTCTATCGACCAGTTTATTGAGGCGTTTAAAAAACAGTTCAGTTACCTTATCAGTATTCAGGTAAAAATGAGTTACATCACCACTTCTGTAGATGTAGCCAATTATCGTATTCCGTTTGCTTCGGCCCTTTTGGGCGACTGTATTGAGAAAGGCATGGACGCTCGAGAAGGGGGCGTTCGCTATCCTCAATTTCTCTATCATGTTAGTGATAGAGGCCTGCAGAATGTAGCCGACTCCTTAGCCGCTATTCAAAAGGTTGTTTTTGAAGAGGAAAAGATAACGATGAAGGAATTGCTGGATGCAATAGCGGTTAATTTTGAGGGTAAGGAAGATGTGCGCAGAATGCTGCGAGAAGCCCCGAAATATGGTAATGACGACGACTATGTCGACAATATATTCGGCGAGTTGTCATTATGGCTGCAGAAAAGAATTCGCCAGGAAAAAAATCCCTACGGTTCGAGTCTGTGGAGTGGGAGAAGCGGAGCGGTTGCCCACGTGCTGTTCGGAGAGAAAACACATGCTTTGCCGGATGGGAGAAAAGCAGGAGAGCCTTTAAGCGATGGTTTTCTATCTCCGGCGCCGGGTATGGATGTAAATGGTCCTACCGCTGTGTTCAACTCAGCGTCAAAAGTAAATCACAATGAGAATTCGGTTGCGGCTCTGATGAATATGAAATTTGAGAGAAAGCTATTTGATAATAGGGATAATCGAGTCAAGCTTGCACGAATGATCGAATACTTTTTCCACCGTGGAGGATTTCATATTCAAATCAATATTCTTGACAAGGAAACATTGATTAAGGCGCAAGAGTGTCCGGAGCAATATGCGAATCTGATGGTCCGAGTAGCCGGATACAGCGCCTTCTTTGTGGATTTGCCCCGAAGGATCCAGGATGAAATTATCTCCAGAACCAATGAGCCTCTATAAAAAGCATTAGTTGGAATCAGTGTGGGGGGGTGGAATTGCAATTTAACCAGGCTTAAAAAGTTGGTATTAAAGCCGGTAAAGCAGTAAAGTGGTGGAAACAAGAGCGGTTGGTAAAACGGTTTGAGGTTTGAAGTAAAAAATGGAGGGTTGCAAGAATATGAAAATTAAAAAGTCGTCTACATTATTTATCCTTATTTGCTTAGTTTCTGCGGCACTCTTTTTCATCGGGGGCTGTGCTAATGAAGCGCCGCAGGAGGCAGGACCAGAAGATCCAGCAGATTCGGGAGAGACGTTTGTACTTGATTTTTCTGATACCGGAACTAAACATGGTGTAACATTTTTTGCAGGCAGCAAATTCAAAGAAATAGTTGAGGAAAGAACAAACGGAAAAGTTACTTTTAATCTTCATTTTGAGGGAGAGCTGTTTGGCCCTCCGCAGGAAATCGAAGCAATAAGTAAAGGCGATATAGACATGGCCGGGATACATCACGCCTTTGCCGGAGCAGTTTCGCCTATGATCGAATTTCTTTCCGGGGTCGGTGCTAGAGGGGTCTTCGACGATATTCACCATTACTGGAGGTTTATCGATACCCCTGAAATATACGAGATTGTCGAAAGGGAGATCGCCACAAAGTTTAATTCTAAACTTTTGTGGATGGCACCGGTTAGTAATCCGATCATTGCCAGTAAAAGGCCGATCCATACTTTAGAGGATTTTCAAGGTCTACAATTAAGAACCCCGGGCACTGCTTCTGCTACCGCGTATAACTTGTTAGGCGCCGTGCCTGTCGAGTTAAGCTCTAGTGAGCTTTATATGGCGCTGGAGCGTGGTGTAATAGAAGCTGCCGACACAGGCACCGATGAAATCTACTATAAGAAATTTTATGAAGTGACCCCCTATCTTATTAAGGATTACACCGTTGTGTCTCCTCATGCATTGATCAGTATGAATCTTGTTGTTTGGAACAGCTTACCCGAAGAATATCAGCAGATTATACTTGAAGCGAGCGCTGAAGTTGCGCAATTGTCCCGCGAGTTCGTTCTTAACCAGGAAACCGAGCTTTATGGAGAGCTGGAACCTTTAGTTGAAGAAATTTACTTTTTCCCCGAGGATGAGGTGGCTCGCCTAACCGAGATCCTCTACGAGAACACTCGCAATACATTTTTCGAAAAGAATGATGCGGCGGAAGCTGAACTGGTATGGAGTGTCCTGGAAGAGACAAGGAACAAATAAGAAGTAGTTCGGCATAGAGTTACACGGTTTGCCAGGGTTTAAGTAAAAGCGGTGAAGAGAGGAGATGTACTTCGCTTATAAAATCAATATATCTTCTATCTTCACCGCATCGTCATTTAAAAGGTTATTAATTTTCGATGCTAATAGCGGGGCATAGGAGGTTATAAACCGAGGATGGAAAAAAAGTCTGCAGGCGTAATTAGATTGTTAGATCTGGTAACCAATATTTATACTAGCATTGCAGGATTGATTTTATGTTTGATTACCGTAATTGTTTTTTGTGACGTTATACTGCGGAAATTTTTTGGAAGTCCGACAACCTGGGGTTTTTCCGTTACCATTTTGGGGATGATGTGGTTTGTATTACTGGCTATGGCCCATAATATCAAAGAAAAAGATCAGATAACGGTTACTCTATTGGTCTCTAATCTTTCTGAAAAAACAAGGACAATGCTCGAGATTGTTACCAATATCCTCTCTCTTGTGTTTATTCTAGTATTAGGGTATTATGGTTTCTTGTATACTCTTGAAGCCCAAAGGGCTAATATAACAAGTACCGACTTGCTGAGTTACCCGGTCTGGATACTCCGCCTGGCTTTTCCGGTCGGTGCTTTGTTAGGTTTTCTTCAAATGCTGCGGATTATCGTCAGGGACATCGTCAAGCTAGCCCATAGACAATTACCGGCGAAGCAAAGTTGGATAGATAATCCGTATTTTATAATACCTTTGTTCCTCATTTTACTGGTGGCCGGGACCGTCTTGCTTATTAAAAATCCGGTCGCTGGCACTATCATCCTCATCTTTTTAGTGTTATTTGGAGGCATGCCGATCGCATTTGGGATGGGCTTTATCGGAGTCGCTGGCTTATTTATCTGTTACAAGGGTTTTGTAAGCCTATCCCTGGTTCCGGTTCATGCTGAACCAATGCTGACTAATTTTATTATGCTGGCAGTACCGATGTTTATTTTCGCGGGAACTATTTTAGAGAAAACAAAGATGGGCGAATTAATTTTTGATTTTTCCGCCAAGTGGGTTGGGTTCCTTCCAGGGGGGCTGGCAGTTGCCACGGTAATGGCATGCGCAATTTTTTCGGCGATGACCGGTGTTAGCATGGCGGTTGCCGCAACGATCAGCCTTATTGCCGTCGAGGCATTATCCGCTCGCGGTTACCCGAAAGAATTGATCTATGGCAGCATAGGTGGTGGTGCCTTGGGTTCTTTTATTCCACCGAGCATTGGGCTCGTTATCTATGGCTACCTTACCGGTACATCCGTTGCCAGGTTATTTTTGGCCGCCAGCATCCCCGCGCTCATAGTGGTAATTTTATATTCCCTTTATGTCGTACTCTATAGCTTAAGAGATCCGAGGATGCAAAAAGTCAGAGAGCAGAGTAGGGAGCAGGTGAGCTGGAAAGAAAGATTCGATTCGCTGGGAAAGACTTTTCCAGCACTTCTGATGCCGGTCATTGTACTTGGCGGGATTTATGCGGGCTTCTTTACCCCTACGGAGGCGTCAAGTATACTTGTTATCTATGCATTAATCCTTGGAGTGGCATATAGGAAAATTAATCTTCCCAAGCTAGTCGATATGATCAAAACGAGCACCTTGATTTCTTCAAGGATGATGATTGTTGCCGCAGGAGCGATAATTCTGACCTATTTTCTTACCCGTTTGGGTGTTGCGCAGAAATTAGCACTGTCGGTTGTTTCGCTTAATGCTCCTAACTGGGTTCTATTGTTGGCGTTGATTGGCATGTATATTATTCTTGGCATGTTTTTTGACGGGCTTTCGATTACCATTGTAACAGTGCCGGTTCTTGCTCCCGTATTGCCCAGTATAGGGCTTGATCCGCATGTATTTGGTGTATTACTGGTGATGCTGGTTGAAACGGCAGCGATCACCCCGCCGGTGGGAATGAACTTGTTCGTTATTCAGTCTGTGTCCAAGGATAAGTTAAGCATCATTGCAAAAGGGAATCTGCCCTTCGCGATTATTCTAATACTCGCGACTCTTCTAGTCATGTTTGTCCCTGAGCTGGCACTCTGGCTTCCTGATTTGCTCGGGGTATGATAGCTGCAACAATTGGCCAGGCTTCGTAATTGTTCGTAAGTGAACGACTGTTTTTCAATGAAAAGTGACAGAAGATTAATAAAGCAATTAATAAAGCAGTGGAAGACATTAAAGGTGGTTAAACAGTATAGATGGCAACTTTGACTGCAAATATATTTAATATTCAGCGTTTCAGCACAGAAGACGGACCGGGTATACGAACAACAGTATTTTTTAAAGGGTGCCCGTTGCGGTGTCCCTGGTGTGCGAACCCGGAATCGCAAAGCCCTTTCCAGCAGTTGGCCCATAGGGAATCCCAATGTCTTGGCTGTGGCAGCTGTGTTAAGGCCTGTCCCGCGGGAGCACTGCGTTTTGGCGGGGGTGAGGGAGAATCTAAAATTATAATTGACCGTAATGCCTGTAATAATTGTGGGGTGTGTATCGATGCGTGTCCTGCCGGTGCTATAAGGTTTTACGGTAAAATCATGACGATTGATGAAGTTTACAACGAGATCAAAAAGGATGTTGGCTATTATTTTAGTTCACAGGGAGGCATTACCGCGGGCGGGGGCGAACCCCTTTTACAAGCAGATTTTGTTGCTGAGCTTTTTCAACGGTGTCAAAAAATCGGTATTCATACAACGCTGGATACTTGCGGCTACGCCAGGCTTTCTGCGCTGGATAAGGTGTTAAAACACACGAATCTGGTGCTGTTTGATTTAAAGCTGATGGATCGCGTGCAACACAAGCAAGTAATTGGAAAGTCCAACGACGTTATAATACGCAACCTCCGGCATATTGTTAAACAGGGGACGCCGGTTATTATCCGGATCCCCTTAATCCCCGGTTTCACCGACACGGAGGAAAATTTAGAGAGAGCAGCCCTGTTTATATCGGAACTGGACCGTACGATGCATGTTGACCTGCTGCCCTATCACAATTATGGTGAGAACAAGTATAGAATGTTGGGTATGAAGTATCAACTAACTGGTTCTACGACTCAGAGCAAAGAAAAACTCCGTGAGTGTAAGGAAATTTTTTTGCGCCATGGTATAGATTGTGAAGTACAAGGGGAATCATTAAAGGATAAAGGTTTGTGTAACAAGTCTTGAGAATACGGAACGGCAGCCATCATCCGTCCGGTTGATGACTGCCGCTCTCTTTATACTCTCACAGATGCCAAATATTTAAGGCTAGCTTTCTTTTTCGAACTGATCCTTGCCCACCCCGCAGACCGGGCAGACCCAGTCATCCGGCAGGTCGGCAAAGGGGGTGCCGGGGGCGATATTATTGTCCGGATCTCCCTTCTCCGGGTCATAGACATAGCCGCAGAGCTTGCATACATATTTGTCCATTTTTTGATCCGCCTTTTCCGCCCTTTCTGCCTTTACTTCTTTCTGAGTGCCTTGATAAGTGGGTGCCGCCGGGGGAGTGCCTCCCTTCTTGATCTGTCGGTAGTAAGCGTAAGTCATCGGTTCGCCTGCTTTTAAATTCTCCGCTGCCGTTACCTGGCCGAGGAAAATGGTATGAGTTCCGGCATCCAGCCGATCAATAACCTTTGCCTCCATGTAGGCCAGGGAATGCTCGGTAATATAAGGCAAACCATTGGCCGTTGTGGAGTAGTTCACCTCGGCGAACTTGTCCGTATCCCTGCCACTTTTGAAACCGAACTGGCCGATGAGAGAAAGGGGGGCATTCTGATCCAGAATGGATACGGTAAAATATCCCCCCGACAAGATGTACTCGTGAGTCAGGTTTTGCTTGTTAATGCTTACCGCCACCGTAACCGGATCAGCGGAGATCTGGACCGCAGTATTTGCAGTTTGCGCGTTGATGCGATCGCCTTTCCTGGCTCCGATGATGTACAGTCCGTACGTTATCTTGTACATTACTGTTGCGTCCATCTTTTTCATCTCAGTCATCAACCTCCATAGGTTGGTTGCAGCAAACAAGCTGCCCTTTGCCTGTATGCACTACCGCTATAACGTTCCCGCACACGTTGCACTTGTAAATATGGTGGAGAGCAGTCATTTTAAATCCTCCTTTTATTTTTTAATATTTTATTGTATTTATTTATTCTCTTGTGCCGTTAAAGAGCTTTTCCCTGGCGAAGCGCCGGCCTTCTTCATAGGCCTTTTCCAGGGCGTCAGGGTGAGATTTGATGGCCCCTTTAGGGTCTATACCCTCGTAACAAAGGCAGCTATAGTAGTGGTAATTGATGATCAGGAAGAAGACCTTGGCGATTTCCAGGGCATTAGCATGGTATCCTTTATTCTTCAATGCCCCAACCGATATAAAGAAGGCCGGTCTTTTTTCGCTATGCTTTACTTTAGGGTTTTTCAACTTATATTTTGCATGCCACCAGCATTGAAAGCGGTCAATAAACATCTTTAATTGTGCAGACATAGAGCCAAAGTAAATGGGGGTAGCGACGACCATGGCATTGGCAGAAGCGACCTGCGGATAAAGGCTTTGCATGTCGTCCTTGATCACACATTCCCCTGTGGTTGCACAGCGGTCACAGGCCTGGCAAGGGCGTATTTTAAGCCTGTTAAGCCATACGGTGTTGATCTCCCATCCCTCTTCTTCCAGGCCCCTGGTAAACGATTGCAATAGCAGTTCACTGTTGCCGTTGCGGCGAGGGCTGGACGAAACAGCCAGAATTGTAGCCAAAGTATAACCTCCTTAATTTATAGAGCGCTTTACGAAAAACACCTATCAGGCCGGAAGCTGTTTTTTTCGACACGGATGTTCATCTTTTATCTGCTGATTTTATGATTAAATTCGTCAAAATCTACCGTTACCCTCTTGAAAGGTTGAAAAACAAAATTTTTTTAAAATAGTGCCATAAAACTAGTGAAAGGTCTATCGGCCGGGCAGCAAATGTGTTATAGTTTAAGTGCTTTCAAATACACCAACTCTAAGGAGGCGATCTTATTGAAACATGAGCTTCCAGCTTTACCGTATGATTATGCCGCTCTGGAACCTTATTACGAAGAAAGAACACTCCGCTTACATCATGGCGCACACCACAAGGCATACGTGGATGGGTTGAATAATGCCGAGCTGAAGCTGGCTGAAGCCCGGGAAAAAGGTGATTTTGCCCTGGTCAAACACTGGGAACGGGAACTGGCTTTTCACGGCTCCGGTCACATCCTTCACTCCATATTCTGGACAAACATGAAGCCGGGCGGCGGTGGTCCGGCCATCGGCCCCGTTGCTGAATTGATTGAGCGCGATTTCGGTGGCTTTGATCAATTCAAAAAGCAGTTTTCTGCTGCCGCCGCGGCGGTGGAAGGCTCCGGCTGGGCGCTGCTTTGCCTTGTTCTCCCCTTCAACAAGCTGGAGATACTTACAGCGGAGAAACATCAGAATTTGACCCAGTGGGGAGCGGTACCGCTCCTGGTTCTCGATCTATGGGAGCATGCCTACTACCTGCAGTACCAGAACAAGCGGGCTGCCTTTATCGAAGCCTGGTGGAACCTGGTAAACTGGGAAGATGTGAACAGGCGCCTGACCAGCGGCAGAGGCAATGGCAGCTGCTGCAGCGGCTGATACGTTTTGTAAACTCTTTTAGACAGATCATTGCAGCAATGGGCATGCTAAGGGTATGCTATTAATCGAAGGAGGTATTGCGTTGGATCCGGTTCTTTTGAAGGAAGGCATCTACTGGGTGGGGGCGGTGGACTGGGACATGCGCTATTTCCACGGTCCCGTTTTTGGCACCCACCGCGGCACAACCTATAACAGCTACCTGATCGTTGACGAGAAGATCACGCTGGTAGATACGGTCTACACTCCCTTTGCCGGGGAGATGCTGGAGCGGATCCGGAAGATTGTTGATCCGTCACGGATCGATTATATCGTGATCAACCATGTGGAGGTGGATCATTCCGGGGCGCTCCCCGAGGTGATGAAGCTGGCCCCGCAGGCAAAGATCTTCTGCTCGGCCAAGGGCAAGGCGGGCCTGCTGAAGCATTACTACGGGGATTGGGATTACCAGGTGGTGGAAACCGGCACCACCCTTTCGCTGGGGAAGCGCAGCTTGAGCTTTATCGAGGCGCCCATGCTGCACTGGCCGGACAGCATGTTTACATACCTGCCGGAAGAAGCCTTATTGATGCCCAACGATGCTTTTGGCCAGCACCTGGCGAGTGCATTTCGCTTTGATGACCAGGTGGACAACCGGATCATCATGGAGGAGGCAGCCCGCTACTACGCCAATATCCTCTACCCCTTAAGCAGGCTGGTCCTCAAGAAGCTGGAAGAGGTAAAGGCCATGAATATCCCCATTGCCATGATCGCCCCCAGCCACGGGGTGATCTGGCGGCAAAACCCGGGGCAAATCATCGAAGCCTACCAGCGGTGGGCTTCGGGCGAGTGGTTCCCCAAGGCGGTAGTGGTGTACGATACCATGTGGGGAAGCACCGCCGCCATGGCCCGCGCGATTGTGGAAGGCATCGTCTCGGAAGATGTTGACACCAGGCTCTTCAAGATCTCCGTCCGCGACATCAACAGCATTATCACCGAGCTCCTCGAGGCGCGCCTCCTGGTGGTCGGCTCTCCGACAATCAACCGCGGTTATCTTTCCGTCCTCTCGCCGTTCCTGGATGACCTGGCCGGCTTGAAGCCGGTCAACCGGCTCGGCGCCGCTTTCGGCTCTTACGGCTGGAGCAAGGGGGCGGTCAAGGCCATTGAAGCGAAGCTTGAAGCGGCGGGCTTGACCCTGGCCGGGGAAGGCCTGGAAATTCTCTGGGTGCCCGACTCCGGGGAGCTCGAAAGCTGCCGGGAATGGGGCCGCGCCCTGGCCCGGAAGGTGAAAGCCGAACTGTAGTTTTAATTTGCAAGGTGAATTGTAATTTCCAGGGAAAGGTGGTTCTGGGAAAATGGAAAAATGGGAATGTGAAGTTTGCGGTTATATCTACGACCCGGCAGAAGGGGATAGCAGCGCGGGGATAAAGCCGGGAACCCCTTTTGAAGAGCTCCCTGATGACTGGGTCTGCCCGGATTGCGGCGTGGGCAAGGAAGAGTTTACCAAGCTGGATTAATTGCGCCATAACCATTATTAGTGCCGCCGTGTCAGGTACACTGACACGGCGGCATTTTGTTTAGATTATGATTATCAAACGACGTGATTAACGGCCATGAACTGCCGTAATGCAGATACCCCCGTTTTGATATGCGTCATTGTCAGCGGCTGCATCCGGTCTCCCGCTTGCAGCAGCGAACCCGCCCTTTTGCCGAGCACGCTGGCGGTAATCAAGACGGCAGCGGTATTCAGGTCGCTGCACAATGTGTAGGGGAAGTTGTCAGCCTGATCCGCGTACTGATTTGCGTATATGTTGTAATACGTATCGGTGGAGCGGGTCAGCCCCACGCGATAGGGCAGGGAGCCTTCCAAACAGCTGTCGCGCAGGCAGCTTACCAGCCGCAGGTCGGCGATGGCCGGGAAGGCCAGCGGTGCATACTGCAAGCCGGTGCCTTCGTCGCGGACGGCTCCTTTGGCGATCAGCATCTCTCCTGGTTGGACTTCTTTGGCCGCTGCCAGCCCGCATCCGAGATAGAGGAAAAGCTCTCCACCGATCGCAGCCAGTTCGTGGACGCCTATGGCAGCGGACGGCCCCCCGATACCCACCGACACGACAGAGACCTTGGCCCCGCCAAGCGTGCCGGTAAAGGTGCGATATTCACGATGCCAGGCGATTTCTTGGGGGTTATCGAGCAGCGTAGCGGCTTTTTCCGCATCCTGCGGGTCATCCACCAGCAGCACGTATGGCCCAATCTGCCCGGGCGCCATGCCAATGTGGTATTGCGGCATCTTCATTACGTCATTATAGATCCAATTGACGAACTTGCGGAAGCCGGGGTAGAGCACCACCCATTTGAACATTTTGTTGGTCAGTTTTTCACCAATGCTCATGACGCACCGCCTTTCTCTTGCTCGATCAGGATTTCTATCGCTCGCACGGCTGTTTTGAGCAGGTTCTGCAGGCTTTGCTTTGAAGGTCCCGCCACCATAATCCCACCTGCCTTCACACCGAATACAGGTGCTGTAATAAATAGAACGGCAGCTTCCATCTCGGAGCACAGCACACCCGCTTTTCGCCAGGCAAACCAGTTTTGTTTCAACTGATGCTTAACGGGCATACGCTCCGGCTGGTGCTCCCCGTAAAATGCGTCCTTTGACTGGGTTATGCCGATGTAATGCCGGAAGCCCAGTTCGGTTGCGGCAGCAGATAAAGCCAGAGTCACATCCAGGTCAGCCACAGCGGGATAGGACAGCGGCAGATACTGCTGCGAGGTATACTCATCGCGTACCGCGCCCCATGTGATCACAAGGTCAGTGGCCTCCATAAACTTTTGCATCGCGCCGGAGGTGCCTACCCGGATCAATACTTTTGCCCCGAGATGCGCCAGTTCCTGAACCGTGATTGCAGTAGACGGACCGCCCATGCCGGTCGAAACGGCAGACACCATTTCACCTTGCAGCGTGCCGCTGTAGGCGCAGAATTCACGTGTGCGGGAAACTTCTTTGGCATCTGCAAACAGTTCCGCGATCATTGGCACGCGATCGGGATCCCCGGGCAGCAGCACGTAGCGCCCGATTGTGCCCGGAGAACATCCGAGCAGACCGTGGTTGGCATATTCTTCTCTGGATATCTTCACTAAAAAAACCTCCAAGCATTTTATATTCGTTAATTGCCGTGTTTGAATGGCACGCTGGTTTAAAGCCCTGGGTTTTTAAGCGACATTTCCCACAATTCGCTATTTCGGCAAAAAGCGAAGAAATCCTTTAGTTCTTTCCCACCATGGCCTTTGGTGTCCGGATTCACCACCAATGCTTGGCTTGGGCAAGATTGCCTTGCCGGTTTCAGAATTTTCATTATAATACTTTTACCGCTTCCCTCCCGGGTTAGTTTTTAAATCTGTGACACTGTTTTCGGGGGAATAGCGCAGGCAGCTACTAATGATTTATCTAGTTTGGTTTGCCGCTTGCAGAGAGAGTTGATTATTGGTCTCCGGAAAGAGACTTTCATCGCCCAAATTGCTGGCTACAAATCCGCAAGTTGCGCCGAAAACAATGTGGTCAAGGATCGATAAAAGGGGAGTCATGGGTTTCTTGTGAGAAATGGTCAGGCCAAGGTTGGAGGGCAACCCTTCAAGAAACATCCAATAGAGCATTCCTATGCCGATTCCCTTGACTACAGCGTGATCCCGGCCGGTTAAGGATAATAAATAGGTGGTTCCTATCCCCGCTGTTACCGTCAATACCTGGTTTGCGACAGCGCCAATAATCTTACCCGGCAAGGTGTCTAATTGATTATCTTTGACAAAAAGACTGCTGGCCGCTTTTTGGTAAGTCTGTTCGGTCAAACCTTTCCGATACTCAATATTATTGATGATCTTTCCCGGCAGCGAAGCGATTACCCCTGTGATAACACCGAGCATGATCCGATCTTTGATTTTCAAGTTATAAATCCCCTCCTGAAAAGTACTTTATCCAATTAAAAGAGGATTATGAATGGGTGATAGTTATCCAGGTGGAAGCGTTAAACACAATAGGTTATCCAAAACTTAGGAGGGAAATTATTACACATCCAAGATACGACAAGATTCCCGAAGGAAGATTTCCGCCGGGAAGAGAAATTTACGGATTGGACGGTAAGGGCATGAAATAGGGCTCAGGGTTTGTTTTTAGAGATATTCGCGCTTGGTACTTCTGTCTAAAGCAAGAATCGATATATGCTATGAATGATGAATAATGGAGGTGGCTTGATATCTTGCCCCGAAAATATGTTATTCGGAAAGACCGTAATATGGTTCTAAGCTTGCATCAGGACAAGCTTTTCGAAAACATTCTCTTCCAGACAATACTCAACACCATTCCTATCGGACTCTTTATCTTCGAGGCTGACGGTAAAATTTCAATTGCCAACGGGGAGGCAAAGCGTATTTTTGCCTGTACAGTTTCCCCGGAAAGTATTTACGATTTTAGCAAATATAAAGTCTGCCGTCTTGAAACCGGGGAACCAGTGGAGCCGGATTGGCTGGCTGCCCAAGTGCTGTTACACGGACGGGAGATCAAGGGTGCAATAATAGAAATAGAAAGGTTTGACGGCACGACAACTACGATCACTTTATCAGGAGCCCCGGTTGAGAACGATTCAGGCCGGATAACCGGGGCAGTAGTGGCCGTCGAAGAGATAACCGAACACATTAAAGCCCAAAAATTATTGCGTGACCGGGAGAAGCAGCTCGGTCAGGAGTTGGAGACAGCCAAACTGCTTCAAGATGTTAGCACGAAGCTGATTCAAGCCAACAATATCGACTTGCTTTATGATCAAATTCTGGAAACGGCGATGATGCTCCTGCGGTCTGATTACACCTGCTTTCAACTATTCAAACCCGAGCGCGGGGCGGAAGGAGAACTGTATCTCCTGAGGCACCGTGGATTTAACGAATCCGACGTCAAGGCATGGAAATGGATCACCCCGCACTCGCGGAGTTCCTGTGGAATGGCCTTGAAGACCCGGCGAAGAGTAGTCTTTCCAGATGTGACACAGTGCGATTACATGGCCGGCGGCATCTATCTTGATTCTTATCTTAAAATCGGGATCCGCGCCGTTCAGACAACACCGCTGCTTTCTCGTGACGGGACCATCATCGGTATGTTCTCCACATACTGGCGCAAACCCCATGAGCTAACAGAAAGCGAAATCCGTATTCTGGATGTCTTAGCCCGCCAGGCTGCAGATTTAATTGAGCGTACACAAACCGAGCAGGCTCTACGAAGGAGTGAGGAACGCTACCGTAATCTTGCCAGAAAATTGCAGGAGGCAGACCGGCGAAAGGATGAATTTTTAGGCGTTCTCTCCCACGAGATTCGCAATCCGCTCACCTCGATCATGCTTTGCCTCACTTTGTTGAGTAAGGCGGAAGCAGGTAGTGATCAGGCTGCAAAGGCCATGGAAATCATGGACCGTCAGGTTAAACAGCTCTCCCGCCTGGTGGACGATCTGCTTGACATCACCCGGATCACTCGAGGCAAAATCGAGATAAAAAAGGAGTTAGTCGAGCTGGGCAACCTGGTGCTCCGCACCATGGCAGACTTCCAAACAAACTTTCAGGAGAAAGGGGTTAAACTCGAACTCAATCCGGCTCCAGAACTCCTATACGTGGAAGCCGACCCTGTCCGCCTCTCGCAGGTAGTGGGAAACCTTCTGCATAATGCTGTTAAGTACACGGAAGCCGGAGGTTATACCCGGGTAACCGTATCCAAAGATAGCCTTCAGGAATGCGCATATGTCCGTGTCGAAGACAATGGCCAGGGGATCAGTCCGGAGATATTAAAAATTATTTTTGAGCCCTTTGTCCAGGGCGATACTACTCTTGACCGCAATGGAGGCGGACTGGGACTTGGGTTGGCCCTGGTAAACGGACTGATAAGAATGCACGGCGGTTCGGTGAGTGCAAGCAGCGATGGTCCCGGGCAGGGGGCTGCGTTTACCGTGCGCCTGCCCTTGGCCGCCGGACCGGTTGTTGCCGCCAATAATGAAGCCGCTACAACAGCTTCATATTATCGCAGGCGGGTCATGGTGATTGAAGATAACTACGATGTTGCTGAATCGTTAAAATCGCTTTTAGAAACCGACGGCCATACTGTCTTTTGGGCACCGGACGGCTACAAAGGGCTTGCTAAGGCCAGGGAGATAATCCCTGAAATTATAATTTGCGATATTGGGCTTCCCGGTATGAACGGCTACCAGGTTGCCCGGGAAATTCGTGCCATTGATCATCTGAGGGATGTCTATTTAATTTCGCTAACCGGATACGCACGCCCTGACGACCTGAGGCGGGCCAGGGAGGCCGGATTCCAATCTCAGCTTGCTAAGCCGGTTGATCTGGAAATGTTGCGGGCAACGCTTGCCCGGGTAATACAAAAGCAGGAACCTTAAGCTTCCGCCTGGCTTTGCAGCGCGGTGTTTGTCGATTAACAGAGGTAAATAAATTGGGGAAAGACCGTTCGCGATCTTTCCCCCAATTTATGTACGCCCGGCGAGAGCGATAGCTCGGCGATATTAATAAATTCATTCCTCTCCGCCTTTTTTTACACCAATCGACTTGCGCTCGGCATACTTAAGTTAGGGCTTCCTGCGCAAGCCGGAAAGCCTTTAAAATAAGGACTTTTTGCCCTTT
>ERZ773359.3960-NODE-3960-length-16203-cov-5.766101_pt1 | contig 16203 bp, 22 predicted proteins | sample MGYA00374955_ERZ773359 | MGnify/ENA primary metagenome ERZ773359 (study PRJEB29098, sample SAMN04486028) | biogas fermenter metagenome | study: EMG produced TPA metagenomics assembly of the Biogas fermentation microbial communities from Germany - Plant 4 DNA1... | reverse complement strand
TTCATCTTAAAGATTATTGACACGTATTGTACTATTCATACAAATGTGCTACAATTAAAAAAAAGAGAATAGTTATGGTGCACAAAGATAAAAATAAATACAATACTTGCAAGCATAATAATGCAGTTAATAATTTTAACACAGCTAAAAACCAATGTCAATATACATTGGTTTTTTTGGATTTTTTAGCTTTCAACTCTTATTTCAAAACGTTCAAATATCACCGGATTAAAAAATTGATCACTATAAAAGGAAGTCCGTCTGAATCTAACAAATTCCCTGGTATTTTTATTAAGCCACATTGGAACTTCAATATTAAGCAGGCTGCAGATTTCTACAAGGCATTTTTCCAGCCTGTCCTGATATGTGCCTGTGTCGTCATCGATTTCATATGCTTTTTCGTCAAGGATAACTGTTCCCTTTATCAACTTTCCTGTCATTCGCATTTTTATTACATCCTTAATCAAGTCAGATTCATATTTGGAAAATTAACGGTCAATGGATTGTAATCGTCCGTAAAAGGTTCATAAAACACTTTTACAAGATATAAACCATCGGGTGGTGCCGTTACTCCCAAATCATTCCTTTCACCTTGTTCCAGTGCTTCTTTAATAATTTTGGCATCAAATCGTCCCTTTCCTATATCCACCATTGTACCAACCATTATTCTTACCATGTTGTAGAGAAATCCATCCCCTATGGTGTCGAAAATCAAAAAGTCCTTATCTTTCCACCATCCTGAATAATAAATAGTCCTGTCAAAGCTCCTTACACTGTGTCCTGAAGCGCAAAAGGCCTTGAAACAATGATGTCCGACAAAATAACCGGCAGCTTCCTTCATTGCTTCAAAATTGAGCCGGTCTCTTACATGCCAGCTTTTCTTTGACCAGATAGCTGACCTCTGAGGCCTGTTAAGAATTATATACCGGTAATGCTTGGCTTTTGCAGAAAACCTTGCACTGAAACTGTTGTCCACTTCTTCAGAAGAAACTATAACCACATCATCGGGCAGATAAGTATTAAGTGCCGGCACAAATTTTTCTGCCGGTATTCTGGTTTTTGTAGTAAAATTGGCTACCTGCCCCAGAGCATGCACTCCTCTGTCAGTTCTTCCCGCCCCTTCGGGGATTATTTCCTCTCCCGTAATTTTTTTGATAGCCTTAGAAAGTACCTCCTGAACCGATAATGCATTTTTTTGGAATTGCCATCCGTGGTATTGGCTTCCGTCATATTCAATTGTCAGCTTTATCTTTCTTTCCATCTGAGAAAAAACCTTTCTTTTGCAGATACGAAAGGATACTATACCTTTGGAATAAATGCCGCACCTACTATTCCGGCATCATTTCCCATTTTCGCAGTAACAATACGCCCTTCTTCTAAACCATAACTGGAGTAGGTTATGCTTTTCATTTTTTCTCTAAGCGGTTTCAGCAAATATTCTCCCTCTTTTGAAACTCCTCCGCCAATAGCGATTATTCCTGGCTGGAAGATATTCACCATATTTGCAAGACCTTCAGCCAGATATGTAATATAGTTGTCAACCACTTCAATACCTGTTTTATCTCCCATTTTTGCCGCATCAAAAGCGGTTTTTGCATTGATTTTGCTTAAATCTCCTTCAACCAGTTCTAAAATTTTGGAATCAGGATTTTTCTCGGCTGCTTCCTTTGTTTGCCTGATAAGAGCAGTTGCTGATGAATAGGCTTCCCAGCATCCTTTTCGGCCGCAACTGCATAGCTCACCATTCACTTTAATTACAGCATGTCCCAGCTCTCCGCCGGCTCCGTTAAATCCTGTATATAGCTTTCTGTCAATTATTATACCTCCACCTATACCTGTCCCAATAGTTATTATGATCGCATAATCTTCTCCCTTGGCTGCTCCTGCCACACTTTCTGCTATTGCTGCACAATTGGCGTCGTTCTCCAGATAGACAGGCAGAGAGATGGACTCCTGAATCATTTTTCTTACCGGAACATTTCTGAAGTTCAAATTATTATTATATATTATCACTCCATTTTCTCTGTCATGTATACCCGGGCTGCCAATTCCTATACTGTGTATTTCTTCTGTGGTTAATCCCTCTTCTTCAATAATGTCCAGAACGACTCTGCAGATGTCACCCACTATTTCTTCTGACTTTCTTGTTCTCCCTGTTGGAACGCTCTTTTTTCTGATGATTGTACCTTCTTCGTTTACTATACCTGCGGCAATATTTGTACCTCCTAAATCGACACCAATATAATACATTTTCTGGCCTCCCGTCTTAATCATTTTTCTTATTTTTTAGAAAAATTCTACTCCGATATGCTAATATATTAAATGATTAAATAATTTCGGTCAATAATTACTATTAAAAGATTAAAGATAGGAAGATGCTGATGATCAGAGGCAAAAATGTTATTTTAAGAACTGTCAGGCCCCAGGAGCTTGATCACCTGTACAACCTTATTTTCAACATAAACGAAAAAGGGCCCTACTGGCACCTTCATATACAACCGCTAAATGACTTTAAAAAAGAGTACGAGCGTACCGGATTCTGGTCTGTCGAAGAAGGCAGAATGATTATTGAAAACAAAGAAGGAGACATAGTCGGTGAAATCCTGTATTTTAAAGGTCTTGACTATCAGGCCGACTATGAAGTCGGATATGAACTTTTCGGCAAAGAATTCTCAGGGCGCGGATATATGAGTGAGGCTTTGCTACTGTTTTGCGCCTATATGTTCAGTGTCCGCCCTATAAGGCGTATTCAGGTAAATGTAATGGAAGATAATATTGCCAGCCGAAAAGTAGTCGAAAAATGTGGTTTTACTTATGAAGGAACGATGAGGTTTGCTACATTCCACCAGGGTAAATATCATAACCTGAGGCTTTACTCCCTTCTCAGGGAAGAATGCCCGCCTTTAAGTGAGCTTTTGGACAAATAAACACGCCATGTATAACTGTCGTATGATTTTGTCCTGAATTGTCCAAAATAAGTGATAATACTGGTTTACTCTTCTTATTCAGTCTGAAATTTTTTCAATTTCTTGCTTTGGGATAATTACAGTATTAATACTGAATGAGGGATGTTTAAATAAAATGGTATTATCACTTATTACAAAAACAATTATATTGTACCTGGTTGTTGTTGCTGCCATGCGTGTTATGGGAAAACGCCAGATAGGTCAGCTTCAGCCATTTGAATTTGCTGTAGCGGTAATGATTTCAGAGCTTGCTGCTATACCACTTACCGAAGATGGTAAAGATCTCTATCATTCAATCATACCTATAATAGTACTATTGGTTTTTCAGCTCCTTATATCATTTATGTCCATAAAAGGTGTCAGAATACGTGAAATAATATGTGGCAGACCATCGCTCTTAATACGCAATGGTAAGATTCTGGAGAAAAATATGCGCAAAGAGATGTATACCATTAATGATCTTTTGGAGCAACTCCGTTTTTACAGTATACCAAGTGTCAGAGATGTTGAATATGGAATACTTGAGACCAACGGACAATTAAGTGTTCTTTTAAAAAGTAATAAGCGTCCGGTAACTCCCGAGGACCTGAATATAAATCCCCCAAGGGAATGTTTTGACCATGACGTGATAATCGACGGGAAGCTTATTGGAAGAACTCTGGAAAAATTAAACCTTAAAAGGGAATGGGTCGACCAGCAGTTGAAGGAGCATGGAATTACGGATTATTCTCATGTTTTCTATGCAGCCATTGATAATCAAAATAAGCTCCATATTCAAAAACGTGGCGAATATCTTGAGTAAATTTTTTGCTTTGGAGTATAAGATTCTTTGTAAAATGCTGATCTATTCATATAATTTTGTGATTAACCAATTTTGTTTTCAACCCGTTTCATATTTATTTTCCGCATCAATGGTGTTTTTATCTGTCTCAAAATATCGGCAAGCTCAAAGGAGTTTTCAGGAAGTTCGTTAAGGTATATGCCTCCTGTCCCACCTTCTCCTTCCCTGTGAAAATCTGATCCCGATATTATTATTCCGCCAAAATCAAGAGCATGCCTGTAGGCTTTATCATTCATGGATTCATGCCCTGGATGCCCGTTAAACCCTTCAAAACCATCAACTATATCATCATATGTGCGTGAAACCCTCTTTCTGAAAGGATGAGCCTGAATCAGCAGTAAATTGTTTTCTGACGCCAGTTTTTTAAGTTCTTCTTTATTTAACAAATGCATATTTTCATTGCTGTAGAGAAAATCCTCATCGAACCCGTATATCAGCATATCATCATTGGTGCCCGGAAAAGCATATTCCATTCCAAGCATCACTTTAATTCCTGTTTTTAAACCTTCATCTTTGGTGGTTCTGTAGCCCTCGAGAAATATGTCGACTTTCTTCTTCCATGGCATAGATCCAAGGCTATCGAAAAACAGATCACAGAAGTGATCTGTTATACAAACACCGTCATAGCCTAATTCTTTATAAATCCTTATTCCCTGGCGGGCAGGAACCTTACCGCAGAAACTGGTTTCTGCAGTATGCATATGCGTCTCAATGAGAAATTGTCTCATGTTCAGCCTTCCTTCAAGTTATCCTTAATTGGGTCCAATCAAAAAATGAACCTGTAGCCAAACATTAAGATCAGGAAAACAATAACGAACAGGCTTGCCATCAAATCAAGCCGGGTGAAGTTTATTGTTTTTAACCTCGTCCTTCCCTCTCCCCCTCTGTAGCAGCGTGATTCCATTGCTTCTGCCAGCTCATCAGCTCTTTTGAATGCACTTACAAAAAGCGGGATAAGCACCGGGATGAAACTTTTCAGTCTCTGAAATATATTACCCGTATCAAAATCAGCTCCTCTTGAAGATTGGGCTTTCATTATACGCTGGGCTTCCTCCAGAAGGGTGGGAATAAATCTTAATGCAATTGACATCATCATTGCTATTTCATGGGACGGAACACCTATTCTGCCAAAAGGCTTCAGAAGTTTTTCAATACCATCAGTCATGGACATGGGAGTTGTAGTAAGTGTCATCAAAGAAGCTGTAGTAACCAGCATAACAAGTCTTAAAAACAATTTAACAGCAGAAATGAGTCCTTCATAAGTAGCTTTCACCGGACCTATTCTGAAAATAACAGTTCCCTCAACAAAGAAAATATTAAGTAATGCTGTCAATAGCAAAATGAATACAAGGGGTTTTATGCCCCTGAGCGTCTGTTTTACTGGTACACCGCTAATTAACAGCAGAATTAATGTAAAGGATCCCATCATGACATATTCGTTCCAGGAATCAACCATAAAAATAGCAACCATAAGAGCGGCAGTCCATATGATTTTAGTCCTTGGATCCAGACGATGCAAAACCGAATTTCCAGGAACATATTGCCCCAAAGTAATATTATTTATCACAGACTGCCACCTCCTGTCTGATTAATCAGGTTATCCAGAACTTCTACAGCACTTTCCACTGTCAGAACGGGCTGCGGTAAGCCATTAATATCTTGTGCGAGAGTGTTGAAGAGTTCTGTTATTTGAGGTATATCCAAGCCCATGGTGCTGATTTGTTCTGACTTTAAAAATACATTTTCAACCGTATCGCACATTACAAGTTCTCCATTATTCATTACAGCTACCCGATGACAATATTCTGCAATATCATCCATGCTATGGGATATGAGCACTATAGTTGTTCCTTCTTTTTTGTTCAGTTCAGTGAGTATATTGAATACTTCACGGCTGCCGCTGGGGTCAAGCCCGGCGGTTGGTTCATCGAGAACAAGGACTTTGGGCTTCATAATCAAAACCCCTGCAATGGCCACTCTCCTCTTTTGACCGCCGGATAATTCGAATGGTGATTTATCAAGCAGTTCGGGAGAAAGATCCAACAAATCAATAACCTGTAACACTCGTTCTTTGATCTCAGCCTCACTAAAATTCATCCTTTGAAGACCAAATGTTATGTCCTTGTATACAGTCTCTTCAAAAAGCTGCTGTTCAGGATATTGAAAAATTAAGCCTACCTTTTTTCTGAGTTCTTTCAGATTTTTACCTGTAATTGGTTGTCCATCAACCTCAATATTTCCTGACGTTGGTTTCAAAATACCGTTAAAATGCTGTACAAGAGTTGATTTTCCTGATCCTGTATGCCCGATAATCCCGAAAATTTCTCCTTCTTTAATAGATAGGTTTATATTTTTCAGGGCCTCTTTTTCATAGGTGGTTCCGGGCATATAAACATAATTAAGATCTTTTACTGTTATTATGTCCTTTGCATGCGATGAATTATTTAAATTAATCTGTTGACGCTTTTTGACAAATGGAGTGACATCCTTATATTTAATTATGTTTTTTAACGCGGAAACCATCTCACTCCGGGTAATTGGAAGACCATTTATGCTAAATCCGCGTTTTTTTAATCTGTCAGCCAAATCAGTAATTTTGGGGACATCCAGGCCTGCACTTCTGACAGTTTCTATTCTTTCAAAAATTGAGCGTGGAGTTCCTTCAAGGAGAATCCGGCCTTCCTGCATAATAATAGCTCTGTCAGCATAAGTAGCCTCACTCATATGATGGGTAATGAGTACAATAGTTATCCCCTTTTCTTTATTGAGCTTATGCAGTATGGACATTACATCTTTTCTTCCCTGAGGATCAAGCATGGAAGTAGCTTCATCCAGAACAATACACTTGGGTTCCATAGCCAGTATACCTGCTATTGCTATCCTTTGTTTCTGGCCACCCGAGAGCATATGAGGTGAATGCTGCGCATAATCCATCATATCCACAAGCTTTAAGGAAGCATCCACTCTTTCCCTGATTATTTCCTGCGGAAGTCCAAGATTTTCAGGTCCAAAAGCCACATCCTCCTCCACAGTTGTTGAGACTATCTGGTTATCAGGATTCTGAAATACAAGCCCAACGTTTTTTCTTATATGCCATGTCAGCTCACCGTCTTTTGTATCCATACCATCTACATATATAGCTCCTTCGACGGGGATTAAAAGCGCATTCAGAAGCCGGGCAAGAGTAGATTTGCCAGATCCGTTACGTCCCAGTATAACTACGAATTCACCCTGCATTATATTTGCCGTTACTCCATCAACTGCTCTGTCATATAGGTAACTTTCGGCTTGAGTTCTGTATTCATAACTGACATTATCAATTCTTATCATTTCGTTCATAATCTTCACCCTGTATGCCGGCCTGAGAAAATCCAGAATCTATTATTTACATCAAAGCGATAATGAATGATTTCCGGATCAGGACGCAGGAACCGTCCACTGTCCTACTATTATTCATTAAAGCAATAATGGAGAACGGTAAACCCGCTCTCCATTTTTATTTACAGCAATATATTATTTACAGGTCATTGAGATATAATGTCATTCAAGACCCTTTTAGACAAGCTCGAGTACTACAACAGGAGCTCCGTCGCCTCTTCTTGCACCAAGTTTGTATATGCGGGTGTAACCACCTTTTCTGTCCTTGTACTTTGGTGCAATTTCATCAAATAATTTATTTGTAAGATTGATGGTATTTCCATTCTCATCTTTTACTCTGTAGACCCAGTTCATTATATAGCGTCTGGCAGCAAGTCGGGATGGAGCATCGACTGTTTTAAGCACAGTCTTTGTTTCCCTTTCTACAACTTCATACTTATTACCGTTTTTTGAAGTAACGGTCTTAAGCATTTTACGGCCCTTGCTGTCTAAAACCGGAGCACTTACAGTTATATTTTTTGAAGCTGAGAAATTATCGCATTCTCTGACTGCCATTGCAATCAGTTTTTCTGCTATGCTTCTAACTTCCAGTGCCCTGGTTTCAGTTGTTTCAATACGCCCATGCTGGATCAGAGAGGTTACGAGACCTTTTAACATTGCCTTACGCTGATCAGTAGGTCTTCCTAATTTTCTTTGTGTAGGCATTTTGTTTCCTCCCTTGACTAAATTCTAATATGGTTTAATCTTCCGAATCAGCAAGTTTCAAACCTAAAGCTGCGAGTTTTGTAACCACTTCTTCAAGTGATTTACGGCCGAGATTTCTGACTTTCATCATTTCTTCTTCGGTCTTGCTGATAAGTTCTTCAACAGTATTAATACCTGCTCTCTTCAAGCAGTTGTAGGAACGAACCGAAAGGTCAAGTTCTTCAACAGTCATTTCAAGAACTTTGTCGCGTTCAGGCTCTTCCTTTTCAACGAGAACCTCAGTATTTTTAGCCCTGTCAGTCAGGTTTATAAACAGACTCAGATGATCACTCAATATCTTAGCGCCGAGGCTGACAGCTTCATCCGGCGCAATTGATTTATCAGTCCAGACTTCAATAGTCAGCTTGTCATAGTCTGTTATTTGACCAACTCGGGTATCTTCTACCGTATAATTCACTTTTCTGACAGGTGTATATATTGAATCAACAGGAATTATTCCTATAGGTTGATTCGGCAGTTTATTCTTTTCGGCAGAAACATAACCACGTCCATGACTGACATTGAGCTCCATAAAAAATCTGTTTGTACCGGTTAAAGTCGCAATATGCAAGTCCGGATTTAAAATTTCCACATCGGAATCTGCTTTTATATCTGAAGCTTTAATCTCGCCTTCACCCTCGTAATCAATATACAAGGTTTTGGGTTGGTCGCTGAACAACTTCATGCGAAGCTCTTTAATATTAAGAATAATCTCTGTTACATCTTCTACAACTCCGGGTATGGTACTGAACTCGTGCAACACTCCATCAATTTTAATTGATGTAACTGCAGCACCCGGAAGAGAAGAGAGAAGTATTCTCCTCAAAGAGTTTCCCAATGTGATTCCATAGCCTCTCTCCAGAGGTTCTACAACAAACTTTCCATATGAATTGTCCTCAGCAACTTCAACGCACTCAATCCTCGGCTTTTCCATTTCGATCATCGATCAACCCTCCTTGGGTTATTTTATTCTGAGGGTAAAAGTTTAAGAAAATTACTTAGAGTACAACTCAACGATGAGATGCTCCTGAACATCGAGGTCAATATCCTCTCTGGTTGGCAATGCAACAACTTTACCCTGTAGATTTTCCTGATCTGCTTCAAGCCAGTTAGGTACAACCTTAGAGCCTGTCACATCAAGAATTTCTTTAAAGCGGGGGGACTTTCTGCTCTTTTCTCTTACAGTTATAACATCCCCTACTTTGACCAAATATGATGGTATATTAACCTTCTTACCGTTTACTTCAAAATGCCCGTGATTTACAAGCTGACGAGCTTCGGCACGGGTTGTACCAAAACCTAATCTGTACACAACATTATCAAGTCTGGTTTCAAGCAGTTGTAGCAGGTTTACACCTGTGATACCGCTCATGCGGTTTGCCATTTCAAAGTATTTTCTGAACTGTTTCTCCAAAACGCCATAGAATCTCTTGGCTTTCTGCTTCTCACGAAGCTGAAGACCGTATTCAGAAATTTTCTTTCTTTGAGAGCCATGCTGTCCAGGCGCATATGGCCTTCTTGCAATAGCACATTTATTTGAATAGCATCTTTCACCCTTCAGGAAAAGTTTCTGACCTTCTCTTCTGCAGAGTTTACAAGATGCATCTGTATATCTTGCCATTAATCCTTACACCTCCATTAAACTCTTCTTCTCTTAGGCGGTCTGCAACCGTTATGAGGTATTGGGGTTACATCCTTAATTGAACTAACTTCCAGTCCTGCTGCCTGGAGTGCACGAATAGCTGCCTCACGTCCGGCACCGGGACCCTTTACATAAACCGCAACTGTTTTGAGACCATGCTCCATGGCTGCCTTGGCCGCCGCTTCAGCTGCTTGCTGAGCTGCGAATGGAGTGCTTTTTCTTGAACCTCTAAAGCCCAAACCTCCTGCACTGGCCCATGAAATAGCATTACCCTCAACGTCGGTTATGGTCACTATTGTATTATTAAATGAAGAACGAATGTGCGCTGCACCGCGTTCAATATTCTTTTTCTCTTTTCTTTTCCTGGATCTTCTAACAACCTTCGCTGCCATCTAATTACCGACCTCCTGCTTACTTTTTCTTGTTGGCAATGGTCTTTCTCGGACCTTTTCTTGTTCTTGCATTAGTTTTTGTTCTTTGACCTCTTACAGGTAAACTAACTCTGTGCCTGATACCACGATAACACCTGATTTCCATAAGGCGTTTTATATTCAATGCTATTTCTGTTCTGAGGTCGCCTTCTACCCTGTATTCTCTTTCAATAGTGTCGCGGAGCTTCGCAACCTCTTCATCTGTAAGATCGCGCACGCGTGTATCGGGATTGATACCCGTTTTTTTCAATATTTCGTTTGAGCGGGCTCTTCCGATCCCAAAAATATACGTAAGACCGATCTCCACTCTTTTATCTCTTGGCAAGTCAACGCCTGCTATACGAGCCAAATTACTACACCTCCGATGGTACTTGTGTAACCTTATAAATTTGATATTTCACGTTTAATACTCATATTAATTCATAAAGAATAAATATATATATATAAATTTCCACAAACCCTTCGAACAAAAGTCCGAAGGTCAGCCGCTTATGGAAAATTTATTTTCCGAAGGATAATTCATGCAACCGGCAGTTAACCGGTTGCAAATATATTAACCCTGTCTTTGCTTGTGTCTTGGGTTAATGCAGATTACCATCACACGGCCTTTTCTGCGAATAACCTTGCACTTTTCACAAATCTTCTTAACTGATGGTTTAACCTTCATAGCTTTGAACCTCCTGTCTTTGGGCTGCTTTACTTGCCCCTCCAAGTTATACGACCACGAGTAAGATCATAGGTCGACAATTCTACGGTCACTCTGTCACCGGGAAGTATACGAATATAATTCATTCTGAGCTTTCCCGATATATGGGCGAGAATTACATGTCCATTTTCAAGTTGAACTCTAAAAGTCGCATTTGGAAGTGCTTCCAATACCGAACCTTCAAGTTCAATGACATCTTCTTTTGACAAACTAAATTCCTCCTCGCTCATCTTGTTTATCAGTTAATTCATTTTTATATCTCAAAACAGCTTGCTGAAGATCAGAATCAAGTAACTTTCTCTTCATTAAAACTGTTCTCGATATTTGTTCATCAACCTTGTTAGTTATATTAAGATGTTTTATCTTTTTTTTCTTAGGATTATTTAATTTCCTTATCATACCATCAGCAATCAATACATGATTATCATCTACCACATCAATAATAATAAATAAGTTGCCTTTATCCCGGCCTGCACGTGACCATGCAAAACGACCAATGACGGTATCCAAGGGAATTTCTCCTTTTTGTATTCTCATACGGTTACTTTCAAAAATTCAAGCCCGGCTAAGATTTATTTAAGCTGTTTTACTGCAATTTTATTGCAGCAATTATATATTCTATATCAAATTAGACTCTTTTTCAAGATTCTTCTCTATTTTCGTGAAAATTAATATAATCTGGTCAATATTTCCGGCCCGTCTGGTGTAACTGCGATGGTGTTTTCATGATGGGCAGATAATTTGCCGTCTGCCGTTACTACTGTCCAGTTGTCACTCAATATTCTTACCTGCCAGGTACCAATATTGACCATTGGTTCTATTGCAAGTGTCATGCCATTCAAAATTCTGGGTCCGCGCTCTCTTGTACGGTAGTTGGGAATCTGTGGCTCCTCATGCATCTGAGTACCGATTCCATGACCGACAAAATCACGAACCACCGAATAGCCTTGACTTTCGACATACTCCTGGATAGCGGTTGATATATCAACTATACGATTTCCCTCAACGGCACATGCCATTCCCCTTCTGAAAGCTTCTTCAGTGACAGTGATAAGTTTTTGTGCTTCGTCGGAAATTTTACCTACAGGATATGTCCTCGCAGCATCACCATGATAGCCATCCAGTATGGCTCCAGCATCTATACTTATTATGTCACCCTCTGAAAGAACAGTATCTCCAGGGATGCCGTGTATAACCTGATTGTTGATAGAGGTACAAATCGAGCCTGGAAAATCAATTCCGCCATATGCGCAGGGAAAACCCTTAAAGGAAGGTATTGCTCCCTCTTTACGTATTATTTCCTCTGCTATCCTGTCCAGTTCCCTGGTAGTGATACCTGGCCGGATGATCTGTGCAAGTTTGTGGTGGATTTTAGCGACCACTTCACCTGCTCTTCTCATTTTATCCAGTTCTCTTTGCGACTTCACAACAATCATTTTATTTCCTCTTTATTTTAATTCCTTCTTTATTTTTCATTAATTTTATCAATAATGGCGATTATCTCTTTTGTTGTTTCTTCAATGGATTTAGCGCCATCTACATTTATCAGCTTTCCCTTATTTTCATAATAGTCTATTAATGGGCTTGTCTGCGCATGGTATGTTTTAAGTCTCTCTAAAACAGTCTCTTCTTTGTCATCATCTCTAATATAAAGCTTGGATCCACAAGCATCACAAACTCCATCTACTTTTGGCGGATTGTTTTCTATGTGGTAAGTGCGACCACATGAACACATTCTTCTTCCAGCCATTCTCTTAATAATTACCGCATCATCAACACTTATATTTATTACCAGATCGATCTCTGCCTGGATTTTTTCAAGCATCTCATCGAACTTTTCTGCCTGAGGAATGGTTCTGGGAAATCCGTCCATGATAAACCCTTTTTTGCAGTCGGGTTTTTGAATTCTGTCCTCTACAATACTTACAGTAACGTCATCGGGAACGAGCTTTCCGGCATCTATATAACTTTTTGCAAGAACACCCAGTGGGGTGTTTTCTTTAATATTACTTCTGAAAATATCCCCTGTTGAAATATGAGGAATTTTAAGTGTGTTTGCTAAGATGGCCGCCTGCGTACCTTTTCCTGCGCCGGGAGGCCCAAGCATGATCATTCTCATAGTGTCACAACCTTGTACATGAATATTGCTTCCAATAATTATACCCAAAACTGTTTATCTCAATAACGGTACAAAAGCGGATAGCTAAAATAATACATCCGCTTTGTGTACCATAATATAATAACAGAATTATAATTATTCAAGGAAACCTTTATAATGCCTCATCATCAGCTGGGATTCAATTGCCTTGGCTGTCTCTAATGCAACACCAACCATAATGAGCAATGATGTTCCGCCAAACCACATATTCGGCACACCTGTGATAAACTCCAGCAAACTGGGCAGAATTGTTACCAAAGCCAGGAACAATGCTCCGAACCATGTAATACGATTAAGTACTTTTGTAATATAGTCACTTGTTGGTTTACCAGGTCGAATGCCCGGAATAAATCCGCCATTTTTTCTGATATTATTGGCAAGCTCAACAGGATTAAATGCAATCATTGTATAGAAGAATGTAAAGAAAAGTACTAATAAAGCTGTAACGAGCATATATAGCGGATTTCTGCTGAAATTCATCAAGCCGAGTAAGAATTTATTTGTTGTATTAGGTGCTGCAAGGCTTATAACTGTAGGTATGAATGAAAGGATTGACATGGCAAAGATAATGGGCATAACACCTGCAACATTAACTTTCATTGGTATATGAGTACTCTGCCCGCCATACATTTTTCTACCTACAACACGCTTAGCATATTGAACAGGTATTCTTCTTTCTGCTTCAGTTACATAGATAACCATTACAACAACTGCAACGAAAACAAGTACTATTCCAAGAACAATCAAAATCCCCAGAGCAAGCATACCTTCCATTGAATAACCGACTACGATAGCATATAAAGCTTTGAAGGCATCAGGCCCGCTTGAGATGATATTGACGAAGATGATTAATGATATACCGTTACCAATACCATATTCATTAATCTGCTCACCAAGCCACATAATAAATGCTGTTCCTGCTGTCAAAGCCAATGTTATGGTGAGGTAGGAAAGCACATTGCGTCTAGTAATAGCATCTCTGAAACCTATATACATGAATGTAGCCTGTAGAAAACCCAGTATTACTGTCCCATAACGTGTCCATTCAGCAAGTTTCTTTCTTCCTTCCTCGCCTTCCTTCTGCATTCTTTCAAGAGCTGGAATTGCGATGGTCAGAAGCTGCATGATGATGGACGCATTTATATATGGGGTAATGGACATCGCAAATATGCTTGCCCTCTCAAAAGCGCCACCACCAATTATATTCAGATAGCCGAACAGGCCACCTGCCTGGGTACTGGCAAACTGAGCAAGAACAGCAGCGCTCATTCCAGGTACAGGTATGAAAACACCCAACCTGTACACTAAGAGCAACAATGCTGTTAATATAAGCTTTTTTCTTAAGTCAGCAATTTTCCAGGCGCTCCGGAATGGTGAGAGAACACTCTCCATCTTAAATCACCTCAGCCTTTCCTCCTAAAGCTTCAATCTTTTCGGCAGCAGATTTTGTAAATCTGGCAGCCTTAACAGTAAGCTTCTTGGTAAGATTCCCGGTACCTAAAACTACTATACCATCGTTTACCTTCTTTATAACGCCGGCTTCTTTTAAGAGCTCGGCAGTAACTTCTGTACCATTATCGAATCTCTCTAAATCGGAAAGATTTACTTCTGTATAAACTTTTCTAAAGATGTTATTAAAACCCCTCTTGGGAACTCTTCTTACTAAAGGCATCTGACCGCCTTCGAAACCAATTCTTACTCCGCCGCCGGACCTGGCTTTTTGACCTTTATGTCCTCTTCCAGCTGTCTTACCAAGACCGCTGCCATGGCCTCTTCCTTTACGTTTTGGAGCCTGTTTGGGTGATCCAGGTTTTAGCTCAAACAGTTTCACTGGCTGCACCTCCTTTTATACTTCTTCAACTTCTACTAAATGTGATACTTTATTTATCATACCACGAATTTGTGGGTTGTCTTTTTGAACAACAGTCTGCCCTATTTTCCGAAGACCCAGAGCGGCTACTGTAGCCTTCTGATCTTCTTTGCTTCTAATTGTACTCCTTTTAAGAGTAATTCTCAAGTTGCCCATTGAAAGCTACCTCCTATCCTAGGATTTCCTCAACGCTCTTTCCTCTTTTTCTTGCAACTTCTTCTACAGTCATCAACTGTGAAAGTCCCTTAATAGTAGCATTAACCATGTTTGTAGGATTACTGGAACCTAATGATTTGGTATAGATATCCTTAATACCGGCAAGTTCCAGCACTGCTCTTACGGGACCTCCGGCAATAACACCAGTACCTTCTCTGGCAGGTTTCAACAATACCTTGCCTGCTCCGAAAACGCCCAAAATTTCATGGGGAATACTGGTGCCAACCCTTGGCACTACCATAAGATTTTTCTTGGCTGCTTCAATTCCCTTACGTATAGCATCAGGAATCTCGGCCGCCTTTCCGCTGCCAACACCAACATGTCCGTTCTCATCACCAACAACTACAAGAGCGCTGAATCTAAAGTTTCTACCACCCTTAACAACCTTTGTAACACGGCTGATATTGACAACTTTTTCTTTTAAGTCCAGAGTACTCGGATCAATTTTTTGCAATTTGTTCCCCTCCTTCTACTAAAGGTGATCAGAATTCGAGGCCGGCTTCTCTTGCGCCGTCAGCGAGTTCCTTGACCCTTCCGTGGTATAGGTAACCGCCTCTATCGAAAACTACCTTGTTAATTCCTTTTTCTTTTGCCTTATTACCAATAAGCTTGCCTACTTCTCTTGCAGCAGATTTATTGCCTGTATAAGCAAGCTTACCCTTGAGAGCTTCATCCAATGTGGATGCCGCAACCAGAGTGGTGCTGTTAACATCATCGATAATCTGGGCATATATATGTTTTGAACTCCTAAACACGCACAAGCGTGGTCTTTCCGGTGTTCCAAAAATTTTACGACGTACACGAACATGTTTACGACGTCTTACTTCATTCCTGTCGATATACTTTATCATAACACACTCACTCCCCTCTCCAACTACTTGGCGGTCTTGCCTTCTTTTCTGATTACATATTCACCGACATATCTGATTCCTTTGCCCTTATACGGCTCAGGTGGACGTTTCTTACGAATATTTGCTGCTACTTCACCAACAAGCTGCTTATCAATACCTTTAACAACTATCTTGTTAGCTGCAGGAACTTCTATGGTGATTCCCTCGGGTTCTTCAATTTCTATTGGATGTGAATATCCCAGGTTCATAACAAGTTTCTTGCCCTGTTTCTGAGCTCTGAAACCGACACCTACAATTTCCAGTTCTTTTTGGAATCCCTCAGTTACACCCGTGATCATATTGGCAATAAGTGTACGGGTCAAACCATGGAGAGCTCTGTTCTGCTTAAGATTATTTGGAC
>ERZ773359.3957-NODE-3957-length-16221-cov-8.004763_pt1 | contig 16221 bp, 17 predicted proteins | sample MGYA00374955_ERZ773359 | MGnify/ENA primary metagenome ERZ773359 (study PRJEB29098, sample SAMN04486028) | biogas fermenter metagenome | study: EMG produced TPA metagenomics assembly of the Biogas fermentation microbial communities from Germany - Plant 4 DNA1... | reverse complement strand
ATATGCAAACAGAACTTCCCTTTTGGTGCATTATCCATTTCTGAATACTGTAAAAATCATATTAATGAATATAGGGTACAGTGGTATACTGGCAGAAGACGCACAATCTATCATCTGCGAAAATACCATATTTAACGAGAAAGTTTCTGGTGCTAAAAACCTTGAATGCTTGCGATTTTTGGCGGATTGTGGTTTATGCGTTGAAGGCATGGACATAAATAACAAAAAGCAAAAATTGACAGATATCCAAACTATAAAGATAAGTTATCCGGATGATCCTATGATGTTGACAGGTTTGAAGGTGATGGCAACAGCAGAAAGAGAACATGGCACGCTCGTCAACCAGGATATTTTTCTGCGTTGTGATTACAGGGTATTGAAAAAAGAAACAACAGATGTATTTTTCGTAATGCAGGATATGATCAGGCCTTTATCTTCAGAAATACAGGATTTCATTCAGGAACTGCACTATCGCTATTTAAATAAGGGGCTTAACTGTATTGTAGAAATAAAAGGTTTTCATATTTACATAATGTATTGTTATAAACGAAAAGTGGTATGGGGACTCAATGCTTCTCTTAATACTGGTTATCATATTAATGTGAAACCGACAAAGACAGAGGAATATACTGATTCAATTAAAACATTTTCTCCAATTTTACAGGATTTGATTGCCAAAGGATATGGCTGTGGCAGAAAAAGAGAAATCGGTCGTTGTGATGGCGGCTGCCATGGTCTTCGCATCTCCTTGGATGATTCGGTTTTAGATCTAAAAGAGGATATTAAAACATGGTTTGATCAGGAAATATTATGCTTGCAAAAGCGATAACATTACCTTATAGAAATTTTGCTCTGTTTTTATGTTTTTTTAACGGATTTAGTTAAATTTTGGAAGTTAATATTGTTTTTCTTTTCCTTTTTGATTATAATAAGGAATATTAAATTAAAAAGAATGAGTGGTGGATTGAATGATTACGAGCATTATTATCAGGACTAGAAGATACGGAGGGATTTAATTATGACAGAAGCAAAAGTAATGACAATACAAGATATTTCATGTTATGGCCAGTGTTCACTTACTGTGGCACTGCCTATTATTTCTGCCTGTGGAATAGAGACGGCGATTCTGCCATCCGCAGTTCTTTCAACCCATACCGGAGGATTTATGAATTTTACGTTTCGTGATCTCACGGATGATATTCCTAAAATAATGGAACATTGGATGAGAGAAGGTATCAAGTTTGACTGCATTTATACCGGTTATCTTGGAAGCTTGACGCAAATTGAGTATGTAAAAGCGCTTTTCAAAAATGTATTAAAAGAAGGAGGACTGAAAATAGTTGATCCGGCAATGGCGGATAATGGAAAGCTTTATTATGGCTTTGATACAGACTTCGCCCATGCAATGGCCGGTCTTTGTGGAGAAGCGGATATCATCCTCCCAAACATAACAGAAGCTTGCTTTATGTGTGATAAGGAATTTATCCCCAAACATCATACACAGGAATATATAGATGACCTGCTAACTGCACTGAATGACCTTGGTGCCAGGAAAATAGTCCTTAAGGGCGTGAGTTACGAAGAATCAAAACTGGGAATTGTTGTATATGACACGGAAACAGATGAGAAAATGGAATATTTTAATGAAAAAGTAGACTGGATGTCCCATGGGACTGGTGACTGTTATGCTGCAGCTTTTACGGGAGCAATCCTTCAGGGGATGAGCTTATATGACGCTGCTGCTTTGGCTGCGGACTTTGTTGTCGAAGCCCTCAGATTTACTAAGGGGGATGAAAATCACAAGTATGGTGTTAAGTTTGAAAAAGCACTTCCGATGTTGGTTGAGCGATTGAATAAATAGTAAAATTCCCAAAAGCGTTTAATAAATAAAGGTTTTTCGACTATTGTTCTTTTTTCGGGGATTTCACCCGAGATGACAATGGAAGAAAACCTTTATTTTTGTTTTGGGATATATAGACTTTATATTCAGTTTATTCTTGAAAATTATGGATGGTAATGGCATTATAGAATAAAGGCTCATGTACAATTTGAAAAAGTGGAAAGAGAAAGAGGGGGTTTTCGTGATGGAAAATGATCAATGGGTAAAAGAAACACTTAAGGAAAAAAATATTGATTTGATAGGATTTGCTGATTTATCAGAAATAGATACAGAAAAGCGTTATGACTATCCTCATGCCATTTGCTTCGCTGTTGCTTTAAAGGTGTTTCCCAGTACAGACAGTGAGTTGGCTAAAGAGTATTATGATGAGTTCAATGCTGTAAACCAAAGACTTCGTGAAACCAGTAATTTTCTTGTAGAAAAGATCATGGAGCGAGGGTTTAATGCATATTCGCTTTTTGAAGAAAGGCAAAATGAAACATTCAGGACCCAACTGCCTTTGAAGACGCTGGCTACACGATCAGGGCTGGGATGGATTGGAAAACCAGCTATTCTTGTAACAAAAGAATATGGCAGTGCGGTAAGGATTAGTGGTGTATTAACGGATATGCCGTTGACTTCGGGAACGCCGATTAATGAATCGCTTTGTGGAAGCTGTGAAGAATGCGTTAAGCATTGTCCGGGACATGCTATCAAAGGGAATATATGGAGTGTGCATATGGACAGAGACAACCTGGTGGATCCATTCAGGTGTATAGATACGATTATTGAAAGAGGCAGAGTGTTTAATGTAATGGAGGGCGAATGTGACATCTGTATTTCCGTGTGCCCGTGGACAAAGCGATATAAATCGAGAACAGGAGAACTCAAATGATTATTTGGGTGAGTGGAGCATTTGGTTGAGGAAATAGTACAAAATACTGAGCAATAAAACTTGCAGTAAATTGCATAAAAAGTCGGGTATGGCCCTCAGTTGAAAATTATAATAAAAGTACAGTCGGAGAGGGGGATGTGTATGCTTGGATGGATAGAGGGTATTCAGAGGGCAATTGAATACATTGAGGATCATCTGACAGAGGAACTCAATATTCACGAAATAGCAGAAAAAGCCTGTGTTTCAGCGTTTTATTTTCAGAAAATTTTAATGCCCTGTGCGGGTTTACAGTAGGAGAATATATACGAAACAGAAGACTTAGCCTTGCAGCGCAAGAGCTTTCCAAAGCAGACGTCAAAGTAATTGATGTTGCAGTAAAGTATGGTTATGATTCTCCTGACAGTTTTACCCGTGCATTCACCAAATTTCATGGCATTCCTCCTTCGACAGCTAAATTAAGTGGTGCAAATCTGAAATTATTTGCACCACTTAAAATAAAGTTGATTTTGGAGGGCGGTACAATGTTGGATTACAAAATTGTTGAAAAGGCACAATTTACAGTTATGGGCAGGATAAGGAGCTTTAACACAGACACTTCCTATGACGAGATTCCAAAGTTCTGGCAGGAGCATTTGCAGAGCGAAGAAAGCAAAGTGGTTTGCGGAATGTACGGCATCTGCATGGATAATGATGGAAAAAATTTGACTACATGATTGCGGATAATTACTTGCCATGGAATGAAATTCCTGAAGGCTATGAAACCAGAGTGATTCCAGCTGGGACATGGGCGGTATTCCCGTGTAGAGGTCCATTGCCAAAACCATTGCAAGATGTCAATACAAGAATCTGGAGTGAGTGGCTGCCAAGTTGCAGGGAATATAAGCTTGCGGGCAACTATAATGTTGAAATGTATACTATACCTGAAGGGAATCCAGAGGATTATTATAGTGAAATTTGGATACCGGTTGAGAAAATATAAAAAATAGCATAGGCCATAAATTAAAAACGCCAATTACTTTTTAGTGATTGGCGTTTTTAATTGAAAGCAGAATAGAATTGGCAAACACATTTCAAATGACTTAACAGCAGACTATTTATGAATTATAATTTAAGTAAATCGGCTAGAGCCAGCATTTACTGTATTGAATACCGGGCTGTTCATGACACAGCGATATGATGTTCGTAATGATCCAGCGAAACATAGTGTATTTCAAAAAATGTATAAGTCAAATCACATTTATAAAAGAAAGAAGGAATAATATGTTAAGACTAAGGCCATACAGGAAAGAGGACGCCAAACACATAGTGACCTGGTGCAAAGAGGAAAGAGATTTTTATAAATGGACTGCTGGACTGCTTGGTGCATTTCCAATAACGGCGGAACGCATGAACGATGCTGTTTCTGAGAGAATTGAAAATGAGACATTTTTTCCGTTCGTGGCAGTTGATGAAGATGGACCAGCAGGATTTTTTATATTAAGGCAGCCTGGAGACAAAACAGATGAATTAAGATTTGGTTTTATAATCTTGAATCCAGATAAAAGAGGAAAAGGTTATGGAAAGCAAATGCTTCAGCTGGGAATGAAATATGCTCTTGAAATATATGGAGCCCAAAAACTCTCATTAGGTGTATTTGAAAATAATCCTCAAGCATATTATTGTTACACATCCGTGGGATTTAAGGAAAATAAAAAGGATGAGCCCAAAGTATACCATATATTGGACGAAACGTGGAAATGCATTGAGATGGTGTATGAAAAACCTGTGATTAAAGGAATACATCATGTGTCACTTAAATGCACTACTGAAGAATTTGAGGCTGCAAAGACATTTTATAGAAAGGTATTAAATCTGAAAATTGTGAGAACCTGGAATGAAGGTATTATGTTTGATACAGACAATGGCTTAGTAGAAATTTTCTGTAATGGCCCAGGGATAAAGGACCAGGGAGCAATCAGACATTTTTCACTTGCTGTGTCAGATGTTGATGCCATAGCAGATTCTGTGCAAAAAGCCGGATATGATGTTTTTATACCACCGAAAGATATTATTTTACCATCAGAACCTAAGCTGTATGCCCGAATTGCATTTTGCACCGGACCTTTGGGAGAGCAAATAGAACTTTTTCAGGAAAAAGAAGCGTAAGATTATTTTTGTATTTACTGCAAGACTTTTGATAGGTTTTGCAGTTTTTTATTGTAATAAAAAGTCCTCCGGGCAGAAAGCACACTTGCGCATATTGTATTTAGTCGACTTTGTCGACCGCGCTCGGCGTGAGAAGTGTGTTTGTGAAACTCTTTCTTGTGAATAGGAAATTTGTCTTGCTTGGGAGTGGCCAGATTTTTCACCTTATATGTGTGATGTAGTTATTTTTTGTAAAATACACCGGAAGGATATTTTTGCATATGTATTTACTATTCTGTAAATAATAAAACTTGAATTCTATAAAGTAAAAGAATGGTATGCCATATAGGAGGCGGGTGAAGAGATGAAAGATAAAGCATTTAGCGTATTGCAAAGGGTAGGACGTTCATTCATGCTACCAGTAGCTGTTTTGCCGGTAGCTGGATTATTGCTTGGCTTAGGTGCATCCCTGACGAACGTTACGACATTGGAGACCTATAATTTAATCGGTTTTATGGGACCTGGAACGGTTATATATAATATTATGACGATCTTAAGTCAATGCGGCAGTATTATCTTTGACAACTTGCCCCTGATTTTTGCTGTAGGGGTAGCGATTGGAATGGCTAAAAGGGAAAAAGAAGTAGCTGCATTGGCTGCTATGATTGCTTTCTTTGTAATGCATGCTGCGGTAAGCGGTATGATTGTTATATATGGGGGGGCGGAAGCTTTTATGAGTGGTGCAACGGCTTCTGTTTTAGGAATGACTTCTTTACAGATGGGGGTTTTTGGAGGAATTATCGTTGGACTTGGTATTGCAGCCTTGCATAACAGATACTATAAGATTGAATTGCCTGCGGCTTTTGCTTTCTTCCAGGGAACCAGATTTGTACCCATCATAGGTACGATTGTTTACACTTTTGTAGGTATATTAATGTTTTACATCTGGCAGCCAGTGCAAATAGGCATTAATCAATTAGGCGGTCTTGTAGCAACTACAGGTGTCGTAGGAACGTTTTTCTTTGGATTGATTAAAAGACTTCTTATCCCTTTTGGTTTGCACCATGTTTTTTATATGCCATTTTGGCAAACTGCCATTGGAGGTACGATGGAGATTGCAGGAAATGTAGTTGAAGGCGCTCAAAACATTTTTTTCGCCCAATTGGCCGATCCTGCGACGACACATTTTTCAACTTTGGCTACCAGATTTTTCAGTGGGGAGTTTATTCTTTATATATTCGGCTTTCCTGGTGCTGCTTACGCCATGTATCGCTGCGCACGACCTGAAAAAAGGAAAGAAGTTTATGGTTTATTGCTTTCAGCATCCTTAACGTCAATAATGACTGGTATCACAGAGCCTATAGAATTTTCGTTTTTATTCGTAGCTCCAATATTGTTTGGGATTAGTGCTGTTTTTGCAGGACTGGCTTATGCGATTGCCCATGCTCTTAATATTGCTGTGGGTTTAACTTTTTCCGGTGGATTTATAGATTTGTTCCTGTTTGGTATTTTGCAGGGAAATGCGAAGACTTCGTGGCTTAGGATCATTCCGGTAGGGATTATCTATTTTATAGTTTATTATTTTGTATTTAGCTTTTTAATTAAAAAGTTCAATTTAAAAACACCTGGCAGAGAAGAGGATCACGTTGAAACCAAACTATATAACAGGGCCGACTATGAAAGCAAAAAAAGCGCAGAGAAAGTTAATCAGACTGACAACAAGGATGAATTATCTGCTGTTATTACAGAAGGACTTGGCGGAAAGGACAATATCAGCGATGTGGATGCATGTGCCACAAGATTAAGAGTAACAGTATTTGACAGCAATAAAGTAAAAGAAAATGTCTTAAAATCTACAGGTGCTTCAGGAATTGTTAAAAAAGGAAATGGTGTTCAGGTCATCTATGGACCCAGAGTAACCGTGATCAAGTCAAATCTTGATGACTATCTGGCTGGTAACAGCTCATCCAAACCTGTTCAGAATAAAGTTCCTGATGAAACCAGAGCTGTAGAAGAAATCAATCATAAAAGAGATCATACAGGGCAGACAGTTATTTGTTCGCCTGTAACTGGCAAGGTAGTGGAATTAAAAGATGTTGGTGATGGAGTCTTCTCAGAAAGCATGATGGGACAAGGATTTGCTGTTGAGCCATCGGATGGAAAGGTTGTAGCACCCTTTGATTGTAAAGTTGTAACTGTTTTCAACACAAAACATGCCATAGGATTGGTCAGTGGTAATGTGGAATTGCTTATTCATATAGGAATTGATACAGTCAAGTTAAAAGGCGAAGGGTTCGATGTGAAAGTCGAAGCAGGTGATATCCTTAAGAAGGGTGATTTGATCGCTTCATTTGATAAAAAATTTATTACCGAAGCAGGATATTCAGTGATCACTCCAGTAATTATTACAAATACCGATCATTTTAAAAACATAAATTTAATCCATAAGGGAAATGTGCAAGCTGGAGACCAGGTATTGGTGGTCGAATAAATAACGCATAGACTCAGTCTAATATTAATGGAGTGATGGATGTTTCAAAAAGGAGTGCGGCCAAAAAACAGCATTCCTTTTTACTTTTTACATAGGAAATTTTTACGAAATTTCTATGTATCAAACTGTAAAAATTCTTTGTGATTTAAAAAACAAAAAATTCAGAAAATAAAAAACCTTGCAAGATATAGAGTTTTGCAATCTAAAATATATAATTTTATAATTATATAAATTGACAATATAAATCGGATTATATTATAATATCGACTATAGTGTTAACGAAAGGGTTTTTAACATGCCCAGTGAAACATAGTCATATTCTAAAAATAAAATTTTACATTAAGGAGAATGAGTATGAAGAAAATTTTGACTTTCATTTTATCGACAGTTTTACTCAGTAGTGTGGTACTAACAGGATGTGTTTTTCAAATTAACAACTCAAAGGATCAATCATCTTCTACTCCGTCAGAAGCAACACAGGAGTCTAGTCAAGATACCAGCAGTTCAAATAGCGATAAAGTATGGATTATCGCAACAGACACCGTATTCAAACCTTTTGAATACACCAATGAAAACAATGAATTTGTAGGAATTGACGTGGATTTATTAGCAGCTATTGCAGAAGATCAAGGATTTAAGTATGAATTGCAAAGCCTTGGATGGGATGCAGCAGTTGCAGCAGTTCAGGCAGGACAGGCAGACGGTCTTATTGCAGGAGCAACCATTAAGAAGGAACGTATTGAATCTGGATGGATTTTCTCTGATGGATATTTCAATGCGACTCAGACATTTGTTGTGGCTGAAGGCAGCGACATTAAGAGCTTTGAAGACCTTAAAGGAAAGAACGTTGCAGTTAAAAATGGTACAGCTGGTGCTGATTTTGCAAACAGTTTAAAAGATCAATACGGATTTACAGTAACTGTTTTTGAAGATTCACCTACTATGTATCAGGATGTAATTCTTGGAAACAGTGCAGCCTGTGTAGAAGATACTCCAATTATGGCGGCATCTATAAAAGAAGGTGGTTTACCACTTATGATTCCTGAAGGAATGGAAAGTGAAGGGGCTCCTTATGGTTTCGCTATTATGGATGCAAAAAATCAAGAATTACTGGATATGTTTAATGCCGGACTTGCAAACATTAAAGCAAACGGAAAATACGATGAGATCATTAATAAGTATTTAAAATAGTCGTATACTAAGGTGACTATGAACGTGAGAAACTGTTGCAGGTATCTCACGTTTTTTACTATTTACAATTGTGGGATAATAACAGGGGTGATTACAGATGATTATGATTATTGAAAAGTACGGTTACATGTTGATGCAGGCACTGGGAAAAACTTTGCTGCTTACTTTGTTGTCATTGTTTTTTGCCATGATCATCGGTCTGATTTTTTCGCTGATGAATGTTGGGAAAAATCGAGTTTTTAATTTAATTGGTACGGCATATGTTGACGGAGTTCGAGGGGTTCCTTTGATTGTTTTGGCTTACTTTATTTACTTTGGTGTACCAGCTGGGGTTAAAATGATGGGTGTGCAGGATTTCAGACTGTCAGCCCTTCAGGCAGGTACTATTGCCCTGGCTATGAACTGTGGTGCTTATATGGCTGAGATTATTCGTGCAGGTATTGAGAGTGTGGACAAAGGACAGATGGAGGCTAGTAGAAGCCTTGGCTTAAGTTATGCAAAAAGTATGCGCCTGGTAGTGCTGCCACAAGCCATTCGTACAATGATTCCCTCTATTATCAATCAGTTTATTATTACATTAAAAGATACCTCCATTCTTTCTGTCATTGGATTCCCTGAATTAACCAATATGGGTAAAACCATCAGCGGCAATACCTTTAAGAGTTTAGAAACCTGGACAATTGTTGGTATTATGTATATGGTTGTTATTGTTACACTCAGTAAGGTTGCCAAGAGGATTGAAAGGAGGATTAACCGTGGCAGATAGAAAAATTAAAATACATGTTGAAAATCTGAAGAAAAATTTTGGAAAATTGGAAGTTTTAAAAGACATCAGCATTGATATTTATGAAGGTGAAGTGGTTGTTTTATTAGGCCCTTCCGGAAGCGGAAAATCTACTTTCCTTCGCTGCCTTAATCGTCTGGAGGTTGCTACGGCTGGTACCATCATTGTTGATGGAAAGGATATTACAGACAAGCATACAGATATTAATAAAGTGCGCGAAAACATCGGCATGGTGTTCCAGCACTTCAATCTTTTCCCTCATAAAACTGTCTTGGAGAATATCATGCTTGCGCCGGTAGAGTTAAAAATTATGACTAAGGCAGAGGCTAAAGACAAAGGTATGCAGTTATTAAGACGTGTTGGACTGGATTCAAAAGCAGATGCATATCCATCTCAACTTTCAGGGGGACAGAAGCAGCGTATAGCGATTGCAAGATCTCTGGCTATGAATCCTGATATCATGCTTTTTGATGAACCTACGTCTGCACTGGATCCTGAAATGGTAGGAGAAGTTTTGGCTGTTATGAAAGAGCTGGCAGCAGAGGGGATGACCATGGTTGTGGTAACCCATGAAATAGGCTTTGCAAAAGAAGTTGCAGATCGAATTGTCTTTATGGATGGTGGCTATATTGTAGAACAGGGACCTCCACAAGAAATTCTTGTGAATCCAAAAGAACCCAGAACGATTGATTTCCTAAATAAAGTTTTATAAACCGTTAGGGAGGATGCATGATGAAAAAGATTATTACAATTAGCCGTGAGTTTGGAGCCGGTGGAGGAGAAATTGGCCGTAAGGTAGCACAGGCTCTAAATTATGATCATTATGACAAAGAGTTGATTTTAAAAGCTGCAAAAGAATCCCAGGTGGATGTAGAAAGTTTGCTAAAATGGGATGAGAGGGTTCCCAGAGACTTTGGATTTGCCCAGAGCCTTTTTGATTTTTATAACAGACCGCTCAGCGAAAAGCTTTTTGATGCTCAACAACGGGTTATTAAAGCCATAGCTGAAAAGGGCAATTGTGTTATTGTTGGGCGGAATGCCAATGCTATTTTAAAAGAATATGATCACGCCCTTCATGTATTTGTACATGCTGATTTTTATTGGCGTCTTAACCGCATGAAAGCTAAAATGCCTGATGCAACGGAGCACAAGATCAGTGAGCAAATCCGTGCCATTGATAAAATGAGAAGAAAATACTGTACTTATTATACCAATACAGAATTTGGCGTAGCCGATTATTATGATATCAGCTTTAATACCTCTAAATTAGGAATCGATGCATGTGTTGAGATTATCTGTAATTTAGCAAAGCAGTAAGCAGCATAAAACAATAGAGCCTTACTTAGAGAGATTCTCTTTAAGTAAGGCGCTTTATTTTGACGTAAATTAGTATATATTAAGACTGAGGTGATGTTGATGACTAACACTGTAAGTCACGGTAATTTTGCAGAAGGAAGTGTAAGGAAAAACATTCTAAGCCAGGCAATTCCCCTGACTCTTGCTCAGTTTGTTCAGCTACTTTATAACATTGTTGATCGAATATATATAGGTCACATGCCAGGGGCAGATGCAGGTGTTGCCCTTACAGGGCTTGGACTTTGTTTTCCCATCATTACACTTATTTCTTCCTTTGTTAATCTGGTTTTCACCGGAGCTGCTCCATTATGCTCCATGTCCCGTGGGAACAGAGATACCAAAAAGGCAGGCAAAATACTTACAACAGCCTATTCTCTTCTGGTGATCATCAGTATTAGTATTGCAATAATCATTTTCTTTGTAAAGAAACCTTTATTGTATCTATTGGGTGCCAGTGATGTTACTTATGGTTATGCTGTTGAATACTTAAATATTTATTTAACAGGAACCTTGTTCTTTGCAATTGGTACAGGTATGAATATTTTTATTAGCTTACAGGGCTATCCTCGAATTGGAATGTTCACTACAATAATAGGAGCGGTTATCAATTTAATCCTTGATCCTATTTTGATATTTGGTTTTAACATGGGTGTTAAAGGCGCTGCAATTGCAACCGTATGGAGTCAGTTATGTTCTGCCCTATGGGTCCTCTTCTATTTAAGTAAGAAGGATATGGAACTTAAATTCAATCCCTTCCGTTTTACAGTTCATAGTGAACTTTTAAAAAGCATTTTGACTCTAGGTATGCCAGGATTTATCATGGGAGTTACCAATAGTGCAGTGCAGTCGGTATGTAATGCAACCCTTTCAGTATACGGTGGGGATACATATATTGCCATTATGACCATTTTCAATTCAGTTCGTGAGATAAGCAGTCTTCCCATTAACGGAATCACTAGCGGTTCACAGCCGGTATTAAGTTATAATTATGGAGCGAAAGAATATGTACGAGTAAAAGAAGGTATAAAATTTACCGCTTTTGTAGCCCTGTGTTACACAGGAATTTTCTGGATTTCTACTTTATTGTTTCCTACCGTTTATCTACATTTTTTCAGCAGTGACGCATATATCATTAAAATTGGAAAAATGCCTCTAATGATATACTTTTTAGGCTATATATTTATGACTTTTCAATTTTCTGCGCAGTCAACTTTCGTAGCCCTGGGTCGTGCCAAGCATGCTGTGTTCTTTTCAATTTTTAGAAAAATTATTATTGTTGTTCCGCTCACCATCCTACTTCCTAAAATCCCTTCTGTAGGGGTTCTGGGAGTGTTCTGGGCGGAGCCTATATCAAATCTCATAGGTGGTATGGCAAGTTTTATAACGATGATTCAAACAGTATATAAAAATTTAATAGAATAACGATGCTATATTGCCCTGCACATGCAGGGCCTTTTTACTGCTCATTAGGCATAAAAATTCCTCTTAAGCAAATTTTAGTTAATTCTATCTTCTGCTTAAGAGGGATTATCGTATCATTTTATAGGTGTTTATGATTAGATACTATGAGGACTGCGATAAAGAAAAACAAGAACTTATAAGGCAAAACTGTTAAATGGCGTAGTCTCTACCGGAGGCAGGATTCGGCTCAAAAACTGCTTTGTTCTTTCCTCGCGGGGATTTAAGAAAATCTCTTCAGGCGGACCTTCTTCAATAATAATCCCGCCGTCCATGAACACGATATGATTTGCAACATCCCTGGCAAAGGACATTTCGTGAGTCACTACGACCATGGTTATACCTTCCCGGGCCAACTGTTTCATAACGCTAAGTACTTCACCGGTCAATTCGGGGTCAAGGGCAGAAGTGGGTTCATCAAAAAGTATTACATCCGGATTGACGGCAATAGCTCTCGCAATAGCAACACGTTGCTGCTGTCCCCCTGAAAGCATCGAAGGATAATAATTTTCCCGGTTTGAAAGTCCCACTTTACTCAAAGCTTTTCTGGCGATTTCAATAGCTTCGGCTTTGGGAACTTTCCGCGCTACAATCAAACCTTCTGTAACATTTTCAAGGGCGGTTTTATTATTGAATAAATTAAAGTTTTGAAACACGAACGCTGTTTTTTTTCGAATCTTTGAAATTTCACTGGAGGACGCGTTGTTAATGTTTACATGCAAGTCATCAAAGATGATTTCTCCTTTATCTGCACGTTCGAGAAAGTTGATACAGCGAAGCAGTGTGGTCTTTCCCGAACCACTAGGGCCCAGAATAACAACGACATCCCCTTTTTTAACCTTGATATTGACACCTTTTAGAACTGCATTATTTTTAAAAGCTTTATGGATATTGATTAATTCTAACATAATTCACCTCCCAGCCTTTATTTTTTTATCAACGAGTCTATTCGTTAAATGGCTTTAGCTGCGGATCCTGAAAAGGCTCGATAGGAAACAAAGTGTTTTTCAACCAATGCAAAAAGAAGCTGGATGATGGAACATAAGATAATATAAATGAACAGAATATCAAGATAAGACTCAATATAGTTATATCCGTAGGAAGCCTCAATTTTTGCGATGGCTGTCACTTCTTTTACGGTCATCATGAATGCCAGGGAAGTACCTTTGATCAAATTGATTGTAAGGTTACAGACATTGGGTATAGCCGAAACCAGAGCCTGTGGTATTATGATCCTGATATAAGCCTGTACAGGAGACATACCGATAGAAAGAGCGGCTTCCAATTGACCTTTGTTTACAGTCAGAAGTGCTGAACGGAATATTTCAGAAAGACCGGCACAGGTGTTTAATGAAAACACTATATATGCATATATGATTGGATTCATGTCAAAAATGTTGATATTCCATCCCATATTTTTAACGATTGCATTAAACAGACTTGGTAGTAAGCTGTAAATGATCAGAATCTGCAAAACGATTGGTGTACCTCGGATAAAAGAAACATATCCGGTTACTACTTGCTTTATAATTTTTATATTGTAAATTTTAGAAATAGCCATGAAAAATGCAATTGGAGCTGACACGAGAAGAGCTACAGCAGTAATACTTAAAGTTGCAGGAACACCAGTGAGGGCCAGAAAAAAGGTATCAATCATATATTCGATATTTAATTCCATAAGGTACACCTCCTATCCAGCGATACTCTTTTTACCTTTAGAAAGAGATTTCTCCAGCATATTAAAGGACCTTTCAATCATCAAGGTAAGTCCCCAGTATATCAATGCCAGGGCAATATATGTTTCCAGAGCGTAGGAACCAAAGTTTTCTGAAATGATTAATGATACTTTTCCCATTATATCAATCAATCCGATCGTAAAAGCCAGAGAGCCATCTTTCATAAGGTTGATTAATAGATTGCTGAAATTGGGCAAAGCTACGGCAACGGCCTGGGGCAATACGATCCTGTAAAAAGCCTGAAAGGGACTTAAGCCGATGCTGACTGCAGCTTCCCTTTGGCCTTTATCAATGGATTCATAGGCTGAACGCATGATTTCAGACATAGTTGCACCAAAAAGCAGCGAAAAAGTTACAAGAACAAATATACCTTTTTCAATGGAATTGATATCCACTCCTATGGTGGAGAACAGCAGCTCAGGTAATCCATAGTAAACAATAAACAATAATACGATGGGTGGAGTACATCGCATCACGGCAATGTAGGTATTAGAAAGAAGTCTTGAGATTTTTCGCCCGGCTATTTTGGCTCTTGCCAGGATTAATCCCAGCAAAGAGCTAAAGAAAACAGAACCTGCAAGGATCAAAAGCGTCACCGGTAAGAAAGGAAGCAAATCGAAAAAAACTTCCAAAATAAACAAGGGTTTAAAAGGTCTCATAGTAATTTGCCTCCTTTACTATAAAAATCATTCGGAAATATATTGGAAGATGTCTTCGTTAAAGTACTTCTGAGATAATTCAGCGATTTTTCCTTCCTTTGTGAGCTGTTCGATGGCCTTATCATAGGCATCGGCTAAATCCTGAACGTTTTTGTTGAACAAAGGATATGTTGGAATAGCCTTGTATGGTACATAGGCAAGTTTGTTGGCAAGATCTTTATATGGAGCGTTATCCGCCAGAACATTATTTTCATAACTCAATTTGATGTCAAAATATGCATCATATCTGCCTTCAAGAACCCATGTGTAGGCATCGGAAATATTGAAGTTTTCTGATGCTACCAGATTTACTTGATTATCAGGATGGGTTTTATTGTATTCTTCCACGATATTCCATTGAGCACTTTGTGGTGCAATCGGAACAAGTTTTCCGCTGAATCTGGCAAAAGACTCCATATCCTTAATCTTGTCAGAATCCTCAGCCCTGAAGGTAAGGCCTATGATACTCGCAGCAATATAGTTTTTGGGATAAATATATTTCTTTGCACGTTCTTCGGTGAACCATGCACCTTTTACACCCACCTGGTATTTCCCTGATTCGACACCAATGAGCAAATCGTCAGCTGAGGTTGGTACAAAAGTAAATTTATATTGGGGGAGTAGTTCATCAACTGCTTTTAATACCTGAACCTCAAAACCGTCGGATTCACCTTGATCATTTACATAATCATAGGGTACATAAGTTTGAGTATGAGCGACCCGTATTTCTGTAACTTCTTCAGATGAATCCGAAGTTGCTGTATTTAATAGAGCAGACGATGAGTCAGAAGATGTGGGATTAGATTTTGAGCAGGCAACTGATGCTGCAGATAGTGCCAGCACCATTGAAAGGACGATTATTTTACGTAACAAACTCATTACTCATTCCTCCTTCTTAATTTTGATTTATTTTATAATTCAGCTGATAGGCTTTGAGCTTTGTTTCTAACCCAATGCAAACGATTTAAATCAATATCGCTGGGAACAGTGCAATCGGCTCCTAATACAATGCCGGTTTTACCTGCTTCTCTAAGTAGTTTTTCTGTAAACGCTTCAATTTCTTCCTGGCTTCCTTTATACAAGATTCCGTTTGCTGTGTTATCAAAACCACCAATAATTGCCCTTCCACCAAACAATTTTTTGCCTTCCGCCAGGCTTATGCCTTCTACATTGACAGCCCAGTTGATGATCTTTGCATCATAATCTACATAAAGATTTAAATCATTGCGACTTCCTTCATATCCGCAAATGTGCAGGATATTATTTTCACTGATTTTGTTTGCGCTTTCCAGGACAAGGAGCTCACTGGGAGCAATGACTTCTTTATATAGCTCGGGACTGATGCGGGAATCTTGAACGTTTTGAACACAAATCCCTTTCTTTTATATTCTTGCAGAATAGTTAGATTTATGATTAATCATTGTGTCAAACAATTTATGAATCCCAAATTTCCAGCACAATAACATTCCGAATACTGCACCAACTGCCCCCTGAGCTATCTCGTACGGAAGTTTTACCATGGCATATTCGAAAGTGCTGTAGACATAGATTTTTCCAAGGGTATACCCTACTACCATGATGACTGCACCAATGGTTACACCTATCCCTG
>ERZ773359.3952-NODE-3952-length-16235-cov-4.674042_pt1 | contig 16235 bp, 12 predicted proteins | sample MGYA00374955_ERZ773359 | MGnify/ENA primary metagenome ERZ773359 (study PRJEB29098, sample SAMN04486028) | biogas fermenter metagenome | study: EMG produced TPA metagenomics assembly of the Biogas fermentation microbial communities from Germany - Plant 4 DNA1... | reverse complement strand
ATGACGATCCCTCCTTTTGGTATTAATCTAATCATAGTGGAATGTAAAGAGGTAATCTACGCAGCTTTTATGCTCGACCTTCGCAGTATTAATCTAATCATAGTGGAATGTAAAGTCAGTCACACAGATTCTGAGATTCCTCAGCCGTGAGGTATTAATCTAATCACATTGGAATGTATGTAAATCAGTGAAGAGATAGCTTTATATTTTGCATGGCAGATCAAAAAGCAAAAATGAAATAGATAGGTTATTAAAGGGCATTGTTCACAATGATATTAGAAAGCCTGTGCGGCAGTCAAATGAATTTGAATGATTAGCACAGGCTTTTTTCAGTTGCTTTAAATCATGTTTTGATTGTTCTGATTTAACATATTGATATGTACTACTAAAACTTTCCGCCTTTTCCGCCATGGGTGCGGCCTGAGGATGATGTATGAGTGGTTGAGGAAGTGTTCTTTGGTTTTGCGCGCCTGTCAACCTTTGAGTACAGGAAGAGATCCCTGCTTACGCTGGCATTAAAACTGTTTTTCTTTATATAACTTTCAGCCGCAGGCTGGAAACGGACACTTTTAAGCTGAGCCCTCATAATTCCGGTAACTATTAAGGCAATTACTATACCTACTCCGAGAGAAATAAGTATACGGGTTGTGAAGGCCATAGGCACCTTGCCGTCATAAGGTGATCCGTTTCTTGCCATGGTCAGAAGCTCATCACAAAGATCTGCGTAACGGGTAAAAGCGCCGTTAAAATCTCCGTCGCTCAAATATGGCAGAAACTCACCGGACAAATAATCCAGGCCGGCATCGGTAAAAGCTTTGATGGCATAGCCATGAGTTGTGATATGCCAGTCAGAATACTCCATACTTATTAGAAGCAATATGCCATCGTCATTAATTCCATATCCGTAGCCGTTGTAATCAAAAAAGTCATCGGCATAATCCTGTGGGTCCTCACCATTTAGTGAATCCACCGTTACAATGGCCACCTCACACTTGTGTTTGCTGCTTATGCTTTCAAGCTTTGCATTCAATAACTCTTCTTCGCTGTCAGTAAGAAGATCAGCATCATCTACCAACAGGGGAAGGTGACGGTCGTTATTGGCAAACACATAAGATACTGAGGCCATAAGGAAGATTACTGCTAACAGAAAGATCAATACAATTTTTCTCATATTCCCATACCTCCTTACAACCCCAAAAGAAATGTTATTAAGAATGTAATAATTCCGCAAGCAGCAGTAAGACCGCCAAACCATCTCCAATATGCAGCCTTGTCAAGGGGAAGATCCCCTACAAACTTTCCGGTCTGTCCGTTCATGGCAAAAGTATATCTCTTGCCGTTCCATACGGTATTTAGAAGCCAGACCGGGTATAGTGCATATTTTGCTTTGCCGTTCCGCAAGCGGATGCTTGTGCTTTCAGGTATGACCGAAGTATAGCCTTTTACGGTAGAGGCAAAGATTTGTTCGGTGCTGCGCCTTATTCGCTCATTTGCGCGGTCGATACTCTCATCCGCGTTAACATCGTACTTGTCTGCCAGATATCCGGCCAGGTAAGCAGTCTGAAAATCTACCGCATCCCCGAAATTAAAGGGTTCAATGGATTCCATCATATCATCGGGCATTTTTGTGGAACCATCCACGGGAACTCTCTCATAGCCTACACTTCCGGCGCGCCAGACAGAATAATAGCTGGTTTCGGTATAGTTATAATTGCTGTCGCTCCAGGAGCGGACTCTTGTTGCCTTGTACCGGATATTGGCATCTGCATCGGCATTGAAGAGCCAGAAGGGGACATAGATACCTTTTATCTCTTCAATACGGTTTTCATCCTTGAAGATTTTAGGAAGAAGCGTTTTTCCTTTTAAGTGCTTCTTAAGCCCTTCTATTGCCGCCTTTTTATCCAGCTTGAAAGGAATAACATAGTCCGGCCGCAAAACTCCGGAGAGTTTGCCCATCATTACAACCGGATTGTCGCAAAATGGGCATTTTGTAGCGGCAGTGTTTTCATCGCCCACAATTTCGCCGCCGCAGGATTTGCAGACATAAGTGTTTATGTGCTCGGCTTCACCCTCCTGCCACTCACTTCCGGCCTGAGTCTCCCAGACCATTTCGTCGGTAAACTCTTCCTTCAGGCCTTCGTCAAGGGCTTTGAGCGTCTCCAGATCAAACTCTGTATCGCAGTACGGACATTTCATTTTTTGCGTTCTGCTGTCAAAATTTATTGCCCCGCCACAGGCCGGGCATTTGTATTCAAGCAATTCCGCCACAAACCTCAACTCCATTCAGTCACAAAATTAAATTCTTAACCCTTGTCTTTCTCGTCAAAAACATCTCCGCATTCGGGACAGAACTTGGGCGGTTGAGCAGGGTTTTCAGGTACCCATCCGCATTTGTCGCAGCGGTATTTTACACTTCCTGAAGGAGCGGGTTTGCCGCAGTTGTAACAGAACTTGCCTTTATTCACGGTTCCGCACTCGCAGGTCCACTGAGCGGGAGAAGCAGGTCTCGGATTGCCGCAATTGGTGCAGAACTTGCCTTTATTCTGAGTGCCGCACGCGCATGTCCATGCATTATCCGAATCGGCAGGAGCTTGCGGAGCTGCGGGCTGTTGTGCCTGCTGCTGGCTCATGGCAAAAAGATTGTTGGCATTGAGGCCGCCTGCCTGCTGAGCCATATTCAGGCCCATGAATCCCATCATAGCGCCTGCTTCATTTTTAGCGGCTGATTTCATGGCTTCTGCCTGTGCGTCAACCAGATTTGCAGCAGCCATACCCGGATTTCTGAACATGGCAGTTCTCTGCGCCTGCTTAATCATTTCGGCGTCTTCTTCAGGAAGAGTGATAGTGTTCAGGGCAACAGATACGACCGCAATACCTCTCAGTTCAAGCCATTTCTTTGTCAAAGCTTCATTCATGGCTTCAGCAAGTTCCTCGGAATGTGCGCCTAAATCGTTCGGCCTTATCTGCATGGAGGATATTTTCGCAAATGCAGGCTGAAGAGCTGATATAAACTCAGTTTTAAGCTGCTTGTCTATTTCTTCCCTGGTATATTCATATTCAACATTTCCGCATACATTGGTATAGAATAAAATAGGATTCTCAATTCTGTATGAATAAACACCTGAGCAGCGGACCGATACATCGATGTCCAGACCAATGTTGCGGTCAACAATGCGGAAAGGAATCGGATTCGGTGTTCCGAACTTATTTTCTACTATCTCCTTTGTATTGAAGTAGTAAATTCTCTGGTCTTTTCCGGTGTCACCACCATAGGTAAACCTTCTGAAGGTGGATTTGAAAATTTCAACTATGCTTTCGTCGAGATTGCCGGTAAAAATACTTGGCTCGGTGGAAATATCATAAGTATATTCCCCCGGGACGGCACAGATTTCCACAACCCTGCCTTGTTCAACAATGATCATACATTGCCCGTCTGCCACGGCAATACCTGAACCGTTTGAAATAATATTGTCACTGGCTTTTACATTGGATGAACGGCCGGAGACACGTTTCTGGCCCTTTCTGACCAGAACATCGTTCGGAAGTGCATCGCAATAGAAAAACTCCTTCCATTGGTCGGCAAGCATTCCTTTTGCAGCACCAAGTGCAGCTTTAATCAATCCCATAATAAAACTCCTTTCGTTTATATATAATCTAACAATTCAAATTTATGTGGCCATCTTAAATTATCATGAAATAAGGTTGCACAAGTTTTTATATATAAACCGTTATCTTCTTAATGAACCCAGTAAACCTCTGACAAGGGATCTTCCAAGTTCTCGACCGATTGCCGTTACTACCGAGTTTGCCGCCTTTTCGACAAAGGAAGTTTTAGGCCTTCCTGGTGATCTTTTGCTTTCTTTTTGTTTCATGGCTACTTCCTGTTCCTTCCGGATTCTTTCCTGATCCTGCAAGGCTTTTTTCTGCAGGAGTTCATAAGCGGATTCCCGGTCAATGGCATTATCATATTTTTCTCCCATAGGAGATTTATTAATTATGCCTATCCGTGTCAAATCATCCAGAGTTCCCAATGAGCTTTGGGGAGGAAGGATGTATGCCTTCTCGACCATTGCGGGACTCCCGTCTGCGTCCAGGCATGATACCAAAGCCTCACCGGTTGCAAGGTTTGAGATCACATCTTCGGTATTGAACCTGGGATTTGGACGGAAGGCTTCTGCTGCAGCCTTTACCTTCTTTTGCTCCGATGGAGTGTAGGCTCTTAAGGCGTGCTGTATTCTGTTTCCCAATTGACCCAGGACATCCTGGGGGATATCCGCCGGGTTTTGAGTGATGAAGAATATGCCGACTCCCTTTGAGCGTATTAGTCTTACCACCTGTTCTATTTTCTGGAGGAGAACCTTTGGAATATCCTCGAAAAGCAAATGGGCTTCATCAAAGAAAAAGACTATTTTGGGTTTTTCCAGATCACCTGTCTCAGGAAGAGTCTCATACAGCTCCGAAAGCATCCACAGCAAAAATGTTGAATAAAGCAAAGGTGAGTTAAAGAGACGGACACTGTGCAGAATATTGATATACCCGCGTCCTTCCGGAGTTGTCTGGATCCAGTCGTTAATGTCCAGTGCCGGTTCCCCGAAGAACTGGTTTCCACCCTGATCTTCCAGTGCTATCAGACTGCGCATGATAGCTCCCACGCTCTGTGGTGAAATATGCCCGTATTGCAATGTAAGGCTTTTGGCATTTTCTCCTACATATTTGACCATTTCCTTCAGATCCTTGAGGTCCAGCAGCAATAAGCCCTGCTCGTCTGCAATGCGGAAGACTATATTTAAAATTCCAGTTTGGGTCTCATTAAGGCCAAGAAGTCTTGACAGGAGCAATGGTCCCATTTCCGAGATGGTTGCCCGGACCGGATGCCCGTTCTCTCCGAATATATCCCAGAATCTTACAGGAAATGATTTAAACTCAAATCCCTGGATTCCGAGCATCTTAAGCCTCTCCTGGATATTGGTTGACTCGGTTCCTTCGGCTGCCAGACTCGCAAGATCACCCTTAATATCTGCCAGAAAAACAGGGACTCCCATATCACTGAAACCTTCTGCAAGGACTTTAAGGGTAACTGTTTTTCCTGTTCCGGTGGCGCCTGCAATTAACCCGTGACGGTTGGCCATTTTAGGTAGAAGATATACAGGATTTTCGCTTTGTGCCAGCCAAATCGCATTATTGGAGAACATAAAACCACACTCCGTAAATAGTCATTTAACTAAATTATATCCGCAGCTTACTCAATTGTCAAAAAAATACAATATAAACTGTCATTTCAATTACATCTGTGTCTGGCTTCCTTATTGTGTTTGGGCCTGCATAGCCTGGGGAAACCGGCATCTGCTGACAGGTTCATAATAAAAATGCTCCCGGATTATGCCGGGAGCTATGACAATATGTTTGGCTTCATAAATTGATATTTTTACATTATCAGGGTCCAGCCTGGGATTCTCTGTACAGTACCTTTTCACTATGCATTTACAGCGCTTTTTCCATGATCTTTAATAAAATACTGATTTACAACTACTATAAGTATCAGAATCAATCCCACTGCGTCGGTTAAAAGATTTGGATCAATCATACCGAGTCCGCCGACAATGGCCATTATTCTCTGCCACCATGGAAGCTTTTTATTCATATACCCTTCAAGACCTCCGGCAATGGCAAACATACCGGTAGATGCAGTGATAACAATTAAAACTACTTTCCAGAAGGAGGTATTGATTAAAAGCATAGCCGGATTAAGGACAAACATATACGGAATAATAAAAGCGGTAATTGCAAGCCTTGTTGCAATTACACCTGTCCGTATGGGATTTCCGCCCGAAATGGCCGAACCTGCGTAGGCAGCCAGGGCAACAGGTGGGGTTATGTCTGCCACAATACCGAAATAGAATACAAACATGTGGGCAGCAAGTACTGGTGTTTCTGGTATGAGCTTAAGTATTATAGGTGCTGTAATGGTGGCCATAATTACGTAGTTTGCAGTTGTAGGAACACCCATGCCCAGAATAATACACGCTATCATGGTCAAAAACAGCGCAATAATATCAATTCCGCCTGACAGCAGTAACAGTCCGTCGGCAAGCTTAAGTCCAATTCCGGTAAGGGAAACAATACCTACTATTATTCCTGCTATTGAGCAGGCAGCGGCAACACCTATTGTGTTCTTGGCGCCACTCTCAAGTGCCTCAATAAATGTTTTGGGTGTAAGACGGGTATCCTTGCGGAAGAGGCTCACGATAATGGAAGCCAATATTGCAAGACACGCAGCACGTGAAGCGGTGTAACCAATGGACATGGTTGTAATGAGAACTACTATAGGGAGAAACAGATAACCTTTTTTAAAAAACAGCTTGAAGAAGTTTGGGATCATTTCCTTGGGAAGACCCTTCAACCCCAATTTTTTCGCTTCAAAATGTACCATGAGGAAAATGCCCGCAAAATAGAGTACTGCGGGGAAGATGGCCGCTGTCGCTATGACTGAATATGGCATTTCGGTCATTTCAGCCATTAAGAATGCCGCTGCACCCATAACAGGGGGCATTATCTGACCGCCGGTTGAGGCGGCAGCTTCTACAGCCGCGGCAAAATCAGGATCATAGCCGGTCTTTTTCATTATGGGTATGGTAACGCTTCCCGAACCAACTGTATTGGCAACTGAACTTCCGGAATACATGCCTTCAAGAGCACTGGAGATAACTGCAACTTTTGCAGGACCGCCACTTGAAAACCCTGCCACTGAGTTTGCAATTTCAATAAAGAATGCGCCAATATTGGTTTTTTCAAGGAAGGCGCCAAAGATAATGAATAGTACGATAAATGTTGAACATACCCCGATGGGAGTACCGATTATACCATCAAGGGTATAAAACAGAGTGTAGACTATTCTGTTTAATGAATATCCCGCTGCAAAGGCATAGACGATAAAACATGAGGCAACCACCAGTATGGGAACACCCACAACCCTGCGGCAAATCTCTGCAATTATTAAAATACCAATAATTCCTATTATCACATCAAGCTGAGAGATTCTTGTCGCCTTTTGGGCCATGTTTGAAAAATTAAATGTGTAGTAGAAGAAACTTCCGGTTCCCAAAATCCCAAGAACAATATCGTACCAGGGAATGTAATTTTCTATCTTTGCAGCTTTCTTTCTGGCGGGAAAGAGCATGAATGCCATAAATATTATTAGCCCGACAAAGGAACTTCGTCTGATTTGTTCAGGCCATGCGCTAATAAGATTCATATAAAAAACATATACCGAAAAAGCTGCCAGAATGTAGCGCACAATTACCCTGGGAACTCCTTTGTAGTGCCTGGTATTTGATTCACGGTCATATTCGGCCATGACGGCATCGACATCGACCTTTTCTATTTCATCAAACAGCAATGTAGTTTTGTTCTCGCCATGAGACATGCATTATCCTCCTTTTGGTTGAATTAATCTGAAGCTGTATAGGACTTTATAATAAATCTTCGCCCCGGGACAAAACGAACTGTCGCGTTTTTGCCGCATAGTTCACGAAGATTAATTGATTTCCCGTTTATTTCAAGAATGTGATCCGAAACAGTACCAACTATATATGACAGGTTATCAATCGGACGATTAAAACCACTTACAATCATTGAACCGTCTTCGCCATACTCCAGTGTCTGGTTTTCTTCAATTTCGGTTTGCACTCCGGCGCCAAAAGAATAATAGATTGTGCGGACCACATAAATTTTCCCATTTCGTATTTCATATACATCGGTTACCGGAGTTTTGTTGACTGAATGAACAAAAGTAACTGAAAACTGTTTTCCCTGGTTTAAGGGATAAACTGCAATAGTGTTTCCTGTGTCCGAATCCTTCAATAGAAGGCAGGGCACTGAAATCAGGTAATAAACAATAACAGAGGCCGCGATGACCACAACCGCGGCCCCGGTGATAATTTTTCGCATTCAGAATCCTCAACGAACTCCAATTTCTTTGTAGTACTTTTCCGCACCCGGATGAATCGGTATGGATATACCTGAAACTGCATATTCAGGATCTAATTCGGCTCCCTTGGGATGAGCTTTTGCAATTTCCTCAGCGTTCTCGAAGAGCGCTTTGGTCATCTTATATACAAGATCCTCATCCAGGTCGTTGGAAACAATATATGTAGCAACAACTGCCACGGTCTGAACGTCCGAATCAACACCCTTGTATGCGCCGCCTGGAACATTGAATTTGGTGTAGAAAGGATACTTTTCAATCAGCTTGGCTGCATGCGCATCGTCAACTTCAAGGATATTGATCGAGTTAGTGGTTGCAAGTTCAACAATAGCTGTGGTAGGAGCTCCTGCAACGCAGAAGAAAGCGTCAATTTTGTCATCCTTGAGAGCTGTTGCACTGTCTGCGAAGCTCAGGTTGTTTACAACTATATCGTCGAAGGTCATTCCATACGCCTCAAGAATCTGGCGTGCGTTGAACTCGCACCCTGAACCGATATCACCAACAGAAACACGTTTGCCCTTCAAATCTTCGATTGACTTGATGCTGCTGTTGCTGACAATCTGGCAAACTTCAGCATATACCCCTGCCATGGCTGAGAAACCTTCAACTTTTTCGCCGGCAAAAAGGTCTGTTCCATTATATGCATAGTACATAACGTCATTCTGTACTATTGCTATGTCGGCTTCTTTGTCAGATACAAGATAGATATTGGCTTTTGAAGCGCCTGTGGACTGGATGTCAAAACTGAGGTTTTCAATTTTTGATGCCAAGATCTGTGAAACGGCGCCGCTGTATGCGTAATATGTACCGGTGGTACCACCAGTCGCCATTTTCAATGTGGTTTTGCTTCCGCAGCCTGCAAAAATCATAACAACGGTCAAAACCATAATCAGGACCAGGGATAATTTTCGCTTGTTCAACATTATCACTCCATATCTTTTATTAATTTATGCCAAATTTATTATTATTAAGTTTATAATAATACTATACATTTTTCAACACTTTAGTCCGCTATACAGGTTAATTAGATTATTTTGGAATTGTAACATCCGGGCAATTATCTCTAAAATTCTATCTGCCAAAATGTCAAATCATGGGGTATTTTTATATAAAAATTGTAGGATATACTATATGGACTTTAGCATAATGAAGTGTTAAAATAATAACAATTACTTTGGAACGTACTAGTCCGGTAAAAATGTTGTAAGAATGGAGTGAGTTCACGATATGGCAAGAGTATATAATTTTTCAGCAGGCCCAGGTACCCTTCCCGAGGAAGTTTTAAAGAGAGCTGCGGAAGAGATGTTGGATTACAAAGGTTCCGGAATGTCGGTAATGGAAATGAGCCACCGCTCTTCCTGGTATGAAGAAGTTCACAATAACGCCGCAAACACCCTCAAAGAGATTATGAACATACCTGACAACTACAAGGTGCTTTTCCTGCAGGGAGGAGCCCATCTGCAGTTTGCCATGGTTCCGTTAAATCTGAAGAAAACTGGCAAAGCTGATTACCTTGTAGCAGGACAGTGGGGAAAGAAAGCTGCAGCGGAAGCCAAGAAGTTCATATCTGTCAACGTGGTTGCTTCATCTGAGGATAAGACATACAGCTATATTCCCAAAATTGAAAAGTCAATGCTCAGCGAGGATGCGGACTATTTCCATATAACAACCAATAACACCGTATTTGGCACACGCCTCAGGGACAAGGATATTGTCTGCCTTGAAAACGTGCCTCTGGTTGCGGATATGTCATCAAATATCCTGTCAGAAGTCTACGATGTATCCAAGTTCGGCATCATTTATGCCGGTGCCCAGAAAAATATGGGACCTGCAGGAGTTACTGTTGTAATTATCAGGGAAGACCTTATAAAAGATGTTGACGCCAGTGTTCCTACCATGCTCCAGTATAAAATCCATGCCGATCAAAACTCACTTTACAATACACCGCCTTGTTACAGCATATATATTTGCGGCCTGGTTTACGAGTGGGTCAAGAAAAACGGCGGGGTAGAGGCAATGCAGAAGATCAATGAAGAAAAGGCTAAACTTTTGTATGACTGCATAGACAACTCCAGCCTCTATAAAGGCACTGTTGACAAGTATGACCGCTCCATCATGAATGTGAACTTCAAGACCGGCAATGAAGAGCTGGACAAGAAGTTTATAAAAGAAGCCACAGAACGTGGCCTGGTAAACCTTAAAGGTTACAGGACCGTGGGCGGCATGAGAGCAAGCATATATAATGCAATGCCTGTGGAAGGCGTAAAAGCTCTTGTGGAATTCATGAAAGAATTTGAGGCAAAGAATTCTTAATATGAACCCTTAGTTAAGAAGCTTAAGAAAAAATAATAGTATAATTAATAGTAGCTGAGTTTTCTTGAGCAACAAAAATCAATGCAATAGATAAGTAAATAAGCTTTGATGCTTTATTTCACCGAAATCTCATAACACACAGAGTAATTTAACTTATAAAGACCGGGAAGCGAGACGCTTCACGGTCTTTTGTTTATTATTTGCTATCATAAAGCGAGATACTACCTTTTTTTATTTATTGCCATCCCGGATACTCTTCCAAAAAAGGTTTACTTAAAAAGGCACCAACTCTTAAATGGCAATCTGCATGTTTCTTGCCATTTGAAATGCGTTAGGGTATCATTTATATTGTTCGTGTTTGACAAAGAATAAAGTATTACCGGACACAGGATATGGACAGGATTACGCTGAAATTTTCTATTATATATTATGGATATATATAAGGTCACAAGTAAGTATTATATACAAGTTTGATATTAAATAGTGGTTTTATATTTACAATATTTTGATTATTACATATCGATTTGACAAAAAATTAAATTAGAAAGTTTTGGAGGTTAGGATTAATTTCCTTATTAATTATGAGAATAGAGCTTAACGATAAAATTTTACTGGATGTAAAAAAGCCTGCCAAATATACCGGCAATGAATGGAACATGGTCAGGAAGAATCCGGAGGATGTAGCCGTACGGTTTGCCTTCTGTTTTCCGGATGACTATGAAATAGGCATGTCCCATCTGGGCATGAAGATACTTTACCATATTCTCAACAAGCGTGATGATACTTATTGCGAAAGGGCTTTCGCGCCGTGGATTGACATGGAGGACAAGCTCAGGGAGAATAATATCCCTCTTTATACACTGGAGACTTATACTCCGCTGTGTGAATTCGATATTGTAGGTTTTACCCTCCAGTATGAAATGAGTTACAGCAATATTCTGAACATGCTTGATCTTGGGAAAATCCCTGTGCTGGCAAAGGAAAGAAAAGAGGGTATGCCCTTTGTGATTGCCGGAGGGCCTTGTACCGTCAACCCCGAACCATTGGCGGATTTCTTCGACTTTTTTGTAATCGGTGAAGGGGAAGAGATAACCAATGAAATAATTGACGCATATAAGGAATGGAAAAAGGCAGGGGAGAAAAGAGAAAAGTTTCTTGAACGGGTTGCCCTTATTGAAGGCGTCTATGTGCCTTCCTTCTACGATGTGGAGTATAATGACGACGGAACGATAAAAAGCATAACTCCAAACCGTGAAAATGTTCCCGGGAAGATTAAAAGGCGTATAATCAATAATCTTGACACTGTTGATTTCCCTGATGAAATAATAGTGCCCTTTGTGGGGACTGTCCATGACCGTATAATGCTTGAGCTTTTCAGGGGCTGCATCAGGGGATGCAGGTTCTGTCAGGCAGGTTTTATCTACCGCCCTGTCAGGGAAAGGAGCTATGACAACCTTTTGGACCTTGCAAAGTCTGCTGTTGAAAAAACAGGGTATGAGGAAATATCCCTTGTATCTCTGAGCACCAGCGACTACTCACAGCTTCCTGAATTATGCAATGCTCTTATTGAATATACCGAAGGACAGAAAGTCAGTCTGGCTCTGCCTTCATTGAGACTTGACAACTTCTCCCTCGGGCTTATGGACAAAGTGTCAAAAGTAAGAAAAAGCGGTCTTACCTTTGCCCCGGAGGCAGGTACCCAAAGGCTCCGGGATGTTATCAATAAGGGAATTACCGAGGAGGATTTGCTTAACTCGGTGAGAATGGCTGTGGAAGGCGGATGGAATAATGTTAAACTCTATTTCATGATGGGCCTTCCCACAGAGACCATGGAAGACATAGACGGAATAGCAGACCTTGGAATAAAGCTGATACATGCATGCAGGGACTTGCCCCACGGAAAAACACTCAATATCACTTTGAGCACATCCTGCTTTGTGCCAAAGCCGTTTACTCCGTTCCAGTGGGAGCCCATGGACGAGATTGACAACCTGATGCAAAAGCAGTATCACTTAAAAGACAGAATCAAAAAAGGCAGCCGGAGAATTACCTACAACTATCATGAGGCAAAATTGAGCATGCTTGAGGCTGTTTTTGCAAGAGGCGACAGAAGAACAGGCAAGGTGCTCTATACCGCATGGAAGAAAGGATGCAAATTTGACGGATGGGACGAGTATTTCGAGTTTGACAAATGGATGGAAGCCTTTGAGGAATGCGGTATCGATCCTAAGTTCTATGCCAACAGAAAGCGGGCGTTTACCGAGATTCTGCCCTGGGATCATATAAATATAGGCGTTTCAAAGAGATTCCTTAAAAACGAGTGTGAAAAAGCTTACATGGGAGAAACCACAGAAAACTGCACGGCCAACTGCTCTTTCTGTGGAGTCCAGGGCTACAAAGCAGGAATATGTACAAGGACAAAACGGAGTGTATAGAATATGGCTAAGACTTTGAGATTCAGATTTTCCCGGGGTCAGGAATTAAAATATCTTTCCCATCTGGAAATTCTCAGGGTTTTCGAGAGAGCGCTGAGAAGATCGGGGCTTCCTGTGGAGTATTCCCAGGGGTTTAACCCAAGGATGAAAATTGTGTTCGGGCTTCCCATTTCAACGGGACTTACCAGTGACGCTGAATATGCGGATATTGTGCTTGAGAAAGACATAGACTTGAGTACTTTTGTGGAAACCCTCAATGAGAGTATGCCTTTGGGTTTAAAGATTCATGAGGCCGTTGAGCTTAAGAATAAAAACAATATTATGAATGAGATAAAAGGAGCAAGATACAATATTACTATGCGGGCTTCATTAACTTACGGGGAGATGGAAGACATGGTGTCATCCTTCCTTTCAAAAGAGGAACTGACAGTAATGAAAAAAACCAAAAAAGGCATGTCACCCGTAAATATAAGACCAATGATTTATTCAATGAACGTGATTCGTAAGGATACGGGTCGGGATGTCAATAGTTCAGGCCATGAAGACGGTAATATTATTGAACTTGACGCGCTATTGAGCGCAGGGGCGCAGGACAATCTTCGGGCGGATTTATTGATGGAGGCTTTTATGGAGTATACGGGACTAAAGGCCGATATTTTATCCATAAACCGCAGCGCTTTATATACAATAAGATCAAATGAGTGGAAAACTCCCTTTGAGGTGGCCAATGGTTAAGGAAATTCTGGTGGATGCAGGTCCGGACAAGGTTCGCGTGGCAATACTTGAAGACGGAGAACCTGTGGAGATTTTTGCAGAAGAAACTGGAAACAAAAGTCTTGTGGGCAATATATACAGAGGTAAAGTGGAACGTACTCTAAAGGGTATGCAGGCAGCCTTTGTAGATATTGGCCTTGAAAGAAATGCCTTTCTCTATGTCAATGACATTGTGCCGGTCAATTTTGACGAACACTTAACTGTTGGCAAAACTAAGGATATTTCTGAACTTATATCCCCCGGACAGGAGATTTCTGTCCAGATAACAAAGGATGCATCTGAAAATAAAGGTGCAAGAGTTACCACAAGGCTGTCACTGCCCGGAAGGTACCTTGCCATAGTTAGAAATACTGAATCAGTTGGGGTTTCCAAAAAGATCAGCGATGAAAAGGAACGGGAGCGTCTAAGGGACATAGCAAGGCGCAACAAGCCTGAAAATGCAGGAATAATCATTCGCACAGCAGCTGAAGGCATCCCAGAGGAACAAATCGTTGAAGAAATAGAAGAACTGAAAAAACTGTACCATACCCTCCTGGAAAAAGAGAAGAAAGGGAATGTTCCCCGCCTTTTATACAGTGAACCCGGAATTATTGGCCAGGCTGTAAGGGAACATCTCACGGCCGACACCCGCCGGTTTATTATTAACAATGAGTCCGAATATGAAAGAATACTTGCATTTCTTGAAGATACGTCGCCTGCTTTGAAAAACAAGATTCAACTCTACTCCAAAGAATATGACATGTTTGAATTCTATAATGTTGAAAGTGCCATCAATGAAGCCCTGTCAAGAAAAGTCAGGATGAAAAGCGGAGCATATCTCATCTTTGACATGACAGAAGCGCTTACCGTAATTGATGTTAACAGCGGTCAATTTACCGGAAAAACAAATCTGGAGGACACCGCCTTCAGAATTAATCTGGAAGCGGCGCAGACCATTGCCCGCCAGTTGCGGCTCAGGAATTTAAGCGGCATTATTATAGTGGATTTTATTGACATGCACAATAAAGAGCACCAACAGCAGGTGGTTCAGACCCTCAAAGACGCCGTGAAGTCTGACAAAACCCATACCGTAGTCATTGGAATGACCAGCCTGGGTCTGGTGGAGATAACCAGAAAGAAAATCCGCCAGCCTCTGTACAAGAGCTTTACAATTAGCTGCCATGTCTGCAATGGCACAGGCTTTATACGCAACTCAAAATAGCATTTCAGGCTAAATTCAACATTCTCCCGATACAAAGGCTTAAGCGAAATTTGTATATATTTGCGCATTATAATACATATTTGCGCAATTACTTTAAACTTCTTTAATTTTCCAGTCCTTGCTATTATAATATTAATGGTGGAAAAGTCCGCTCAAAATAAAAAAAGGGAGATGTATTTATGACCCAGATGTGGATTGAAATTTTGCAGCAGCCGGAGGCACTCAAAAACTGTATCAATACCAATAAAGAAAAGATCAAGACTTTAGTGGAGTTCCTTAAAAATAAGGATATTCGCCACATTATCATATCCGGCAGGGGTACTTCCTGGCATTCAGGAATATACTTTAAATACCTCATGGAAGTCAAAGCAGGAATACCGGTTTCCTTTGCAGCGCCCTCGGTTGCTACACTCTACAATGGCAAAGTAAACATGGAAGGGGCATTGGTAATAGGTATTTCCCAGTCCGGCCGCGCGGCTGACGTACTGGAAGTGCTCAAATCGGCGAAAGCCCAGGGAGTTCCGACCATTGCCATTACCAATTATGAAGATTCACCCATGGCGACAGAGGCAGATCACCATCTATTCTGTGCGGCAGGCGAGGAAAAGAGCGTAGCAGCAACAAAAACATTCACATCCACATTATATCTTCTGGCAAATCTTGCAGCCGAGTGGACAGGAGATGAAGATTTCAAAAAGGAACTTGCAGCTGTTCCCGAATTGGTTCAAAAGGTTATTGACAATAATGAACAGATTAAAAATACAGTTCTGCGGTACAGATTCATGTCCGAGTGCTATGTACTTGGCCGTGGAATGAATTACTCCATTACATTGGAAACAGCGTTGAAGCTAATGGAAACTACATACGTACGTGCAAGGGGATTTGCCATATCCGATTTCTATCACGGACCATTCGCGGTAGTGGATAAACATTTGCCTGTATTTGTCTTTGCTCCGGAAGGAGAGTCCAAAAAGGACGCTGTGGAAATGATAAACAAACTGAAGGATGCAGGCGCCGACGTACTGGCTGTGACCAACAGCAGTGAAATTAAAGCACTTGCAGATAGTTCCATTGATATCCCCGAAGGCGTCAGTGACTTTATATCACCTTTTGTCAACGCCGTTACAGGACAGATGTTTGCTTGCAACCTCTCTGTGCTGAGAGGGCTCAACCCGGACAATCCCAGAGGCCTTAAAAAGGTGACTGTCACCCGCTAAGGTTCGAAGACCTATCTCAATGATATCAATGTAAAGGGGAAATATATATGCTGAGGTTCAATAAAGAAGGTGCCGAACTCTATATCCCCGACGGGGCGGACATGGAGACAGCTTTCAAAAGAACAACCTGCATGGCCATAGCCGCACACCATGATGATATTGAAATAATGGCTTATCATGGAATCCTTAATTGTTTCGGAAAAGAGGACGAGTGGTTTTTCGGTGTGGTTGCCACCGATGGCGCGGGAAGCCCGAGGGATGACATATACAAGAATTATACCGACGAAGAAATGAAGGCCATTCGCAAAAAG
>ERZ773359.3951-NODE-3951-length-16235-cov-6.732447_pt1 | contig 16235 bp, 14 predicted proteins | sample MGYA00374955_ERZ773359 | MGnify/ENA primary metagenome ERZ773359 (study PRJEB29098, sample SAMN04486028) | biogas fermenter metagenome | study: EMG produced TPA metagenomics assembly of the Biogas fermentation microbial communities from Germany - Plant 4 DNA1... | reverse complement strand
TTAAAATTTGTACCCGGAGTAAAAGCCCTGACTCAAATTATCAATATGTTTGTAGACATTATTTTAAATTATTTGGATGAATGTATCCTGGGGTACATATTCCTCAATGAGGGGCAAAATGTATGGAAAAGTGCCGCAGATGGTGTAGTGTTATATGCACAGAACTGGAAAACCATCCTTAAAACCGGCGTAAAGATCCTGGTATTTCTCATAGTTTTCTTCCTGATTTCATTCCTGATTTTCAACGGAGTATTTGCAGGTATCTTTAACGGAATTGACAGTTTGGAGAACGGTCTTGCCATGCCGATAGCCTGGGTTCTGACAATTGTATTTGTACTTGTATTAAAATGGGCTATACTTGATTCAATTATAATGATTTATATGATGACCAATTATCTCAAGGTAGCTTACGGCGCTGAGCCCAGCTATGACCTGTATGGTAAGCTGCAAGGAATGAGCAAAAAATTCAAGGAACTGTTCGGGAAGTCCCAGGAAGCTCAAAATACTGCAGCAGGCACAGCCGCTGGAACAACGGTATAATTAGCATAAGAATTAATAAAACAGTTCTTTTATACTGAAGTTTTGATCCAGAGGCTATAAAAAGCCTCTGGATGTAAGTTTTCTTAGAGCCGTTCCTGTGCTCTGCAATCCATGTCAAAATATAGACTAATTAAACAAAAGGATTAAACAAATGGAGTATAATCTCCTTTTATTGCACAACTTCTTTAAAAGATTCATAGTCTGTTATCGGGGCTTTACATGAATGCTTTTCACAAACATATACTGCTGTCTTTCCCGGCTCAATATTATAAGATTGTAAAAAAGGAGCTATTTTAACCAAAGTATCATCACCGTGGGCATAAACCATGGAAACCGAAAATGGACTGAATTTTTCATTAATAATATCAATATAAGGCTTTGCGTTTTCTATTGTATCGGTTGATATTATTATCTCCTGTCCACCGGAACAGCCAAAAAGCAGCGCCATCAGGCAGAATGAATGACTGAAGGGCTGTAGCTTGATACTGCCGGAAAATGTTCTGAATATTTGATTGGCTTTTTCTTCATACTCGAATTTCCCCGTTAAACGGCTTAATCTCAGAAGATTTAACGCGGAGACTGAATTCCCGGATGGAATCGCACCGTCATAAATCTCCTTTGGCCTCGTAAGCAATTGCTCGCTGTCATTTCCGTATATAAAAAATCCTCCTTCTTTTTCATCCCAAAACAGTTTCAATAAATCGTCGGAAAGTAAAACAGCTCTTTTCAAAAAATCCGGTTTAAATGTTGTTTCATATAGTTCAATCAAGCCAAATATGAAGAATGCGTAATCCTCAAGATATGCAAGGTGTTTAGCCTCGCCGTCACGATACCTGGAAAGCAATCTTCCGTCATTCCTGATCAGATTGTCTGATATGAAATTAACAGCATTAATGGCTGCCTGAATGTATTTATTTTCATTAAGGATCCGCCCGGCAATGGCAAGGGCTGTTATCATGAGTCCGTTCCATGAGGTAAGGATCTTGTCATCCTTAAGAGGGTGTATTCTTTTTTCTCTATGAATGAAAAGTTTTTCCCTTGAAGTTTTAAAAGCGTTTATATTTTCATAAGGCAAATTATTGTTGATTAGATTAGGAATGTTTTTCCCTTTAAAATTCCCTTTTGAGGTTATGTTATAAAAACTGGCGAATGCTCTCCCCTCTTCTTCTCCCAGGACAGAATAAATCTCATCAAGATCCCAAAGGTAAAACTTGCCTTCTTCACCCTCAGAATCGGCATCTTCGGCGCAATAAAAACCGCCTTCCTGCGAAGTCATGTCTCTGAGCACATAATCCATGATATCCCGGGCAATTAATGCGTACTTCTCTTTTCTTGTCGCCTGATAGGTTTCAAGATAAGCAATGACTAAAAGAGCATTATCATACAGCATTTTTTCAAAATGAGGAACCAGCCATTTATTATCGGTTGAATACCTGCAAAACCCAAAACCTATATGGTCATATATACCGCCTCTATACATCGAATCCAGGGTTTTTTCAACCATTTGCAGCGCGGCAGGATTATTTGTCCTTTTCCAATATCTTAAGAGAAACATAAGATTATGCGCTGTCGGGAATTTGGGTGCATGACCGAAGCCGCCGTATATTGGGTCAAAATACTGTTCAAAACTGTTATAAGCCTCGTCAAATATACTCTCGGATATACTATCCGATCGTTCTTCACTTACCTCAGTTTTACGTGATATAAACTCTGTTATTCTATCGCCGGACTCTAGAAGTTGCTCCCTGTTATTTGTCCATGCATTGATAATTGCCTTTAGTATTGTCATAAGACCCTGCATCCCCATCCGGTCATCCTTGGGGAAATAGGTTCCGGCAAAAAACGGTTTCTGTTCATGTGTCATAATAATTGTGAGAGGCCAGCCGCCGCTTCCGGTAAGAGCCTGGCACACATTCATATAAATGGTGTCAACATCTGGCCTTTCTTCCCTGTCGACTTTTATAGAAACGAAGTGTTGATTTAAAAAATCGGCAACTTCCTCATCTTCAAAGCTTTCTCGCTCCATTACATGACACCAGTGACAGGTGGAATAGCCGATGGAGAGAAAAATTGGCTTGTCCTCAACCTTAGCCTTTAAAAAGGCTTCTTTACCCCACGGATACCAATCTACCGGGTTATAAGCATGTTGCAGCAAATATGGAGATTTTTCGTTTATAAGTTTGTTAGGTGTTTTTTCAGGATTTGACATGGGCTTCACCCCTAAAATAATTATACGGATTTTATTATATCCAATCAAAAAATTGACTATGTAAACCACATAATCACTTAATATCAATTATATAAAAACTTTATTACGACTTGTTAATTTTTCATGACATTGTAAAATGTATAATGTACCTCATAATTAGATCAGAACTCTATCAGGTAAGGGTATTTCCCGTTCTGGTAAAGTTATAGTCGTTAAGCGGAAATATGTCGCTTTAATACTATCAGAACAGCTGACACCTATTTTTAACTCGTCTTTAAATACTTATATTGCCGTCTCAATGCCTGTAACTTCTGTCATCTTAGTAAACAGATTTAAAGTCTACTTTTTTTGCTCATAATCACTTTATTCTCTGGCTCTTTTGTAGTACATTTCTTTTGAATTCACACTCAAACTTTTAATATCAGTTTTATTAGCGCTCTTTGACGATTTATCTAATAATGTCTCAATATTTTTGACAATATCAAAAATTTCCTCCCACGATGACCCTATAACTATATCCTGTGAATGAGCCAATTTGTTCCTTAACATCTCAATTTTTTTAAATAGTTTTTCCCCTTTATTTTTTGATTCAATTCCATAAAATTGCAACAGTTTTTCATTTTGAAGTATTAATCTAGTTTTATCACATAATTGTAAACAATCGGACAAAGTAATGTCTTCATTTCTAGCTTTGCGTTCTTGATATAAGGTTCGTGCTTTTTCTAACCTATTTTGACTAATATAATCGGTCCATGTATCCTCTTTATAAAAATAATTTATAGTCTGTAATAAATTCATTTCTAATATATTTATGTATCCGAAGACCATTTTCTTCAATCCCTAAATAATCGTAGTTATTTTCTTCCATATAAGTTTTAGCATCTATAGCACTATCATTAATATTAAAGTATGATAGCTTTTCGCAAATGTGGCTTACGGTAATATTGTTCGCATATATACTTTTTAATTCTTTATACTGTGAATAATCATATAGAGCTATCTCTTGTTTATTTAAACTTTCATCTACCATCATTTTTAGTCTCCTTCTTCTGGCAATCTTCTATCTAGTATTTATATAATTTTTTAGATCCGCTCTCTATTTTTCTTAAATTTTAATAGGTATTTCCTCAATTTTGTTTGAAATCTTTGAATGAATGTTGCATATCGATCAATTATATTCTCTATTATTTTTTTAAATATTTCAAATGAATATTAAAATCCTTTAGTATTGTGTAATAATGAGTCAATATAGATTAATATAAGAGGACGAGACATTATAACACCGTTTTTTGACAATTAATTTTACCTTCAAGATATATAAGTTTTTAAGTTCCGTTATAATCGTCAAAAAATACGCTATTGTTTTATTTACCCAAATAAATTTAAACATAAATAAAAAATCCGGACTTTTCTTATTAATAGGAAAAAGTCCGGATTTCAAAATTAAGCCACTATAGCGGTTCCTTTGGTTAGAATGAAAGATACCGTTGTTGAATTCAAATGACTTTGGCGATCAACTGGAGTAGATTAAAGTATTTTCCGCCTTCTGCCTCCATCATTTTGATATCTTCTCTGGCATAGGGATTCGGACTGGTAAGCCATTCATCCCATGCCTGTTTGCAGCAGTTCATTTCGCGGGCGTCTACGATTTCAATACCCTCTGCTTTGCTCCATAATTCTTTCCACCAGTTAAGAGAATGTATGGTCCTTGCTACCTCATCAAGCCAAAAGGGCTTCATTTCTTCGGGAACATTTTCTCCAAATTCGCATTTTATGCCAGGTATAGCTACAGCGATATATCCTCCCTTTTTTATATAATGAATCAATGAGGGGAGTATTTCTTCAGTATCCCCAAAATAATGATAAGCGTCCACTGTGAACAATAAATCAAAATAACCGTTTGCAAAGGGTAAACCTTTTGTTGCGTCTACATAAATTGGAACTGCTTTATCATCTATCCCGATGGACTGAAAACGACTATAGTTTTCGGTTGGAGAAATCCAAAAATCGGCGGCGAAAACAGTGGCGCCGAATTTTTTCACAAGCAAAAGCGTGGAAAGCCCGCACCCGCAGCCAAGATCAAGGATTCTCATGTTTTCATTTATGTCCAGGTATGAAGCTAACTCCTCTGCTATACGCATAGCATTTGGTCCCATCATAGTAGATTTTAAGAACTCCATATTTCTATCATTTGAAATAAACTGTTCTGTAAATGTATATATAATATTCATTCCTTTCAAATTATCACATTAATTATTACATTTTACACTGCAGAAAAAACAAAAGCACAGTATTATACTGCGCTACAAATAACATCATTATATAATAATGAATGTTCGTTTAATCTGTAAGGCAGTTTATTACAACACAAAACAGAGCAGAACAACTGTTCATCTCATGCTATTAACTTAATTCCTTATAGAATTACGGACATCAATACACTCCCTTTTTAAAAAATTATACCAGACCGGCAGGAACATATCAACCGTACACAAATGGGGTGATAAAACGTATATAACACAGATCCTGGTGATATTAGGACATAAACACCTGACGTCAATACAACTTACTATCATGTATTTATATTATCATAAAAAGACTGTATTAAATTATACAGTCTTTTAAAATAACAGATTGGTATTGTAAAAAACATTAGATAATGAACGGGTTTGCCAATCATTTATGCTTCTGCTGAAGGATAGTCATTTACAAGATAATACAGGGGCGGTTCATCCTCTTCTATGGCAGGGAACCTACCGACTTCTTCATAGAACCTGTTGTCTGTGTAGTCATCGTTGCACTCTGATACTTCGCCTACCAGTACGCGGCCTTTGCCGGCTTCTCCCCAGAATGAATGATATTGCCCGGGATATAGAGTAATGCTTTCACCCGGCTGCAATCTGATTGTTGTTCCGGCCGGAACTTCATATTCTCTTCCGTCGCTGTAAACAGTTACGGGAGTATCTGCCAGTCCTCCGTCGCTTGTGGAGTTATATAATTTTATCATAAGGTTCCCGCCGCCGCGGTTGATAATATCTTCTGTCTTTTTCCAGTGGAAGTGGTATGGAGTGATTTGGTTTTCGCCTACGATCATGATTTTTTCAGCGTATGTCTTTTTATACTTAGGTATATTTACATTACCGTTTCTTATTGTAAAAAGAAATAAACCCCTATTGTAGAAATCTCCGCTTCCGAAATCGGTAATATCCCATCCCAGGTGATTATCCCTGATTTCGTCATATTCTTTCCCCTTCGATTTCCATTCCTCCGGTGTCCAGTAAGCAAAAGGCGGTAAAATAAACTTATGCGCTTTAAAAAACTCGATTCCGTCCCGAATGATTTTATTGATCTCTGAACGTTTCATTTGCAACTCCCCTTTTCCAAATCAAATATGTTCCTTATACCAGGATAAATTAAAGGTTCCTGATTTACAATGATTTAAGGTATTTTATAAAATACTTTCATTGATTTTTCCGAATCTTTCTTCATAGCATTTACAGCGGCCAGGGCAATATCGTGGAACAGTATGCCTTCCTGCCCGTTTATAAGTTCTTTGGCCGCAAACACTGCTTCCCTTGACATATAAGTATAGTAGTTTATTTTGCGGATTCCCTTCGTTATTGCCGTTGTGTAATCTTCCCTGCTTAAGCCCGATCCGCCGTGCATAACCAATGGAGTTTTTGTTAACTCTTTAATATCTTCAATTCTTTGAAAATCCAATCTTGGTTTTTCAGCATAAATGCCGTGTACTGTTCCAAAAGAAGCGGCAAGCGCGTCCACTTTGGTCATTTCCACAAATTTTCCGGCAACTGCAGGATCGGTATATATTCCTTTTTCTCCTTTAGCACCTTCAGTGCTTTCAAGGCTGCTGCCCATTACTCCGATTTCCGCTTCGACTCCTGCCCCATATTTCCTTGCCATCTTAACTGCTATCAGAGTATTTTCTACATTTTTCTCAAATGAAAGCCTTGAGCCGTCGTACATAACAGAAGTAAAACCCAATTCCAGGGCTTTTTCTATATAGTCCAGCGATTCACCGTGATCCAGATGAACACATACCGGTACATTTGCTCTTTTGGCGCAAAGGACCATAACAGGGCCTATTGTTTCTAAAGGCATAACGTTTTCATGGACCTGCGCATGAGCGATTATCACCGGGATCTGATATTTTTCGGCATTCTGCAGAACCGCCATTATACATTCCAAGTTCGGGGTATTGAACGATCCGATAGCACATTGATTTTTTTCCGCATAAGATAGTACTTCCTGTAAGTTAACCAGCATATTATTCTCTCCAATTCATGATGTCTGTATTGTGTAAGTGTTGTTTTTACATGGATTTAATTATTCTTGTTTTTTATATAATTAATATTCAGCTTTGTATTTTTCATATAGTTTTCTTATTTCTTCAATGTTCTTCATTCCGGATATACTGTCTACTTCAGACAAATTGCATGCTGCAGCCGCACAGGCTATTTTAAGGGATTCCTCTACAGATAATTTATTGTAGATGGAATACAGCATACCTGCACAGAATGCGTCACCGGCTCCTACGCTTCCCTTTATGTACCCGGGCGGGAGCTTAAGTGAAGGAATACTGAAAAATTCCATGTCAGAAGACATTGCCCATCCGCCCTGCGGTGCATGAATAACGACAAGTTCCTTAACGCCAGCCGATAATAATCTTTCACAGATCCTCTTTATAAGTTTTTCATCGATTTTACCGTCCGGCCCGAATGGGCTGAGATTGACTGTTTTCCCTGCCTCAATCTCATTGATGATTATATAATCGCAGTATTTCAAACTGGCCTGAACTATTTCCGAATATTTTTCATTATCTACGCTTACCAAATCCATGGAGGTTTTTATCCCTTTTGACTGGACTTTAGCCAATGTCCTTGCCATTACCGTACCGTATTCCGGGTCTTCTTTATCAAAAGGATCCATCAATAAGGCGTATCCTATATGAAAAATATCAGTATCTAGAGATCCGAAATCGAGATCATCATATGAATATCTTCGGTTCACGCCTTTGGCAAAAAAGAAGGTTCGCTCTCCCGTTGATTCAACAGTCATGCAATCGGTAAACGCAGTTAATTCACCGTCAAATACTTTAATTCCGTCCGTGTTGATCCCGTGTTGTCTGAGAGTATTTAAAACAAATTCTCCGTTTTCATCGTTACCGATTCCGCCATGTGCATAAAGAGGAATTGCAGGGTCGATTTTTGAAAGGTTGATAATTGTATTGGGCACACATCCGCCTACACACCTGGTGCAGGACAGGATGTTGCTTAACATTCCCTTTTCCACATACCGGTCAATCACTTTATTGTAATCCACCGTTATTGTGCCTGCAATCGCTATACCCCTTCCCATAAAGATCCACTCCCTTAATTACTTTCTTCAAGTATGATTTTACTGTTTCAGGTATTGATTGATTTTTCTTTCAAGTATCCTTAAAGAACTATCGACATTTTTATCATATCTTTTTATCTCCTGGATACCGCCATTTGCTATTGTAATAGCCTCTGTATATTTTAACATTTTGGGAGCAATGGTGCCTCCTTCAATCACATGGCTCAACAATATATTATCAATAACTTTTTCGCTTTCTTCAATATCTTCCTGCAAAATCAGTTCAGCTTCCTGCGAGCTGGTAACCTTTTTCAATACCGAAGCTCCCTGGGAATATCTGAATATATCCATTTGTATTTCTTCATCGTATGTCAATAGTTTTAAAAACTCCCAGGCCAGTTCTTCGTGGGCTGTTTTACTGCTTATCCCCATCAAAAGCGTATTGACTTCCGATATATTTCCTCCGTCTTTACCGGCAGGAAATGTTATGCAATCCCATTGGAAATTAAGATATTTCTTGATTTTGTACGGATATCTCTTGTAAGTCCGGTAGTCTGCAAATGAAAGCGGCATAAATACTACATTGCCACTGTCGAAGTCCTCCTGTGTCACATTCTGTTCCTGGTTCAGATTATACAACATCTTTATAAATTTTACCGCCTCAACCACCTTTTCATCCGAAAGATCGATTTTCATTTCATTTTCATCGAACAGGACAGCTCCATTGGTTCGTGCGGCATCCAGCCAGTCGTAATTATAAATGCCGAACTGGTCCAGGATACCGTCTCCGTTGATATCTTTCGTTACTTTCCGGCAAATGTCATATAAATCATCCCAGGTCCAGTTGCTGCTTGGAACATTGATCCCTTCCTTCTCAAGCAATGTCTTATTTACAAACATCAGGTTAGGGACCGTTTCATATGGAAGAGCATATTGGGTTCCATAGTATTCCCCTGATAAAAGGGTTGTCTTAAAATATTTATTTTTATCAAATGTCGCATCATTGTCTATAAGTTCATCCAGGTTTTTTAATAATCCCAATGAAGCAAACTGATTAAAATCATTTGAAAGGATCATAAAAACATCAGGTGTTTTTCCCTGTAAGGCTTGCTGGGAAAACCATTCAGAATAATCGTCCTTCAGGATCCCGCTGTAATAATGGATCTTTACATCATTATGCTTTTTTTCAAACAACTCGATTGCCTTGTCAATAATTACATAGCTGTTTGCATTTGCAACGTCCCAGTTGCTGCCGGCAAACATCCCGAATTCGAGGACTATGGGTTTATTGCTTTTATCGATGTAAGCGCCTGCAGATACTGCCGCTATGATCAGTATTGCTGTTGTAATTATTATGTATTTAATTTTTTTCATAATAACGCTCCATATTTATTTTGCCCACTCCTGACTGAATCGCCCAAATGGCCAGCTGGGTCCTGTCCCTTAATTTTAATTTGCTCAATATAGTGCTGAGATAATTTCTTACTGTTCCTTCGGATAAATTAAGCGCGTCGGCAATCTCTTTATTGGAAAAACCATATCCGACCTGTTCTATTATTTTCCATTCAGTCCTGGTTAAATCTTCAACTTCCTTTTGACTTACCTCGATCGTATAATTGCCTTTTGCCATCTGAGAGAATAACCTGACTACCTTGGTGGCGATATCAGGATTGATCATCGCTCTTCCGCTGTGAACAGTATGAATCGCTTTAACCAGGTCGTCAATTGAAACACCTTTAAGAAGATAACCGCTGGCTCCGTACTTTAAAGCGTTATATACGTATTCGTCATCATCAAATGTAGTCAGAATAATGATTTTGATATTTGGATAGTTCTCTTTTATAATCTTGGTGCATTGCACACCGTCCATTTTGGGCATGCGAATATCCATCAGGATGACATCAGGTTTGTTTTTGTATACGCTTCTCATAACTTCCTGCCCGTTTGCAACAACATCGGTTACTTCTATGTTATCCTGGTTGTTCAGCACGATCTGAAGACTTGTGCGAATCAGTTCCTGATCGTCTGCAATTAATACCTTAATCATATTCTTCACCCCACCGGATTGGTATTCGTGCGGTTACTGTGAAGCCATCCGTACCGTCGAATTCAACAGTTCCGTTCAACATTTTGATCCTTTCGATAATATGTTTTGTTCCGAATCCCTGTTTCATTTCCTTACATCCGATTCCATTGTCCTTTACTGTTAGTATTATTTCGCCTTCTCCGCCTCTGATATGTACCCATATCTGAGTTGCTTTGCCATGACGGATCGCATTGGTAAGACTTTCCTGTATTACCCGGTAGATCGCATCTTCCTCATCAGATGCAAAACGCAGGTTTTTAACATCGGATTCGAAATATATATGCGTATTTGTCATTAATTCAATTTCTATAATCATCTGGTGAATTGCTGATTCAAGATTCAGCCTTTCAAGGGCGTCGGGTCTTAATTCATTTACTGACCGGCGTATCTCATTAATACCATCCCTTGTTACCCTGGAAATCACCTCAAGTTGTTTCTTTGTTTCCTTGGGCTTTTTTTCCACCATGGTGATACAGGCGTCGATGCCCGCTGCAATTCCTGTGAGAGTATGCCCCAAGGTGTCATGTATTTCCCTGGCAAGACGGTTCCGCTCTTTTGTTTCACCCATTTTTTCAGTGATCTTTGAATATTCCTTAAGCTGCTCATTGGCTTTCTGCAGATCCTCATTGGCTTTACTCAACTGTTTATACAGCTTGTTTACTTCATCTATGGTTCCCCTTTGGTTTTGGATCACATAAATGCAATAAATGATAAAAATCAATATATTAACAGATACTATTGTATTGTAAAACCCTAACAAATATTGCTGGGTCGTTGAGTCATAAAAACTAATATAATCGTTGATGGAATATAATTTAAAGTTTATCGAAATCATTTCATAGTCGGCAATAAGTATACTCATAACCGAAATCAGCATCAATAAATACCTTCCCTTGGTTCCCTTCGTATATGTTAAGATATTGGCAATTACCAGGAAGAGTATTCCGTTATAATTAAAATTAAGTATACTTATTATTACAATACTGATAACAAAGTCGATAAGCAGGGTCAGATATACTGCCTTGCTGTTGTTGGTATAAATAAATTCCCGTATTATAAAAGAAAATATTAACATACCAAATAAGGATATTGATATAATAATATTTCTGTACGGCTTCCAGGGCAAAGCGTCAACTGTATTGATAAACTCTCTTGCAATATAGCTGTTGCATATTTTTTGGATTGTAAAATATATGAATACAGTTACAAACATAACTGCTATCAAATTAATTACTGTCAATAAGATCTTGAAATAAATAAATCTTTTTCCCTGCATAAGCCAAAGTCCTTACTGCCAACCGTCTATTGTGAATTCATGCAGATTATCCCTGGTTATAAGCTTAACCGGAACAACTATATTTCTCTCAACTTTTTCTCCGTTCAGGTAAGCATAAGCTACTTCTGCGGCAATCTTTCCCATATCACGAGGATACTGGGCACTCGTTCCTTCCAGGTATCCTTCCTTTATCATCATTTTGCCGTCAGGAGATCCGTCCACACCATATATCAAAATATCCCCGGTCATATGATGTGATTCCAGGGCAGCGACTGCACCCAACGCCGTCGGGTCATTGCCTCCCATAACCACATCAAAGGATACTCCGGATTCAATAATACTGTTCATTACTTCCATAGCTATCTCAAGCTCTCCTCCGGCAGCTCTCTGTATTATGACCCTGTAATTGTCGTTTCCCCTGATAGTATCTTTAAATCCTTGTATCCTTTGAGTAATGGAGTTAATGATCGGCTGATCCAGTATAACAATATCTGCGGAGTCCAATTTTGACATCATATCCATTGCGCATTGGACTCCCGCATTATAATTGTCGGATGCTATGATCGAAACCACGTATTCCTTGTCGTAAACCATGGTATCCACGTTGAATACCGGGATATTTGCTTCTTTGCAGGCAATCAAAGCCGGTTTGACATTTTTCCAGTCAACCGGGTTTAAGAATATTGCTTCTACCCCTTCTTCAATCATGTCATAAATCTGGCTGTTTTGTTTCTCCTGGTCCTGTGCCGGATCCCTGGTGATCAAATAATCACCGTTTGACTCCACAATCTCATTAATGCCACCGTTAAGTATAGGAAAATATGGATTATTCATAGTCATATAGGTAGCACCAAATTTTCTTGGCGTATTATTTGACTTTTCAAAGTGAGTGAATATATTGATATATCCAAACACTATTAAAAATGTAACGAATATTACCACAATAATAATTAGCAGTTTTTTGTTAAGATTTTTTATCATATGTCCATACCTCTTATACCGCGTGGCCCAGTTCCAGGTATATGATAACACAAATTTGTTTTTAATTACTAAACCTATTTTTTTCTATCTTAACTTTGTCTTTATTCTCTTGCCTGATATAATCAATGAAAACAGCCAGTAATATTACAGCACCTTTTATAACATATTGCCAGAAGGAGTTTACGTTTAAAAGGTTCAAACCATTATTTAAAACTCCGATAATCAAACCGCCAATCAAAGTTCCGCCAATCTTCCCGTAACCACCTGACATACTGGTTCCGCCAACAACCACAGCAGCAATTGCATCCATTTCAGCGCCTTCACCAGCAGTGGGCTGACCGGAATACATACGTGAAGCCAAAACAATTCCTGCCAATCCTGCCATTACTCCTGAATAAGCATATACAAAAAACTTGACCTTTGAAACTTTTATACCGGAAAATACCGCTGCCTGAGCATTACCTCCAACCGCATATATGTATCGGCCCATCTTTGATTTGTTCATTATCAGCGCTGTTACGATTAAAACAACTATCAGGATGATTACGGGAGTAGGGACAGAACCGATATAACCTGCACCAATAAACTGCCATTCTTTTGTGACAACTCTAACCGGAGAACCACCGGTGTAAACATATGCTAATCCTTTAGCAATATTCATTGTAGCCAATGTGACAATAAACGGAGGAATTGTTGTTTTGGAAATAACAAAGCCATTAAAAACACCGAAAACCAAACCAAATAGAACTCCTACCAACAGTGCAACACCAAGAGGCAAATTATAGCGGACAACAGCGCCGGCGGCAAGACACCCTGATAATGCAATGATGGAGCCCACCGACAGATCTATTCCACCTAATATGATAACCATAGTCATGCCACAGGCCAGGAATAAGTTCGTTGAAATCTGTCTTAGAACATTAAATATATTTTTTACGGTCAAGAATGTATTCTTAGTAATAGGATTTAAAGATAAAATAAGGCATAACACTACAAGGGCAATAATAATTCCGAGATTATCTTTCAGCCATTGAGTAACACAATTTAGCAAAAGAGCAACACTGCTTTTTCTGTTTTTGCTTGCTACCCTGTCCATTATATATCCTCCTTAATTTATGACTATTTTGCCGCCAATTTCATGATTTTTTCCTGCGTAATTTCTTCGTGCCCCAGACAGCCTGTTATTCTACCTTCGCACATAACATAAACCCGGTCACTCATATTAATAAGTTCGGGCATTTCAGAAGATATCATTATAATTGACATGCCCGATTTTGCAAGAGTATTCATAATTGCGTATATTTCTGATTTTGCTCCAACATCCACACCTCTGGTTGGCTCATCTAATATTAATATTCTTGGGTTAGTAGCTAACCATCTGCCAATCATAACTTTTTGCTGATTGCCGCCAGACAGCTTTCCTACCGACTGTTCTGCTGAAGGTGTCTTAGTTGACATCAGATCAATGTATTTTTGGGTTATCTCTTCTTCCTTTTGACGATCAACCATAATACCTTTAATAAATTCTTTCAATACTTCGATTGTCGAATTAAATCTTACACTCTGGATGTGATATAATCCTTCCAGCTTACGATCCTCAGGGACCATGGCAATACCTTGTTTTATAGCATCAGAAGGTGATTTGATTTTAACTTTTTTACCTTCAATATAAATTTCCCCAGAATATTCTTTTGTCAAGCCGAAGAGGCATTTCATCACTTCACTTCTTCCGGCGCCTACCAATCCGGCGAATCCGACTATTTCTCCTTTTTTTACTTCAAAACTGGCACTTTTGACCATTTTATGGTCTGAAATATTCTCACACTTTAATATTACTTCTCCGTCTTTCTGGAAGTCCCTTGTATAATAGTTCTTAAGCTCACGGCCTACCATCATTGAAATCAGTTCATCATTGGTGGTTTCCTTAACAACTTTTGTACCGATGTATGAACCATCACGCATGACAGTAACCCGATCACATATTTCAGCCAGTTCGCTCATCCTGTGTGAGATATAGATAATTCCAACCCCTTTAGCAGTCAAATTGCGCATGGTTTCAAACAAGAACTCAACTTCCTTTTCTGAAATTGAAGAGGTTGGTTCATCCATAACAAGAATTTTAGAATTATAGGATATGGCTTTGAGTATTTCAACCATTTGCTGCTGTGCAATTGTCAAGTTTCTGACCAATGATTTAGCGTTTATATTTATTCCGTGACTGTCAATTAATTGCTGGGCATCTTCATACATTTTTGAAGTATTTACAAATTTACCTTTCATCGGTTCTCTTCCGAGAAAGATATTTTCAGCCACTGTCATATAAGGAACCAATACCAGTTCCTGATGTATAATTGAAATTCCATTTTTCTGCGCGTCTTTAACATTTTTAATTTCGACTTTTTTTCCCTCAATATATATTTCTCCCTGATCGGCTGTATAGATCCCGCCCAGCACTTTAATAAGGGTGGATTTTCCGGCTCCGTTTTCACCAAGAATTGCATGTACTTCGCCGGCTCTTAACTCAAAATCAACCGCTTTCAGGGCATAAACACCAGGAAATGTTTTATGTATGTTCTTCATTTGCAGTAAAACATTTGTAGCCAACCAATCACCCACTTTCCTCCGCTTTTAAAAAACAGGGCGTTGCAAAACGCCCATAATTAAAAATATGTATTTCGTTTTGCAACAACCCTTTTATACTATATTATTGCCAAGAATCTGTTCCGTATTCTTTTACATTGTCAGCTGTGATCAGGAATGTTTCAACAGGATATCTGCTGTCTACCTTTTCACCTGCAAGGTACTTATACATAACATCTACAGAGATTTTTGCAATATTGATAGGTGATTGAGCACCAGTACCTTCAATCAGCGAGTCTCCGCGAGCAAGTTCTGCTTTGATATCAGGAGAACCGTCAACACCGTAGATAAGAACATCTTTAAGTCCTGCAGCATTTGCAGCAGCCAAAGCACCAAGTGCGGTAGGATCATTTCCGCCAAAGATTGCTACTACATCGCTATGTGCCTGCAGAAGGTCTTCTGCAATTTTCATTGATACTTCAAGATTTCCTTTTGCATCTTGTGTAGCAACGACATCAAATCCTTTTCCTTCGATTGCATCTCTGAATCCTTTTTCTCTGTCATTGATAGAGTTCATTGTGGGAGAGTTAAGGATAATTATTTTACCGCCCTGTGGTACCTTTTTAACCAGATCCAGTCCACATACATAACCGGCATTGTAGTTATCAGAACCTACATAAGAGTAAGCATAAGACAGGTCAGCTATTTCAGTATCAAAATTAAGAATTGGTATTCCTGCTTCTTTTAACATATCAAGAGCAGGTAGAATACCTTCTGCTTCTGCAGGATTTAAGAAGATAGCATCGATACCCTGGGTGATCATGTCTTCTATCTGTGTAATCTGAAGGTTAACATCATTGGCGGGGTCAGTAGTGATTAACTTGTCCCCTCTTTTTTCAACTTCCTCACGGATGGTCTTTTCAAGAATAACAAAGAATGGGTTTGTGCCGTCCATGCAGGTGTAACCGAAAGTCCATCCATCTGCCGGTCTTTCTCCAAGAGGACCTGCGTTATTGGGCTGTCCACTTTGAGACGGAGTCGGAGTGGGTTGATTTCCGGTAGGTTGTTTCGACTGTCCACAGCCGGCCAACAATAAACTTGCGATTAATGTTACACAAATTAGAATACTGAATAACTTTTTCTTCATTCGGATTTTCCTCCTTGTACAATTAATATTGTATTAAATCAGTGACCAAAGCCACTGTTTG
>ERZ773359.3950-NODE-3950-length-16236-cov-4.490328_pt1 | contig 16236 bp, 16 predicted proteins | sample MGYA00374955_ERZ773359 | MGnify/ENA primary metagenome ERZ773359 (study PRJEB29098, sample SAMN04486028) | biogas fermenter metagenome | study: EMG produced TPA metagenomics assembly of the Biogas fermentation microbial communities from Germany - Plant 4 DNA1... | reverse complement strand
TCGTTAACGGTAACCCCCAGGCTAGAGAGGAGCAGGCGCACGGCATCGAGGTGCTGGTTAATGCGATCTTGCAAGGGCAGTTCCTGGGTGGTTTCCACGGTAAAGCTCTCCAGCTGCAGCAAACGGGATGCATAGATGGTTCCCCCGATGACCCCGCCTCGCTTCACCTGGAACTGGTGCAGCTTCTCGGTAATGGAGCTGTTCATCCCGGCGATGATCCATTCAATCAATTCGATCTGTTCCCCGTCCTCAGGGTAGATAATGGTCTGCCCGAGGGCGTCAAATTGCAGGTGCTCAAATACCCGCGCCTCGTGTAGATCCACCACCCACAGCGGCCTGTATTCAGCCATGACGGCAAAAATGGAAGCGGCGAGGCGTTCGGTGGGACTGCCGGCGGCATTGCCGGGAAAGATCCGGTTCAAATTAAGGGTGCCTTCCGGATAGCGGGTGCCGGTGGCCACGGCCAGAGCGTTGGCCCGCGGCAATACCAGCAGGGTGCCCCGGTCAACCAGCCAGGTGGAGACGACCTGGGCGGCCTCGTAGCCTGCCGGTTCATCGCCGTGCACCCCGCCGATGACCATCACCGTGGGGCCCTCTTCAGGCGCCGTAATAATATAGAGGGGCGTTTCCCGGTCAGTTCCGGCTTCCAGGAGCCGGGCCTCAACGGTTACCTTCTGCCAGATAGATTCTTCCTCCGGGGGATCAGGGTCCGCAGGGGCTTCACCGGCAGGTGCGGCTGCCGGTGCGGGTTTAAAAAAGCGGAGTAGCTGTTGCTGGTATGTAATGAGCAGGGTCAGGGCGAGCAGGGAGGCCAGCCCCGCCAATAATGCTTTGTGACCCGGCTTCATCGGCATCACCTCGTCTGTATAAACTGGAATCGCTGGAGCTGAAGCCGTAGTTTTTTTCGGTGTAAATAATATAAAATTTGTTTTATTTTTCTACGTCAGGAAAAAAGCATCCTGCTGGTAATTTCCGCCAAAAGGACAACGGGAACGGTCCTAATTGCCCTTTTTTTAGCAGGTTTAGACAAGGAAAACGGCTCTTATCCGCCGTTTCCAGGCAGGCTGCGGCAAGGGCAGCAAGAATCGTCCCTGTTGTCCGCTTCCTTTGCTTTTTCCCATGCTTTCCCATCATTAGCTGCTCTCCTCATGAAACTCCAAGACCGTTTCTCCAGACCCTGGTTGCAATCATAGCCTCTTAAATTCCTTGATTAAATAGCTGGCCGACAGCAACATAATGTACAGCGGAATCGTGACCAGCAGGATGGCATAGAAGTCGCGCGTGGCCGAATATGACGGGAAATAAAAACCTTTAATGCATAGACTCCCCAAAAGGTAGGCTACCGGCAGGAGAAATATTTTAAAGATCACGTTTCTTGCTTTTTCATGGCGACGCAATAGGTACATGGCGATGATGCAAAAAATCGCCAGGGCTGCAGCCAGGAAGAAATAGTATGCCAAAAAGGCCCTTGGCAGGGTTTGCACCCCTCCCCCCGGGACTTGGTCCTGGCCATAGATTAAGATATCGCCATCCCCGGCAGATAAGCGCTCTCCGCTTCTGTAGGGCGTGTAGTAATAAACCGAAGCGACTGTCTTGCCACCGGGATTCAAAACAGTATTGCTGGCGGTACTTTTGCCTATATACCTGCTCCAGATGCTATTCCACGCCGTAATATGATAGACATAGCCGGGGCCTTTATCGGCAGGATAATGATGGATGCTATATCCGGATACCGCATCGCTGAATACGGCCAGTACCGCCCCGTCAGCATTTTCTTTAACCGTAACGGGGTTTTCGCTGTATGGAATATACTGCGGCGTAGTCAAAAAGGCAATTACAGCAACAGCGGCGGCCAAAGTCAACATCACCGATAAAAGAAAGATCTGGATCTTATTCTTCCTCAAGATCGCTTTCAGCCTTCTTATAGGGGCTGTATCGATATCTACCGGTAGCTTTTGAGGGGTGCTCATATCAGCGAGCTGCTTCTTGCAACTCTCACAGGCAGCGATGTGTTCTTCCACGATCCTGCGCGTATCGCTGCTCACCATATTTTCCACGTATAGCGGCAAAATATCTTTAATTACATCACAGGATAGCTTCATCTGTAATCCTCCATTCGCTCCTTAACCTTTTTCCTGGCCCGGTGATAGGTGACGCAGGCCCAGTTCTCGCTTTTTCCAAAAAGATTAGCGATCTGTTTAAAACTCAACTCTCCAAAAACGCGCAGGGTAAACACTTCCTTGTAGGGCTCGTTAAGATTATGGAGCACTTCGTGAATTTTCATCGACGCTTCCGCTGCGGCGATCATTTCCGCCACATCATGCTCATCCGCCCTTTCCGGAAGCTTTTCCAGGTCAACAAACTTCCTGTTCTTACGCAAATAAGAAAAATAGCTGTTTTTCGCAATCTGGCATAACCATACCCGTATATCACAGTTGCCTTTAAAGCTGTCGATCGCTTTCATCGCCTTTATAAAGGTTTCAGCAGTAATATCTTCTGCCAGATGCTGATCGCCGGACAAACTGCATATGTATAAATAAACATCTTTAAAATAGGCATTATATGTATCCTCGAACTCCGCCACCCTTTCCCCTCCTACCCATAAGACGCCTTTGGCTTAATTATCTTACAAGCTTGGAATAAATCTCAAGCATTTTTTTAAGCTTTGAGATATAGCCTTTGAAATATAAATCTATCGAGCCCCGTGCAGATTAATTTTACAGGAAAACCTCATTGCACCGGATTTTATCAAGTGAAAGGGGAACCGCCGCTTTCAGGCAGGGCCGCGGAAAGGACGACGAGAACCGTCCCCGTTGTCCTTGTTCTCCTTGTTAAAAGGGCAAGGTGACGGTGATGGTGGTGCCGGCGCCGGCATGCTGGGCGACATTGGCGAGCGCCTCCTGGGCGATGCGGTAGAGGACCGCCTCCTGTAAAATCTTTAACCTCAACAGTAGTCTCCGACATTGTAAACCTCCTCCTCATGCATTGTTTTCCTTTAATCACTTCATGCTCTAAGTTTATAATAGGGGACCGCATTGGGACACGAATCGGCCAATCGGAGTATTTTATGCTCCGCCCAAAGGACGATTTAGGAAACGATTTTACTGCCGTTTGGTGGAATCTGCTGTCGAACGGGGTATAATGAACTGGGATATAATGAACTATAGAAGAGGAGGTTTAAGCGAGAAGATGATTCCCATTCGCGATACGGCGGCGCGCCGCGGTTTTCCCCTGATTACGATCCTGCTGATTGTCGCCAACGTGCTGGTATTTCTCTACCAGCAAATGCTCTCGCCGGAGCAGATCTACGAGTTTATCTATACCTACGGCACCGTCCCCGCGGAGCTGACCGCCGGGATCGCCCAGTTTTTCCGCAGCGGCTTCAAGCTCCCCCTGTTGCTGCCGGCTGCGCTTCCCCTGGTCACCGCCAATTTCTTGCACGGCGGTTGGCTGCACCTGATCGGCAACATGATTTACCTGTGGATTTTTGGCGACAACGTGGAGGACCGCCTCGGGCACCTATCCTTCCTCGTCACCTACCTGCTCATGGGTGCCGGCAGCCAGCTTTTTCATGTTTTCACCGCACCGGAAGGCCAAATTCCCCTGGTCGGAGCCAGCGGTGCCATCGCCGGGGTGCTGGGCGCCTATTTTGTCCTCTTCCCCCGGGCGCGGGTGCTGACCCTGCTCCCCTTGGGCTTCTTCATCACCTTTGTCCATATTCCCGCCGTCGTCTTTCTCGCCTTCTGGTTTATCCTGCAGTTGATTAACGCCACCGCCCAGGGCTTGGCCATGGGAGTGCAACCGGTGGCCTGGTGGGCCCACGTGGGTGGCTTTTTGATCGGGATCATCGTGGGAGTGGTAAAGCGGCGCGAGAGGCTGCGGTACTACCGCGAGTAAGGCGGGGACATGGCGTCTATCTGTCATTCTGAGCGAAGCGAAGTATCTCTGGTTCCTTTGCCGGTAGTCAACTAAAAATTACGGAATGATCAAAGCAGGGGTGAAGTCAACTCCGTCCGCGGCCACAAAATGGTAGTTGACGCCGCCCCATTCGCCCCGGAAAATGGCTTCGCGGCCGGCATCATGAATATGGCCGAAGACGCAGTGTTTTACCCCGGCTTTTTCCAGGAGCCCGGTAAAGCTGCTGGGCGGCCCCTGGCGGGGATAGGGCGGATAGTGCAACACGGCCAGCAGGTTGCTAAACCCGGCCCGGAGCGAGCTTTGCAGCGAAAGCTCCAGCCGCAGCAGCTCCCGGCGGTAGATTTTTTCGTCTTCATCCGGATTAAATCCGGCTTCCCCGGGGCAGAGCCAGCCGCGGGTGCCGCAGATCGCCCAGCCTTTCCAGGGGAAATGATCGTTCTGCAAAGCGTGCATGCGCGCGGGCAAAGCCGCCCGGACCTTGCCGATGGCGGACCACCAGTAATCATGGTTGCCCCGGACGAGCAGCTTCTCTCCGTTTAGCTCCGCCAGCCACTCCAGGTCAGGGGCCGCCTCTGCTAGCTGCATCGCCCAGGAGATATCGCCCGCCACGATCACCAGGTCATCGTCCCCCACCACGCGGTTCCAGTTGCGCCTGATCTTCGCGGGGTGATCATCCCACTCCGGCCCGAACACCCCCATCGGCTTGGGCTGATGGTGGGAAAGGTGCAAATCGCCAATTGCATACACTGCCATCCAATCACTCCAATAATTCTTATAATCCTCTTCTCCGCTGGATCCGGGAGAACTCTTCAGCATCGAGGCTTGAAAAAGCCTTATTCAATGGAGAGCCCTTTAACCGGAGGCCTTCACCATGCCAGCCTTTTTGACGGAAGTCCCTTTATGCTTTAACATTACTAAAGCTAAAAGAAAGGAGGCTCTACACGATGCACTTGCTTGAGTTACAGCGGCAATTGACGCTGCATGCCAACAGGTGGCAGCGCTGTATCTTCCTGATGATAGCGATCTTTGCCTTTTACCTGGCCACTTACAGCGTGGCGCTATCCGTCAAACCGGACTTCACGGCAACGGCCGCCAAAACAGGTGGCGCGGCGTTGGAACCGGTTGAACATCAAGCCAAAACGGCTATTGACCGCCAACCGGGCTACCGGCCGACAACCGAGGAGATCGATCTCCTGGCGCGGGCCGTTTACAGTGAAGCCCGGGGAGAACACTTCGAGGGCCAGGTATCCATTGCCGCGGTGATCATGAACCGGTTGGAACACTCTGATTTTCCGGATAGCATCTCCGGCGTAATTTTTGAGCCGCAGGCTTTTACCGCAGTCGCCGACGGGCAGTTCTGGCTGCAACCCGACGGGACCGCCTACCGGGCGGTCGAGGAAGCCCTCAAGGGGAAGGACCCCAGCGGAGGTGCCCTCTATTACTATAATCCGGCTACCGCGGCCAGCCCCTGGATCTTCTCCCGCCGGCCGATCACGCGGATTGGCAACCATGTCTTTGCCCTCTAGGCCGGTTGATGATTCACGCAGAATACCACAAGCTATATTTTACCAGTAAAGCGCCCTTCATGCAAAGGGCGCTTTACTTATGCTCCGCACGCCAACAGCACGATTACCAAATTTAAAGAACACAGTTTAAAGAAAAAAGAGTTGTAATTTTTAAATAGAATGATATAATTTCAGCAACTATATGGAATAGACTTCCGGGCAAGGGAGGAATCACCTTGACAAAGGCATTAAACAAGCGGCCGCGGCGCTACTTGCGCAGCCGCATTACCCGCAAACTGATCCTCGATACCGCCTTAAACGTATTTTTACAGGAAGGCTATGCAAAAACCACCGTGGCCAAGATCAGCGAGCAGGCCAACGTGGGCTATGGAACCGTGTACAGCCATTATAAAGGCAAGGATGATATTCTCAAAAAGGTCGTCGACAGCATCCTGGAAGATTTTTTTATTCTGCTCGACGTGGAGTTTGCGCCGCAAAACTATAGGGAAGCGAGGGAAATCTTCCATAACCTGATGCTGACCTGCTTCCGCCTGGCGGATCAGCACCGGCCGCTGATGAAGGTGTTCCAGGAAGCGCTGGGACAGTCGGAGTCCATCTGCAGCTACTGGCAGGGAGTGATGGAGCACTACACCACCAACGCCTTCAATTCGATCTGCTACGCCCAGGAGAAAGGGCTGGCTAAAAATTTTGATCCGCGCATGGGGGCGAAAGCCTATATCCTCTTAATCGAGCGCTTCATCTGGGAAGTGGTCAACGAGAATGAAAAAGATCTGGAATACCTGAGCACATTTTTAACGGACATGGTTTTCCAGGGATTTTTCAACCCGCCCGTTTAATGCTTGCGGGCGATGAGCCTTTTTTCGGTGACGATGCAGTCGACCCGCCGGTCCCACGGGTCAGCCGGAACCGCAGGCCGGATCTGGAGCTCAAAAGCGAGGGCTACCAGGGGCACCTGCGGCCTTAAGAGCGGAAAGAAGCGATCATAGTAGCCGCCGCCGTAGCCGAGCCGGTTGCCCGCTTCGTCAAAGGCGACGCCGGGAACAATGATTAAGTCCAGCTCCCCCGGATCGAGAGGGCGAAGCGCTTCGGGATGCGGCTCGGGGATGCCGTAAACCCCCGGCGCCAGATCCCGCTGCGGGTCCAGGAGCAGCGAAGGGATCAACTGCCGCGTGGCGGGAACAGCCTTCGGCACCGCCACCTGCTTGCCGCGGGCGATACTTTCCTCGATCATGGGCAGCGTATCCACCTCGCTGCCGAACGATAAAAAAAAGAGCAGCGTCCTGCTTACCCGGTAGGCGGGCAAAGCGAAGAGCCGGGCGGCAATGGCCCGGCTTTTCATTTCAATCTCCGCCCGCGTGAGCTTATCCCGCGCTTTTATGATCTCCCGGCGTAGCGTGCGCTTATCCAGCGTTGTCCCATCCACTGTGCCGCCTCTGCTCCTTTCCACAGCTACTGGAACTCCATGGCTAATGCCGCCCCTATCAACCCATCAAGCTGGCCCGGGCTAGTACGAACGGGCAAAGTAAACGGTCTCAGCGGCCTTTTCACCGCAGACGAGGCAGCGATCAGATTCCGCTTTGACATTAAACGGAATGCAGCGGATCGTGGCCTTGGTATCGTTCTTCGCCTTCAGCTCGCATTCTTCCCGCCCGCACCAGGCAGCAAGATAAAAGCCACGCTCATTTTCCATAACCTCGGCAAAATGCCGGTAATCGGAACCGGTGTGCGTGTTGGCTTCACGGAAGGCGAGGGCAGCGGCAAACATATCCCGCTGGATCTCTTCCAGCAGCAGCGGCAGCCGCACCGGCAGTTCGCCTAAAGGCACCGCTTCCTTAGCCCCGCTGTCGCGGCGCACCAGGACGGCCTGGTTTTTCTCCAGGTCCCGCGGGCCCAGTTCGATCCGCACCGGAACCCCCTTCATCTCCCACTCGTTGTATTTCCAGCCGGGCGAATATTCCTCGCGGGCATCCAGCTTGACGTGCACAATGCCCTTTAGCTGTTCCGCCAGGGCTCCGGCGGCCGCGAGCACCGCCTCGCGGGCCTGCTTCGAGATGATCGGCACGATTACCGCCTGGATGGGGGCCATCCGCGGCGGCAGCTTCAAACCGCGATCATCGCCGTGCACCATGATCAAAGCGCCTATTAAGCGCGTGGAAACCCCCCAGGAGGTCTGCCAGACATGTTTAAGCTGGCCGTCCTGGTCTAAGAAGGTTATGTCAAAAACTTTGGCAAAATGCTGCCCCAGGTTATGGGATGTACCGGCCTGCAAGGCCTTGCCATCGCTCATCAGCGCTTCCACGGTGTAGGTGCGCAGGGCGCCGGCGAATTTTTCCTGCTCCGTCTTGCGCCCGGCGATCACCGGGATGGCCATGTCCGATTCTATAAAATCGCGGTAGACTTCGAGCATGCGCAGCGTTTCTTCCTCGGCTTCCGCTTCAGTGCGGTGGCAGGTATGCCCCTCCTGCCATAGAAACTCCGAGGTGCGTAAAAAAGGACGGGTCGACTTTTCCCAGCGGACCACGTTGCACCACTGGTTGATCAGCAGGGGCAGGTCGCGCCACGATTGAATCCAGCGCGAGTAGAAATCACAGATGATCGCCTCCGAGGTGGGGCGCACGACCAGCGGCTCGGCCAGGACCTCATCGCCGCCCTTGGTGACCCAGGCCACTTCCGGGGCAAAGCCTTCCACATGCTCCGCCTCCTTCTGCAGCAGCCCCTGCGGAATGAAGAGGGGGAAATAGGCATTTTCGTGCCCCGTTTCCTTAATCCGCGCCCCCAGCAGCTCTTGAATCCTCTCCCAAATGGCAAAGCCAAAGGGGCGGATGGCCATGCAGCCCTTCACCGGTGCATAGTCCATCATCTCGGTTTTCTGGATCACATCAATATACCACTGGGAATAGTCCACCGACTGCGGCGTAATTTCTTTGACGAATTCTTTCTCATACCCGTCCTGCCGCGCCATTGAAGTTCACCCTTTCCATCCATCTGATTCTGGCAATCTTTGCTTTGAATGTTGCAATTCACGATTGCAGCCCCGATAACCTATTTTAGCATAGTTTAGCATTGCAGGAAAGAAGTGTGACTAGGACTTGATCATCACCAAGAGCATTTTAAACCTTTCCAGGGCTCTCAGGGCGTGCGGTTCACCGGCCGGCATGATTATGATTTCATGCGCTTTGACCGTCTGGCGCTGGCCGGAGATGGTTATTTCCGCCGACCCTTCAAGCAGGTAGACCAGGGCGTCAAAAGGAGCGGTGTGCTCGCTCAAACCTTCGCCTGTATCAAAGGCGAAGAGGGTTACCGTTCCCGCCTGCTGATCGATCAGGGTCCTGCTGACCACAGCCCCTGCCTGGTAATCGATCAACTCGTGCAGTATGGCCGGCCGGCCCGGCTTAAAATTATCTCCCATAAAGGATCTCCCCTTTCTGATTGAAATGGGTTTCTTTTCCCATTGCAACTCCGATTATAGCAACAGCCGTCGATTGATGCCAGCGGCCGCTTATTCCCCGATTATTTTGATTAACACCCGCTTGGGACGGCATCCGTCAAACTCGGCGTAAAAGACCTGCTGCCAGGGGCCAAAATCGAGTTTGCCGCCTGTGACCGGAATCATGAGTATAAGACTTCATGGTCACCCCTCCTTTTAGAAGAAGGCTTCGATCACTTCCCCGGAAAAGAAGAGGAAACGCTAAAACCGGTACTGGAGCAATATTCCTTGTCTCGTCGAATCATACCAAATCAACAGGGCCGGATCAAGCAAAATCATGGCCACTTCGACGCCACTGAGGCAGCGCCTGCCAAAGCTAGCCGGCAATGCGGCCGCCGCGATGGCAAAACGGTGCCCGCTTAAGCAGAAAGTGAGCCAGGGAACTTTTACCACCTGGCTCACCTACTTCCAAATGCGATGTCCTTCCCTCGATCGGAAAGGGAACTATTTTTTATGCAGTTGGTCAAAGTCAATGTAATGGTATTTCAGCCTGTGGAAAGCATAATATTCTTTATTATCTCCATAGGATACTTTTATGTTTACTGCTTTATTCCCTTTATAAAACCAGAAGCCGCCGATATTGTAGAGCTTATCGGGATCATATCCCAGTTTAATCAGCAGGGCTCTTGTAAATGAGGCATAGCCACCCCCGCCGCATAAGAGAAAAATGGCCTTGTCCTGCGGGAAGAGATCCTTGATGATCATTTCCGATTCTTCATAGTTCGGAGTAAGAGTATCGATATTCCCCTTCTTATCCCATGTCAAGGTGAACAAGGTGGGGCCATCATACTGGCTAGCCGCCACCTGCGGCGGCAAACCGGTCAGGTTGGCCAGGTAAGGATAGGGCACCACTTCAAACCCTTCAATTGTTCCCGATAAGATCGGATCTCCCCCGATTTTGCGATAATCACCGGGGTCGATCAGCATTCTGACATCAATGTAGGCCACATCATCTCTGCCCAGCCAATCGTCAATCGTGTTGATATTGATGTTTTTGTCCACCCCAAACATGTTGGCCTTATTTGGGCTGGCTACCGGCAATGTTTCCATATTTCTCTCCTCCTTGGTAAAGATTGTAGTTATTAACTCCTCTCTGATATGGCATATTTACAGGTGATGCACAATTCTCTCTAATCGACATTATATAAGAGTAATCATTTGCTATCAAGATTTGATTAGGAAAAGGCTTCCAGGGGGACATCCAGATAAGGGCCGGGGGTGCCGGTTATATCGGTAAAATGCCACCACTCGGTGCGCGCCACCTGAAAACCGGCGCTCTCCATCACCGAGATCAGATAGTCCCGGTTGCGCCGCGCCGCTTCGCTGACATGGGGATAATCGGGCGCCGCCTTTTCAGTGAAGTCGTCAAAGCCGGTCGGCATCTCCAGTTCATTGCCGTTGCTGTCCACCAGGGTTATATCCACGCACATGCCGTTATTGTGCCGCGGCCGGAAACCGGAGGTGGGCGGCGGATCTTCAGGCTTGATCACGTAACGGGGGTCCGGGCAGGAAGCCCAGAGCTGATGCGAGGCTGAAAGTGGACGGTAGGCATCCCACAGCTTCACCGTGTACCCGTCCCGGCGAAAAATTTCCACGGCCTTGAGAAACCTTAGCCCCGTCTCTTTATTAATTGCCGCTACGGCTACGGGGTAAACCTGCTCCCCCGTAAAGTTATCGGCGGTGGCATACTTGAGATCGAGAATGATACTGTCGTCCAGATCGCTTACCAGCACCAGCCCCTCAATTTCCACCGGTTCACGCGGCGGCTCTTCCTCGCTGTCCGGCGCCGGTTGCGGTAAAAGCGGTTCAGTCAGTTCGGCTTCAGGTGCGGGGCCAGGCTCCACCGGCTCCGGCTGGGGTGCATCGAGCAGCCCCGTACAGCCGGAAATTAATAAAAACGCAAACAATACAGCATAAAAAAGTACATTTTTCATTGAAATCCTCTTCTCCTACCCCCAACATTTCTCCGTTCCCTGGCCACTTTATTCTATTAACAGGCTCTCAACAAATTCTGAACAAATAATAAACCGGATCGGTAAATTCAATCTTCTATCCCCGTATCTTCCATGCTGAGAGGGGTTGCCCCTTTTGGGACAGCCCCTCTTACCTTTTCCGTGATAGAAAGTTCTTTACCGCTAGTTACTTTAGTTCAGGCGGTTGCCGCATTCGCCGCAAAAGCGCGAACCGTGGCTATTCTTGGCTCCGCACCGGTCGCATTCAATCATTTGCAGCGAGGCGCCGCAGTTGTTGCAGAATTTTCCTTCCCCGGAAGGTTTGCCGCACTGGGGACAGATGGTCTGCTTGCTTTCGATCTTGCCGTGAAAAACCTTGGTGCGGGAGGCTTCTTCGGCAATATCCTCCACCATCTTGCGCGCCTTGGCCGAGGCCACTTCCACGTTCACCCGGGGAGCGCACTCGGTGCAGAGGCCTTCCTGCTCGTTCCAGTCGTTGGCGCAGACCCACTGGCGGCACTTCGGACAGCGCTGAAAATGGCCCTTGGCCTCGTTCTGAGCCCTGGCAAAGGCTGCTTCATGCTCCCGGTGCCACTCGGGTGTCATTCCCTGAAAGCGCTCGCTTAAAATATCGGCCCCCCGCTCGGCGCTGTAGCCGATGTTGTGCTGGCCGACCAGGCTGGATAAAGTGCCGATGGCGCCGCCGAGACCGCGCAAAAAGCGGCCTTTCTTGTAGGTCGAGGACTCTATAAACTTGGTCTTATACCCTTCATGGCAGAGATCGCAATAAAAAGTAAACTGGAACCCCGCCTCAGTGCTGTTATCTTCGTAATTGCGGGTAAAGGGTTGTAAAGCCATTTTCGCACGCTCCTTTAAACAAAAAATTAATTGCTTTATGCATGCATCTATTCTTAATGCATCGGCTTGCCGCACTTAATACAGGTCTTGCCCAGCGGCGGCTGCTCCGCGCGGCATTTCCGGTTGGGGCAGGTAACCAGAAGCCGCCGGCTGCAGTGCTCGCAGTAATCGCCAAAATAGCCAGTCTTGCCGCAAAAGGGACAAACCACCTGTAGGGAAAGTCCGCAAGAGGGGCAGGCTGCCCAGCCCTGGCGAAGCGGATGCGCGCACTTGGGGCAGCGCGCCTGCAAGGGATTTACCTTGCCGCAAACAGGGCAAACATTGGCATCGGGCGGCACCAGCTTCTCACAATAACGGCACGGCTGCATATATCCCGGCATAAAAAATCCTCCTTCCCACAATCCCATGGTGCCGGGCCTTGACATTGTGACATTAATTTCCGTTTTTTTCCATGATTGCTGTGCGGGGCAATTTCTCAATTTAATTCCAATTTAAGTTAATTAATGTCACAATGTCAAGGCCCGGCACCTCGCCCGGCGGCACCGAGCAACTCGTTAATGCCTTGCTGCCACTGCTCCAGCGACGTGTGCGGCACGCGGCCGATGAAGCGCTCCCGCAATTCGGCCAGGGCGGGCAGGCGCCGCATGGCATACAGATAGCGGAGATACTGCGGTTCGGTCAATTTCTCCTCGGGCAAGTAGATCGGCTCGCGCCGGAAGTTGATCGCCAGCATGCAGCGGTTGACGCGGCGCAGCATCTGCTCCGTTTCCGCCTGTAAATCAACAGCGCCGCCGGCACTGCTGTCGCGTGCGGCAATCCGGAACAGATAGGTGGCATGGGCGGTTTCCTTTTCGGAAAACGATTCCATGATCAGGGTGTTGACGGGCTGCTTGGGGTCGTCACTGTAGACGGGAATTAAAAACCAGACGTAGTCACCGCTCAGCTCTCCCATCAAGCCCCGCTTAACCCCCATGGCCATTTGCTCCGGCCGGCCGATGGACTTGAGGTAGTGGTATTCTTCCTTAATCGCCGATTGCTCCACTTTCTGTTCCAGCAGCGGCCAGAAGCGGGGCGAAACAGCATCGATTTCAGAGCGGGAGGCGGCCCTGCCTTCGCGCATTAGCCGCACCAGTTGCCGGGTTTCCGCGGGATTGGCTCCCGGCAAGATTTGCTGCACCAGTTGCTGGGTCCGCTCCTCAAGGCGGTTGATCGCCGCGGCAAGATGTTCCTTAAAGCCGTCGAGCTGGTAACCCATGCGGGAAAAGTGAATTGTTTCACCGTATTCAGTGGTCAGGAGCAGGGTATGGCCGTCAATGGCCAGGTTTCCCATTTCACTGTAGGGGAAGCGCAGGGGGTCATCCTGCTCCGGGATCACCACGAGCGCCGTTTCATAGAGGCGCGGCTCGCAGCGCCCCTCACCCTGGACCTCGCCGGAGCTATCGTAAAAGGCGTACCTGGCTTCAAAGCCTTCGCGCAGCACCTTTTCGTCCATGAGCATATCTTTAAGCAGTATCTCGCCCCGCTGCTTGAACAGCAGGCGTAAAAAATCCTCGTAGGCGTAGCCTAGGCGGTGCAAAAGGAGCTTTTCCCCGGAACTTAAATGAAGCACCACCCGGTAATCGGCCGCTTCAATGGCCATGATCTCCCGGTAGGGGATGGCGCGGGCGGCGCCGCTTTCCGGCGCCAGCGTGCAGCACTCCTCATCTAAAGCCAGGCAAGCCCGTCCTTCCGGGACAGCAGCGTCCGGCTCCAGCCACGAAAAGGTGGCCTCACCTTCAAAAAGACGCCCGCTCACCTTTGCTTCACTCCCAACCCTTCTCCCGTAAACAATTTATTCATCCAAGGAAAGGAAACATAACTTGGAACGGATAAAAATATATTCCACAGCGGCAACATATCTCCTGCCGGGAGACAAACAAAAAAGGTGCCGGGCCTTGACATTGTGACATTAATTTCCGTTTATTTCCATGATTGCTGTGCGAGGCAATTTCTCAATTTGTTAATTCCAATTTAAGTTAATTAATGTCACAATGTCAAGGCCCGGCACCCAGGCTGACGGCACCTAGGCCGAGGTCGATAACAAGCCTGGCCTAGCCGGCGCAGCGGCGGGCCAGGAGCAGTTTTTGCCAGCGCTCTTCGCTCAGGGGCCGGTTGAAGCTGCGGAAGGCGGCCAGTTTGAAGCCGTGCTTCTCCCCCCAGCTCCGGGTGAGCAGTATGCTCTCGAGATTGACCCCGGAGGAGCCGAGGCTGAAGTTTTTATAGCACTGTTCGAGGGCGAGGATCATGGTCTCAGCCATGCAGGCGTAGGCCAATCCTCTTTCGAAGCCAAAGTCCCAGCCGAGGGAGGGGGTGCCCGGCACCTCGATCACCCCGCCGTCGATCACCAGGACGTCAGGCCTGGCTGCGTCCACCGCTTCGCTCACATTGGCCGGCCGGGAGATATCGCAGACGATGGCGTTTGGCCTCAAGTTGCCGGCGTGGATCAGCTTGCCGGTGCTGCTGGTGGCGCTGACCACCACCCCAGCCCGGGCGAGGACCGCGTCGATGGCGGTGGAAAACTCGATCAGGCGGTATTGGCGCTCTGCCTGCTGCGCGAACTCTTCGAATGCCTCCAGCGGTGCGCCGGCAGGGGGCAGAGCCGCACAAGATTTAAGGATCTGGCCCATGCTCCCCGGCTTTAAGGGGCGCCCCTGGCTGAGCAGGGCGGCCTGGTAGCGGTAGATCTCCGCGGCCACGCTCAGCAGCCGCCGGCTGGACTCCTTATTTGTAGGATTGCCGATCAGGATCAGGCGCGGCACCGTCTCGGAGAGCAGGAGGGCGATCCCTTTGCCGATGGAGCCGGCGGCGCCGACCACCGCTGCGGTCACGGTGTGGCGATCTACCTGCAGCCGCTCCATGGCGGTATTGATCGCCTCCACAGCGGAAACAACGGTGTAGCTGTTCCCAGTGGTTACGGGAACGCCTTCATCCTTGAGGTAGAGCCCGCCCCTGGAGACCACGGAGGTATAGGCTCCGAGGCCGACGATGCGGGCCCCCCTATTCTTCGCCAGGGCCACGGCCTCCTTCAGCTCGGCGAGGGCCTCCTGCCGCGGCATGTGCAGAAACTCTTCCGTTGTGCGGGGCACCGTGATGAACTCGCCGTAAGCCCTTTTCCCGGCGGCCGAGGTGATGGCGGTGCTGGCGATGACGAAGGGCTCGATCAGCTCGTTAAACTTGCCCGCCAGCCTATCCAGTTCCGCTTCGCTGAAAGCGAGGAGACTGCGGTCGAACTGGTGGTAGCTCTGCAAATCCAGGGGGTGGACCAGGAAAGCGAAGCGCCCTTCGCCCGCATCACCGGTAGGGACAGTTCTTTCCACCGGCTCCGGCTTGAAGGGCGGAAAGCGGCGTTCATTATTTTTGGGGCTAACCAGGTAAGAGAGGAAGCGGGCGGTGCTGCCCTCATTTAAACAGGCCAGCATCCTTTCAATGCCGGCCAGGGCCTCGCGGCACTGGGCGGCGGTAATTGTCAATGGCGGTTCGATGCGGATCACGGCGCTGCCGTTCAAGGTCGGGGCCACCCTGATTCTTTCCACGTTTAGCAGGTAGGAAGAGATGGCCGGCGTCAGCAGCTCCTGTTCAGCCATGATCCCCAGGAGACTGCCCGGATAGGCGTCCCGCTCCAGGTTGAATTCAAGGCCAAGCATGAGGCCGCGCCCGCGGACCGAGCAAACCAGGTGCGGGTAGCGCTCTTGCAGCTTCATGAGTCCGCTGCGCAGCAGCTCCCCCTTTTCCCGCACCTCTGCCAGCAGGCGCCCCCCTTCCCTGGTCAGGATCTCGAGCACCTGCAGGCCGACCCGGCAGGCCAGGGAGTTGCCGGCAAAGGTAGATGAATGCTTCAGCCCGAAGGTTTCGCTGTAGGCAGCGGCGGTGCAGAGGCAGGCGCCAATCGGCATAATCCCGCCTCCCAGGGCCTTGGCCAGAACCAGCACATCCGGCGCGACGCCCTCCGCCTCGCAGGCAAAAAGGGTGCCGGTGCGGCCCAAGCCGGTCTGCACCTCATCGAGCACCAGGAGCACCCCGTGCGCCGCGCAGATCTCCTTGGCCGCGGCCAGGTAGCCGGGCGGCGGCACGACGATGCCGCCCTCGCCCTGGATCGGCTCCACGATAAAAGCGGCGTAATAACCGGGCTTGCTTTCGAGCTCCGCCTCAAGGGCCCTGGCATCTCCGAACGGGATATGGTGAAAACCGCCGACCGGCGCGCCAAAGGGTGCCTGGTAGCCGCGATTGCCGGTGGCCGAAAGGGAGCCCAGGGTTTTGCCGTGAAAGCTGTTGGCAGTGGCCAGGATGCCGCTGCGCCCCGTGGCGGCGCGGCAGAGTTTAATCGCCACCTCCACCGCTTCGGCACCGCTGTTGGCGAAGGTAACATGCTCCAGACCTGCCGGGGCCACGGCGACGAGCTTTTCCGCCAGGGCCGCCGCCGCAGTCATAGCCGAGGGCTGGATAAAACTGGGCTCGC
>ERZ773359.3947-NODE-3947-length-16242-cov-9.445048_pt1 | contig 16242 bp, 12 predicted proteins | sample MGYA00374955_ERZ773359 | MGnify/ENA primary metagenome ERZ773359 (study PRJEB29098, sample SAMN04486028) | biogas fermenter metagenome | study: EMG produced TPA metagenomics assembly of the Biogas fermentation microbial communities from Germany - Plant 4 DNA1... | reverse complement strand
CTCTTCTTTTTTATACAGATCACGCCGCTCTTTAACCCCAAACAGGGTAAAGAGTAAAAAGAACCACGTGATTAAGGTCACCAGAAGCGCGAAGACAAACCAGGCCTTTTTGTCGCCGCCCAGGGCGTTAGTGATCGGGATGATACCGACCACCACCAGATACAGGCCGATATTCGCGCAGATCCGGGCAAAGGCACCGGTCTTCTCCCGTTCCTTCTGGTCGATGGTCAGGGCGGGCAGCATTGACCAGTAAGCGATATCGTTAGCTCCGTAGGCAAAATCCCACATGAGATAAAACAGGCCAAAGGTCAGTACAAAAGCGGGACCGCTCAGACCCAGATCGGTAAAGAGTAAAACGGTCAGGATACCGCCGATCACGCCCCCGATGGCGATCCAGGGTTTGAACTTGCCATACCGGGACTGGGTGTTATCGACCAGATAGCCCATAAAGGGATCGTTCACCGCATCAAAGATGCGTAAAACCGTAAAAACGCCGGTCATCCACCACATGGTGGCATCGGACAGATCAAGGATTTCGGTAAGGTAGAAAACAATATACATACTGACCAGGGCATAGAGCATATCCCGACCAACGGTGCCCAGACCGAAGAAATAGCGGTTTGCTTTGGCGTGCTTATTCATCATCCGCCTCCTCTGTGTTTACTTTTTCGACAATATAGAGATTGGAACCGAAATCCCCCAAGAGCCGGACGTTTTCGTTATAGGCGACCCCGGTAAACTGGTTGTTGAGGGGGATACCCACGCTTAAGGTTGCGGCCGAACAGTTATATTCTTCAACACAATCGGCCAGACTGTAATAGCGGTTGGCTTGCTGCAACAAAATGCCCTCCGGGTTCAACGTCACCGGCGAAATATGATTGACCAGACTGCCAAAGCGGGCCAGATATAGCCGCTGGGGCTGGGTCCGCACCAGGTATTGCCCCGCCTTCAGTCCGGTAACCCGCAAGCGGTCGTCGGTCTCCGCCGGACGGGCCAGAGTTTGGAAAAAGCCCACCACCGCCGTGTCCTGGTCCGCGCTGACGCATTGCCAGTGCACCTGGTTTCCTTTCGTCGCGGGCAACCGGGAAAAGGTGCCAAACTGGAAGACCCGCCGGTACTGCTTGTAGAAAGCAATCTGCTCCTTAACCTCCTTTTTCTCTTCGGGAGTCAGGTGGCGCAGATCAAGCTCATACCCGAAACAACCGAAGCAAGCCACGTTAAAACGGGTCGAAAGCGGTGTGATCCGCAGGGTTTGCTGGCTGGGCGACTGGGAAACATGGGCCCCCATCGTCGACAGCGGATAGAAGTAGGAAAGCCCGCCTTGAATTGCTAGCCGCGCAATCGGGTCCGTATTGTCGGAGGTCCAAATCTGGGGACTAAAGCACAACATCCCCAGGTCAAAACGGTTTCCTCCGCTGGAACAGCTTTCCAGCAGGATCTGGGGCCGGGGTCGAAAGATCCGGTCCAATACCTCGTAAAGGCCGATGATATAACGGTGGTAAAACTCCCCTTGGTGCTGCAGGGCGCGGGAACAGGCTTCCGCAATGAAACGGTTCATATCCCACTTGACGTAGCTAACTTCCGCCTCGTCGAGAATCCGGCCGACCTGGTCGATGATGTAATCCCGAACCGCTTGCTGACAGAGGTCAAGGACCAACTGATTCCGGCCGAGGACCGGCTTCTTCTCCGGATGCCGCACCGCATATTCCGGGTGTTCCCGGTAGAGGTCACTGTCGGGATTGACCATCTCCGGCTCAACCCAGATCCCAAATTCAAGACCGAGTTTACGCACCTGATCGGCAAAGGCCTTCAGCCCACGGGGGAACTTTTTCCGGTTGACGGTATAATCACCCAGACCGGCTTTGTCGTCGTTACGCTGGCCGAACCAGCCGTCATCCAGGACAAAGAGTTCGATCCCCAGATCCTTGGCTTTCTTGGCCAGCTGGAGCAGCTTACCCTCGTCAAAGTCAAAGTAATAGGCTTCCCAGCTGTTGATCAAGATCGGCCGTTCCCGCTTCTGCCAGGGACCCCGGACGATATGTTCGTTGACAAAGTAGTGCATGTTATGGCTCATTCCGTTAAAGCCTTGGTCGCTGAAGGTCAGGACCGCTTCGGGGGTCTCAAAACTCGCTCCCTGCGCCAGCGGCCACTCGAAACAGTGGGGATTGATCCCCGTAGCGACCCGGACGATGTCACGCCGGCTTTTCTCGATGTAACTGGCGTGGTTTCCGCTGTACACCAGATTAAAACCATAGACATTACCGTGCTCCTCCGTCGCCGCTGCAGCCGCCAGCATAAAAGCGGGATTATGCCGGTTGCTGCTGGCCCCGGTGTTCGCCGCATTGGTGACCATGCCATACTCCACCGGCCGGCAGTGCAGATTAGCTTCCCGGATCCACTCGCCATCCAGCGTATACAGGTGAAAATTCTGATCCGGTAAGTCCACCATCATACTCATCATCCGGCGGATCACCAACGGTTCTGGGCTTTCATTGCTCAAAACCGCCCGGCGGGTAATGACGTTTGCTTGTGCAAAAACCGTGTAATACAACGTAAGGGTGGCGTCGACGGTTGTATCCCGCAAGGTAACCACCAGCGTCTGGTCGCCCCCATAAGCCGACGGCAAAGTTTCCATCGGCACGGAGCCTTCTCTAATCTCGTGGGACGCATAGACAAAATCGCTGACAAAAGTCCCATCGGGCATCTTCAATTCGGTCGGACTCTGGCGGTAGTCGCCGCGCCCGTTGTCGGACCATTCGAGGTACATCTGGTCCAAGCTGTATATCTCATCCGCTTCGTCATAGACTACACTGTTCCCCATGGGAACGATATTTTTTTGCGCCAGCACCTGGGCATCCTCCCCGGGGACGAGCCGTGGTCCGTAATAGATATGCTCCAAATGGCCGAATTTAGTAACCCGAAACAGATAAGTAGTGTCCACCGTATCCAGCCGGAAAACCCGATCCTTTACCGAAATCAAAGACCTAACCTCCTTCTTCGACCGCAAATTAGTCAATTTTATATGTTTGTTCTTTTACGTATTCCTCGTAAAGCTCCGGCGTTACACCGCCTGCCTTGATCATGGCCGCGAAGAAGGTACCGGACTTTTTCACCGTGCGCTTTTGCGTTTCATAGTCCACGTGGACCAGGCCAAAGCGGGCACTCTCCCCCTCAATCCACTCAAAATTATCACAGAAACACCAATGATAGTAGCGTTCAACCGGTAAATCCGCTTCCGAAATCACCTTCAGGTGATCATAGAGGTAACGGCAACGGAAAGTATCTTCATTATCACAGGTTCCATTCTCGGTGATGTAGATCGGCCGCTGGAGGAGGCTATACAGCCAGGCGGCACACCGGATCAAACCCTCCGGATAAATCTCCCACCCGAGATCGTTTTTCGGCGCGCCGGCGCGCGCACCGTCACCGAACCGAGAAACAGTGGTCCGGGTATAATAATTGAGGCCAATAAAGTCACAGTATTCTCCCCGCGCTACCGGGGCGGGTGCACAGAGCGGCCAGCTAAACTTCCCAAAAAAGAGCGCCTGGGTGATCAAGCCTTGGAAAAAGTGGTGCAAAAGCTTGGCGTTGATCCGGTGGCGTAAATTGCGGGGCTGAGCAGGATCAAAGACGCGTAGATGGTGGGCGAAGCTAACTTTTGTATCATCATAGCCCATCTCCCGGCGGAGCTTATGGATGAGCTGGTAGGCCTGAATGTGGCAGTAGGACAGATTGGCCATCACCGTCAGAGCCTTGCGGAAGGAGCGTTCGCCCGGGGGCCAGTCCCCCCAGAAATAGGAACAGGTGGCGTAGACATTGGGCTCATTGATCGTGATATACTCGGCCACCAGATCACCAAAGGAGCGGACCACCAGTTCCGTAAAGTCCAGGAAATACTGGAGGTTCTCTTTTTGCAAAAAACCGCCCTTTTCCTCAAACCACATGGGATTGGTAAAATGGTGGAGGGTCAGGAGTAACTTGACGCCTTTCTCCCGAAGGTAAATCATCTCTTCCCGGTAATGGGCGATGGCCGCCTCATCCACCCGGTCCGGGGCGGGACAAATCCGCGCCCATTCGATCCCAAACCGGTAGACTTGAAGGCCCAAATCTACCATCAGATCGGCGTCTTCCCGCCACCGGTTGTAATGATCATCAGCCCGCGCCGGATCACTACCGTCCTTGATCCGGCCCTGGCGGTACCAGTCGTTCCAGTTGTGACCAAGATCACCGCCTTCGATCTGGGTGGCAGACGTCGCCGCGCCCAGCAAAAATCCTGGTTTGAACTTGAAACTCATGCTCTCTCCCCCCAAACGTTTTTTTACCGGTAAAACGAAGCTTCTTTTTATAACGAATAGCCCAATATAATATTCGGGTAAAAACGACATTTCTTTACCATTCTGTAAAGGCCGCTTAATCGATTTTTCTTCTCAAAATTCCGTCGGTAAATCCTGAATCCGGTTCCGTTTGGGTTAGTACCGGGAAAGCATGTTGTTTGTAATAAATTATTAACGTCGGGCGAACCCCGACGCTGCATTTTAAGCAGAATAAGGGTACTTCTAACTGAGGAAATAAGGGGTCTTATCTTAGGGGAGAAGAGCGAGGAGAAACAGGGGGATTACCGTCCCGATGATGCTACCGATGAAGACGTCGGTGGGATAGTGGACACCCAAGATCATCCGGGTTAAACCAACCAGTGCCGCCAAGGTATAAAAGAGGGGTGCTCCCGCCGGCAGAAAATAAGCCAACACGGTTGCCGTGGTAAAGGCCGAAGTCGTATGGCCCGAGGGGAAGGAATAGTCCTTAAGCGACGGACCGCCATTGGTAATGTTCCGGTAGGCCTGGTAGGGTCGGGGCCGCGCAACCGCTTCCTTAATCAACTGCACCGGAATAAAGGTGGCAAAATGGGCGGCCGCCAGCAAGAACGCAACCGGTCTCGTTGCGGTGTTAACCAAAAATATGCCCGCTAGAATAAACGGGGTGATCATCTCACCCAACTGGGTCACAGCCAACACCAAACCCCGGAGAACCCGGTGCTCAATGATACTGTTGAGTCTTACCAACACCTTATACTCAAACCGTCTGATTCCCATCAAGTACACACTCATTACTTTCACCTCCTTTCATGAACTCGATCTTATTATAGCTTACAGAAGTTATGGCCATTTTAAGAATAAATGACGTTTTACCGAAATTTTGAAAGGCTAAGCTAAGCCCGGCTATATTACGGGTAATTGGGGAATTGCACCAGCTTTAACGGGAAGGGCGCAATCCCCCTCCTCCCTTTGATCAAACCCGAAGAAAAAGAAAGAACCCCGGTTACAACCAAGGTTCTCTTGCCCTCAAATCGGATTTATCCCATTCAAAATAATCAGCGATGCTCCTCTCGTCTTCAGAGGTTGCCCTGGAGGCCAATCTCCGCCGCGACCTTCTGCATCCCGGCAATGGTCTCCTTAATCACCTCATCCAACTCCATCCCGAGACGGGCCGCCCCTTTTTCGATCACTGCCCGGTTCACGCCCGCCGCAAAGGCCTTGTCTTTCCACTTTTTCTTGACCGACTTCACTTTCAAATCTAAAATACTCTTACTTGGCCGGACCAAAGCCGCGGCGGTAATCAGACCGGTTAACTCGTCGATGGTGTAAAGTACATTCTCCATCCGTTCCACCGGTTCCACATCCGAACAGATCTCCCACCCGTGGCTCTGCACGGCCCGGATATATTCTTCCGGCCACCCTTCATCCGTCAAGATTTCTTTCACTTTGATACAGTGCTGGTCGGGGTAACGTTCGTAGTCCAGATCGTGGATCAGGCCGATGATCCCCCATTTCTCCTCATCCTCCCCAAAAAGGTTGGCAAAATGACGCATCACCGCTTCTACCGCCAGGGCATGCCGGAATAGACTCTCGTCCTGGTTATACTTTTTGTACAGCGCTAAGGCTGCTTCTCTGTTAATCATTTTCGTCACAACCGATCCTTCCTTTCTCCTCAATTCTTAACGCAGGCAAATTTGAATTCCCCTTTATTTTCCGGCAACGACCCCAACTTGTCAACCTTCACTCTCCGGCAAAGAAACGCCGCTCTACGAAACCGATCAAGCCGCCTGCCAACCGCCCAGTAAGACACGCCCCACCAAAAGTAAAGATCTCATGAAATCCCGCTGCACGCCGCCCTCCAGCAAAGGAAAGCACGGCCTAAACCGCGAACCATAAAACGTATACAACGGTGCTGGTCACGGACGACCATAAACCGGGCGACCGGTAGAAGATACCGGTTAAGTTATCTGTAGTCTCGGCTCAACCTAAGACAAAGGAGTGATTTTCATGCGCATTGGCGTCATCAGCGACACCCATGGCTCGATCAGCGCCTGGCAGAAAGCCTACGATAAATTTTTACACCAAACCGACCTGATTATCCACTGCGGTGATCTCCTCTACCACGGACCCCGGAACCCTCTCCCCGAAGAATATAAGCCAAGCGAATTATGTGCCCTCTTCAATACCCTCGCAAAGCCCCTTGTTTGCGTCCGGGGCAACTGTGATGCCGAAGTCGACCAGATGATCCTCGATCACCCCATCGAAGCGCCCTATGCCCACCTTTTTATGGGCCGCTGGCGGATTCTCGTCCACCATGGCCACCAAGACCGGTTACCGGCAAAAGCCGAGCAGAATTATAACCTGATCATCTCCGGCCATACGCATTTACCCGGCATCAAAAAAGAAAACGGGGTAATTTATTTAAACCCCGGTAGCCCCGCCCTACCAAAGAACGACCCAAAAACCCCGACCATAGCCCTCATCGACGATACAACGGTTGTCATCTGGGATATTGAAACCGGGGAAGAAGTACAGCGGTTGGAGGATGGTGTCGGATGAAACGCGGCGCTTAGCGCCGCCAATCTCTTATACCATCCAGGCTCTACTTGGCACCGCAGACATAGGGATAATGCCAGCCGTTCTGGCTGGTCATTTGTTTACCCCCTTTCCTTCGATGCGATTGACAAAATCCAAGATCCTTCTATTCACCGCTTCCGGAAACTCCCCGTTAATGGCGTGAGACGCTCCTGGCCAAACGTAACGTACAAGAGAGAACTTCGCCAAAAGCCTCCTTAGTAAACAATTAGCGTTCTCCAACCGATTACTAACCCGAATAACGCTTAATATTGTATAATGATGTAGAGAGCAATCTTACTATGCATATGGAGTTGAACGTGGATGCGTCCCTTTCTGAAATGGGCCGGTGGTAAAGGCCAATTACTGAAAGCCTTTGCCGCGCGCTTACCGGAATCAATCAAAGAATCCAAAGCGATCCCCCGCTATCTCGAACCTTTTGTCGGCGGCGGGGCGATGTTTTTTTATTTAAAAACCCATTACCAGATTGGCCAGGCTTACTTGTTTGACATCAATCCCGATCTGATCCTCTGTTATAAAGTATTACAACAACAGCCCTCCGCGCTAATTACGCAATTGGCCAAAATTTCCGGTGAATTCGCCCAGAAAAACAAGGAAGAACGGAAGGCCTTTTATTACAAAATCCGCACCCGTTTCAACAAGCAACGCCAAACGCTGAATCTTCAAGTCTTCAATCAGACCTGGATCGAACGGGCCTGCTTGCTTATCTTCTTAAATAAGACCTGTTATAACGGGTTATATCGCCTCAACCAAAAGGGGGAGTTTAACGTGCCCTACGGTAGTTATACTAACCCCCGCTTCTACGATCCGGAGAACCTGAAGAAAATCCACCATGCTTTACAAGACACCCAGCTGGTTTGGGGGGACTTTGAAAAGGCGAAGGAGTTTGTCACCAAAGAGAGCTTTGTCTACCTAGACCCACCCTACCGGCCGTTAAACGCCACCGCCAACTTCACCGCCTATTCCCGCCAGGGCTTCTCCGACCAGGACCAAAAGAGGCTGGCCGCCTTCTATAAAGAAATGGACCGGAGAGGAGCATATTTGATGCTCAGCAACTCCGATCCAAAAAACGAAGACCTCGCCGATAATTTTTTTGAAGTTCTCTACCAAGGCTATCGGATTGAGCGGGTTCCCGCCAACCGGTCGATCAATAGTGACGCCCGGAAACGGGGTGCGATCAATGAATTGATTATCAGAAACTATTAGGCCAAGTCGTTATTGCAACCGCTGTTCGCTTTTCCTTCCCGCCAAGGACGCCTTGGTGTTTATAAGGTACAATCCCGCCCCGTTTGTGGGTCAAAATAATCGATCCGATACTCATGGGTTTTCAGATTTGCCCTTAAAGTTGTTTTATACTCTCCTTTTTGCCAGGTCAGTGCCAGCGCATCATCACCGATCGGTTCGCAGTGAAAATCGCCTTGGAAAGCCGGATAGGCATTGCGAAAGCGCATTAAGGCAAAGAGTTTTTTGACCACCGGGCGGGCTAAGTTCGCTTCAATCTCTTCCTTAGTGTAGTTATGCCGATTTATGTCCCTCCCCACTTTGGTCTTTTCCAGGAGTTCAATATCATTCTCCCCGGCGAGTAAGCCGACATAATAGACTTGGGGAATCCCGGGTGTAAAAAACTGAATGGCCCTCGCCAGTAAATAAGCCTGATCATCATTGCCTAACGCCGAATAATAAGTACAATTAATCTGGTAAATGTCCAGATTATTATAGGCGGTTGTACTATAGATCCTTTTGACGTTGGCCCCTTTGGCGTAAAGATAATCTTTGGTCCTTTCGATCTCCTCTTCACTTAAAAGATCCCTGACATCGACCACCCCGATCCCATCATGCGTATCCAGAGTGGTAAATTGCTTGCGCGGACAGATCTTTAGCCAATTAACCAGCCTTTTATTCGTCCCACAGTAGAGCGCATGAAGAAGTAACATGGGAAGGGCAAAATCATAAACCCAATACCCTTTCTCCGCTAATTTCAATTGAATCGAGTAATGTTCATGGATTTCTGGTAAAAGCTCAACTCCATGGGGTTTAAGAATCGAATCGACTTCTGCCAGCAAATCCCAGACCTCAGGTTCAACAAAAAAACAGTTCGTCCCCGCTTTTTTTGTGGCGTAGGCAAAGGCATCAAGCCGAATAACAGAAGCACCCTTCTCGACCAGAAAACGGAGCGCGTCACGGATAAAGCCCTTTCCAACCTTCGTATTGACATTTAGATCGATTTGCTCATCGGTAAATGTACACCAGATCTTCTCTTCGGTCCCGTCAGCAAACCGCACCGTCGTATAAGGGGCTTTTGGCTTCCTTTTATAGATCAACTCAACCTCTTCTTCACTGGGTTCTCCGCCCGGCCAAAAATCCTTATAGCGAATGAATAAATCGGCAAACTCCGATTGATCTTTCTTTCTTTTGAAATCCTGAAAATAGGTTGATTGCCGCGAAACATGATTGATCATAAAATCATAGACCAGGTAAAAATGGGTCCCGATCGCTTGCAGATCATCCCAGCTCCCAAAGGCCGGATCTACTTCTTCATAGGTAAGAGGCGCAAAACCGCGATCCGCAGAGGACGGAAAGAAAGGCAGAAGATGAACGCCCCCCACGACACCTTGGCAATGATTCAACAAAATATCCTTTAACTCTTTTAGATTTCTACCCATACTATCCGGATAGGTAATCAGAACGATCTCATTTTTGAGCGTCAAAACAATCTACTCCTATCTAGCTGTTTTCCTTATAATTGGTCATCGATAATTCCGAAAGCACCAAAGACAACCGCTTGACACAAAGCCACAACAAGCACCCTTTTCCTTATTTTCGTGCCCCGTTCTTTTAAGTCGTTGCTCTTTCTTGTAAAGTAACCGGCAGAATATTATCGACTGCAACCTGTTCCTTATTCATCTGTCGAATCAGGAGATCGATGGCCAACGCACCCATCTGCTCAATAGGCTGTCGGATCGTGGTAATTTGCGGTAAGACTAAAGAAGCTATATTCGTATCATCATAGCCCACAATGCGTACTTCATCGGGGATTTTCTTTTTTAATAAAGAGCAAACTTTAATCGCACTGACCGCCATTAGATCACTATTGGCGAAAATCCCATCCAAATCGGGATGTTCCTCAAACAAATCCCTGATTAACAGTTCATACTGTTTTGTCTCAAAAACATCGATTTCCGTTTGAATCGTATAATACTCCACCCCACGTTCTTGAGCCGTGGCGACAAAAGCTTCATCCCGTTTGTTGGCAAGCATATCCAAGCTAAGGTTACCACAAACATGCGCTATTTTTTGGCAGCCCTTATCAATCAACAAATTGGTGGCCAGTTTACCACCCTGGTAGTTATCCGAAGAAACGTAGGGGATATCGCCGCCAATTCTCCGGTCAAAAGTGACAATCGGTAAATTGACACCGGTAAACTCATCAACCTCCATGGTATGGCTGGCCATAATGATCCCATCTACCTGGTGCCGTTTCAGCATTTCAACATATTCCTTCTCTTTTTCCCGGTTTAACTGGGAATTACATAAGAGAACCTTGTAGCCTTTCGCATGGGCATAACCTTCAATGTGTGCTGATAATTCGCTAAAAAACGGATGGGCGACCGTCGGGATGATTAAGCCAAGCAAATGGGACTTTCCGCGAAACAAAGACCGGGCAAGTTCATTTGGCTGATAGTCCAACTCTTCCATTGCTTTATATACTTTTTTTCGCGTCGCTTCACTAATATAGCCCCGGTTGTTGAGAACCCGTGAAACGGTAGTAACAGTAACTCCTGCTCTTTCCGCTACATCTTTAATTGTCGGCATCTTTTCACTCCCTTTTGGGTAAAACCCCTACTCAGTAATTAAATATCGACAATAATGATTTAAATCAGTACTTTACTAACTTTTAAATTATACCATATTCACCGGTTCCCTTTCACGCGCGTTCTTCTTTTCGCGTCGTCCCATCTTCATACCACATATTACTTGATCGCGCCCTGCATCATTCCGCTGATCACGTGTTTTTGCATCAGGATAAAAAAGGCAATGACCGGAAGGATCGTTAACAATAAACCCGCCATTAACAAACCGTAATCCGAGGTATAGGTGCCATGAAAATAAAACGTCGATAAAGGCAAGGTCCGATTGGCCTTTGAGATGAGGACCAAGGATGGAAGGAGAAAATCGTTCCAGATCCAAAGTACATTTAAAACGACAAGCGTTATCGTGGTTGGCCGTAAAAGCGGAAACACAATTTTGAAAAAGGTCTGGATTTGCGTACAACCATCGACCAGGGCAGCCTCTTCTAACTCCACCGAGATGCTTTTCATAAAACCATGATAAACAAAGACCGAAAGGGAGGAACCAAAACCCAGATACATATAGATCAAAATCCATTTATTGTCGAGTAGTTTTAAAGTTGATCCGTAAATGCGGACCAAAGGAATCATAATCGACTGAAAAGGGATCAGCATTGATGCCACCATCATAAAAAACAGAATTTTATTTAGCTTCCCTTTATAGCGGAGGAAATAATAAGCCGTCATGGAAGAGAAGAAAGCAATGATCAAGACACTTAAGGCGGTAATAACTAAGGAATTCCAAAAACCTTGCCAGTAATTCATTTTGGTAAAAGCCTCGACAAAGTTGGTCAGTTTCACCGCACCACCGATACCGAGCGGGTTTAAGATGATACTTCTTCTGTCTTTAAAAGCGTTGATCACCACTAAATAAAAGGGAAACAAATAAATCAGCAAGACGAGGTATAACAGGAGATGCCTAGAGGAGCGCAGAATGCTTCCCCCTTTTTTCTCTTTAACGGTAAATTGCATCTTCACGTCCTTCACATCTCCACCTCCCACTTTTTAGTGAAATAAACCTGGGCAAGGGTAATCGCCGCCACGATGATAAAAAGGAAAAATGCTTGTGCCTGTCCGATCCCATATTCTTGGGCCAAAAAAGCTTTTTTGTAGACATGCATCGAGATTAACTCGGTACTTCTGAACGGGCCGCCGTCGGTAAGGGCCAAGTTCACATCATAAACCATAAAGCTTCTTTGGAGCGTTAAAAAGAGCGTAACCACAAAGGAAGGGACCATTAACGGCAGAATGATCCTTCTAATCCGTTGCCCGGCACTGGCGCCATCGATGATCGCGGCTTCGAATAATTCTTTCGGAATATTGACCAAACCAGCAATATGAATCAACATCATATAGCCTGAGTACTGCCAAACACTAACGATGACTAAAGCCCATAATGCCTTCTGCGGATTGGCCAACCATGAATAAGAAAACAAGGACAGATTGAGGCTTTTACCGATAAAAACCAAAACACGGGAAAAAACAAAATGCCAGATCAACCCTAAAACAATACCCCCAATTAAATTGGGCACAAAAAAACCGGCTCGTAAAAAATTCTCGCCTTTAACACCCCGTGTCAAGAGATAAGCAAGAACAAATGCGATGACATTGACCAAGACTACTGTGGAAAAAACATATTTCAACGTCAGGAAAAAGGATTTCCAAAAAAGCTGATCCCGAAAGACCGTTAAATAATTTTGCAAACCAATAAACCGGTATGCGGACGCGATACCATCCCAGTTCGTCAGGGACAGATAAATCCCAAAAAGGAAAGGGATGATCACGACCGAGAGAAAAACAAAAGTTGTTGGGCCAGCAAAGATCAAGAAAGTTTTTAGTTTCGCGCAGAAACCCTTCTCGGTTATCATCGTCTTTTACTCCTTAACTATCATTTGATCACCTTTAAACGCGCTTCGGAGGGGGGCATTAAATAACGGACGAAGAAGCCGTTATTTAATGCCCGGTTATTACCTTTACTTACCTTAAATTACCTTAACCTACCTCAAATTCTTCCAGTACTGCTCAATTTCGTTCGTTAAGCCCTTACGGTCGATAACGCCGGCTAAATACTTTTGCATCGATGCCCCTAATACGGCCCAATGATCGGCTGGTAACTGAGTGATAAATTCCAGGGTCTGACCATTTGCCACATATTCCAGGAGGGAGCGTGCCAAGGGATCATTGGGTTCAACCGAAACATTTTTAAAAGCCGGGATGATATTGGCTTGGTTGACCACGAACTCTTGCCCTTTGGCATCATAAACCAGCCAGTTCAAGAAGTCTTTAGCCGCCTTCTGCTGGGCTTTAGTGCTTTGTTCACCATCAACGATAAAGTACTTGGTGACGCCGACCGGAACCTGACTGTTGCCATAATCCCGTGGGTTATTACTGACCGGGACGGGTAAGAACCCATATTGGCCGTCTGCCGTATCAAAATCCTTTATGTTCGGCCAGGCCCAGTTCCCCATAAACCACAGGCCAACCTCGCCGAGACCCAATAGTTCCGAACCCCGATCGTAAGTACCGGAAAGGGGATCCCCTTTATCAACATTGTATTTTTTCATTACATCGAAGGTGTCCAGCAAACCATTGAATTGTTTATTGGCCGCTAAATTAGCTTTTCCTTCGCGTAGTTTGACGAGAAATTCATCAATAGCAGCCGAATCGGTGGACTGGGTGGAATAGGAGATTGCCAAATAGTGGTGGCCTAACGACCAATCCAAGGGCGACACAACCAAAGCGTTGGCCCCTGAAGCTTCAATCTTCTTGAACAGGGCTTCTAAATCGGCGGTCGTCCGGATTGAACTAGGATCAAAGTTACCGTTTGTTGCTTTATCCAGAACCTGCTTGTTATAGATCAGACCATAGCCTTCCACCGCAAAGGGGAATCCCAACAGCTTCCCATTGGGCAAGGTTATCCGGTCTAAACTCCGGTCGATCGCCTCCTCGACCCATTTTTCGCCTTTTAGGTCTAATGCTTTATCTTGGAATCTTGTCACATCAGCCGGATCCAACATCGCAATCGTCGGTGCGTTACCCGCCGCATAGAGCGCCATCGTGCGTTCAAAAGGAGATTGTCCCACCGGACAGGCAATAATCTCTAACTTTACGCCTTTCGTTATCTTGTTATAATACGCCGCCAGTTCCTCTAATTGAGCCTGAATCTCACCTTTTGAATTAAGTAAAGTTACATTAACAGTCGATTGTGTAAACGCCGTGGTTGCAAAGAGCGAAACCATGAGGAGAAAACTGAGTGCCAACAGGAGAAGTCGTGTTTTTTTCATCCTTTTTACCTCCTTTGTACTTAGGGACGGCCGTTCCCTTGGATCATTTTGCTAATGATCCGTTAATATTATAGTACGTTTCAGTAATATATGTCAACCGTTTGACATATGGATTTTTAAGAAAATTAGGACCGGAGAGAAGCATCTTTGATGCTCAGCCACTCCGGTCCAAAAAACGAAGGCCCTACCGATATTTTTTTAATACTCTATACCAGGAATATAAGATCGAGCGGATTCCCGCCAACCGGTCCATCAATATGACGCCCGTAAACGGAGCGGATTTGCCAACTAATTATCCGGAATGATCAGGAGGAGTCTAGCTGGCCGCTCCGTCTTCCGGACGCCTCTTCCCTTCTGCCTCCAGCACCACAGGAGATTCGGCGCTGTTCTGCTGCGGATAATACCGGCAAAGCCAGTCCAGCTCCTGCCGCTGATCATTGGCTTCGTACCAGCCCCGGCCGAAGAGCCGGTGGACCCGCTGGAAGTATTCCTCATACATCTTGCCGACCCGCTCCAAAGAATAGTTTGCCACCGCCCATTTCCGGCAATCCTGCGGCCGGATCCGGTGGACATTCTTCACTGCCCAGCAAAACTCCTCAAAAACCCGACACCGGTACCCGGTAACACCATGGAGGACGGTTTCCGGAAAAGCCCCCCAGTCACTGGTGATCACCGGTGTCCCGCAAAGCTGTGCTTCCACATTAACCCCGCCGAAAGGCTCTAAATAAAAGGTCGGCATCAGCACCGCCTTGGCTTTGCCAAGGAGCCGGGCCCTTTCTTCCGGACCAACCGCCGGCAGATATTTGATGTGTTTTTCATTGCCTAAGGCCAGTCCTTCCTGGGGATTATCCAAAGCACCCTGCCCCACCACATACAGTTGGTTCCCGGTCGCCTTCGCCACGTCGGAAGCAACTTGTACCCCTTTACGCCAGATGATGCGCCCAAAATAGAGTAGATAATCCTCTTTTTGTTCCTCATAGGGAAAATCGGCCACGTCAAAATAATTGGGGATCACCGCATCGTACCAAACCCCATCGTCCTGTTTCAAAAGGCCATAAACATAATGCATCCAGGCGTAAGACTCAAAAACCCGGAATGCAGAAAAGACACCGGTATAACCGATCCCCGGCTCGACCGTTAGCAGGTTAACCGCTTGGGCGATCGGTTGTTGGTAATTCCCCATCGGGCAAAGCAAAATATCCTGGTCGGCTTTGCGGGCATTGATCTCCTTAATGGCATTGGCATTAAAGGTAAGGTGGGCGAAGTCTTGGGGGTGGTGTTTGAAGAATTCTTTTCTTTGATCGTATTTTCCGTAGGCTTCATTGAGAACATCCTCGGTGGAAACCTGGATGAACTCGTCGCATTCCAGATCGGAGCCTTCGACCCCGTAAAAAAAGACCTGATGGCCGTAGCTTTTCAAGATACGGGCAAGCTTAACCACTTTTTGGGTATAAGCACAGGCCGAATTCTTTCGATGCGTGGCGAGATGGGCCAGGCCCAAAAGATGGAAGCGGAGTTTTTTCACTTTTCTCACTCCTTTCGCCGCAAAATTAAATAACTACCAAAAACGAAGGGGAAGAATTGTGCCCCCATAGTGGCACAATTCTTCCTGCTCTCCAACGCCAACAAAACAAGCTTAGCTTAGTCTACGGATCAGTAACGCGGCATTAACTTGATCTTGGGTTCCTCCGATTTCTGTTTCTAAAGTAACCGGACTGAACGACGTAAAGTTCCGGATATCGAGAATTGCCGGCGCCTCAATCTCAACGATTACCCTTCCGGTATTTTGAATGTTCGCGGCCCCAACACTATAAATGGTGCCAGGCACTAAACTATCGTCCAGGAAGATCGCAAATTGATTCACCCGATCCGCCTGTACCATAAAGGTGATCTCATAGACGCCAGTTTCCTCAATGATAATCTCCGTACTTCCCGGCGGATGGACAATTCCTCCGACGATCAGACCATTGTTACTGAAAGGAACTGCTCCCTCCACGGGTATTTCTTCGACCTCCCCTATATTATAGATATAGGCAAAGGTCTCCGGCGCACCAGGACCAGTTGGTCCCACCGGGCCAGTCGCACCGGTCGCACCTGCTGGGCCAGTGGCACCAGTGGCTCCTACGGCACCCATCGGACCGGTCGCGCCCGTCGCACCTGCTGGGCCAGTCGCACCAGTTGCTCCTACGGCACCCGCCGGAC
>ERZ773359.3940-NODE-3940-length-16261-cov-10.544798_pt1 | contig 16261 bp, 13 predicted proteins | sample MGYA00374955_ERZ773359 | MGnify/ENA primary metagenome ERZ773359 (study PRJEB29098, sample SAMN04486028) | biogas fermenter metagenome | study: EMG produced TPA metagenomics assembly of the Biogas fermentation microbial communities from Germany - Plant 4 DNA1... | reverse complement strand
CCGGTCATACCTTTTAGTATTAGGATGGAGTTTCACGATTAAGTTATACCCTTCCAGCACTCCGGAAAGAACCTCCGTGCCATATTTGGGCAAACTGGTATTGAATTTGCTATCTTGCCAGGTGGGTGCGTATAAAACTGTGGGTAAATCCGGATCAAGACCCAAGCGCTTTATGGTTTCCTCCCGGTTAAACTCCCCCTTGAAAACGCGGTCGGCTTTAGGATAACCGACAATGGCGTAATTGTTTTCTGTGAGTAAACCAGCAGCCTTCATCGTCCGGCAAGCCCGCTGCCCCGGGAGCAAAAGGAAGTCATAATCCCGGATTTTACCGCTATACCCATAAGTTTTGTCGGAAGTCCCGTGAAAGACCTGGATATGAGCGGTATCAAATTTCACATTCAAGTAGCTTTTGGAATAATCCGGTTGGATAATGGCTTCCGGTTTTAGTTCTGCCAATCTCCGTTGCATTTCGGCCCGGGTGGCGTGTAATTCCGCCTTCACTTCGGGAAAATCTTCGCGCAGGATCCGAAAGGAATCCGGCCCGTCGGTCAGGACCGTTCCGCCCAAGACTTTCGCAATATAAATAAATGAAGGGATCTGATGAATAGAGTTGTCCACATAATAAGCAATCAACGCTTACGCCTTCCTTCCTTGTCTTTCCTGTCTCGCGCTTTCGAGCTTAGCATATCTGCCGGTGCCGTCTTTTTTCACCGGCGGTTGGTCCATCATTAGTTTTCGGGGTAGACTAACAATAATCCTGCCCGCCATTTCACTATTTATATTTTTACCGCCCATATCTTCTTTATTTTCCGGGGGCTTGCCCTCCTGCATATTATTACCGAGGCGGCCGGACCAGGCGCCATCAGACGGTAGCCATCATCACCGGTTGCCGTTTGCAAGTTTTCCCCATTTATGCTGCTCTTGTAGAGAAATGGGGGGATGGTAAAGATCTGTTGAAAAGCTTCTGCCATCCTGCTAATTCTTATTGATTTGCACACCGTGTTACAGAAAAGACATAGAGTTAAAACGATAAGGCATCGATACAGGGCGGGGTTGAATAATACGACCATGTCAAGGACGAGATCTGCTTGATGGAGTTAGTAATGAGGACAACGAACTTGATCGTTCTGTGGATTACTCTTACGGAGGATGTAATTATTCACAGATACAACCTGACGGAAAATTCTCTACTAAACCATTCAAGCTGGCCGCCAGTTGAGAGAGAATCCTTTTCATTATGGCGGTTTTTTCCCTAAAAAGTTATTGACATATGCTAGAAACAGGTATAATATAAGACGCAAAAGACATATGCCATAAACTATGGGAAGGTGACTAATTTATTGTGGAAGTGGAAGATTTAGATCGGCTCTTGGATAAGAAAACCATTGCCCAGATTAGAGAGCAGGTGGATTTCATAGTTAAAAGAACGGAGGATTCATATGAAAATAGCAGTCCCGGTTGAAGAGAAAAGTTTGGCCGCGAACGTCTGTCCATCTTTTGGTCGTACGCCCTATTTTCTTATTTATGACACGGAAACAAAAGAAAGCAGCTTTCTGGAGAATGGCGCGGCGGCCAGTACAGGTGGGGCGGGAATAAAAGCGGCCCAAACAATCGTCGATCAAAACGTGAGTGTCTTGTTGACCCCTAGGTGTGGAGAAAATGCGGCCGCCGTGCTTAAGGCGGCTGAGATCGAGCTGTATAAAACGACCTCTCCTTCGGTCAAGGATAATATTAAGGCGTTTATCGCGGGAAAATTACTTTTGCTTGATGAGATTCATGCCGGATTTCACGGGCGCGGGGGCCGATAATATGCGCCTCGCTGTGCTCAGCGGTAAGGGCGGGACAGGAAAAACACTGCTTGCGGTGAATTTGGCTGCAATCGCCAAAAACACCACCTATATCGATTGCGATGTGGAAGAACCCAATGGACATCTCTTCTTTAAACCGCAAGATGTCCAGGAGCAAGCAGTAACGGTAAAAATTCCGCAGGTGGACAAGGAGCGCTGCAATGGTTGCCGCAAGTGCGTGGAGTTTTGCAATTTTAATGCTCTTGCCTATCCAAAAGAGAAACTGATTGTTTTTGAAGAGATCTGCCACTCCTGCGGTGGCTGCATACTAGTCTGCCCCGAAAAGGTCTTAACTGAGAAAGAAAAGATCATTGGCCAAGTGCAAAAAGGGACTTCAGAGCAAGTAACAGTCTACACAGGGATATTGAACCCCGGTGAACCTTCAGGAGTCCCCATCATCAAAAGGTTGTTTGCGCTGAATAAACCGAAAACCGACCAAAAAACGATTATAGACTGTCCCCCCGGAAGTTCCTGTATCGTAATGGAAAGCATTAAAGATGCAGATTATTGTATATTGGTAGCCGAGCCGACCTTGTTTGGTGTGCATAACCTCAATATGGTCTACGAACTGGTCAAGTTATTTGAGAAGCCTTTCGGGGTGGTACTCAACAAATGTTTGGAAGAAGAAAATCCGGCGGAGAAATTTTGCGAGGACAAAGACATTACGATTTTAGGCCGGATTCCCTTCGATCATGAACTTGGAATCCTGAATTCCAACGCCGAAGTTGCGGTCCGGTCCAGCGCAAAGTATCGAGCCATATTTTCGGCACTGCTCGAAGCAGTGGAAAAAGAGGTGTCCCATGAAACAACTGCTCATTCTTAGCGGTAAAGGCGGTACGGGGAAAACCACCATCGCCAGCGCCTTTATTAAGCTGGCAAAGGCCAAGGCCTATGCCGACTGTGATGTCGACGCCCCTAATTTGCACCTAATAACCGGGTGGAACACCGAACCCCAAAAAACAGACTATTATGGGTTGCCAGTTGCTGAGATCGATCGGGAATTGTGCATTGCCTGCGACCAGTGCCGGCAAAACTGTCGCTTCGAGGCCATCCTGGTTGAAGAGGAATATAAAGTGGACCCCTTTGCCTGTGAAGGCTGTGGCGTTTGCGCGTATGTTTGCCCGGTGGAAGCGGTCACAATGGTCCCGGCTGTGGCCGGCGATTTAATGCTCTATACCGACGGAGAAAACGTCTTTTCTACCGCACAGCTCAAAATGGGCAGCGGGACATCAGGCTTACTGGTTACCGAGGTGAAAAAGCAGATGAGGGCGGCGACCGTCGATTCCAAGCTGGCCATCATCGATGGGTCTCCCGGTATCGGCTGCCCGGTCATTGCCTCCCTCAGTGGTGTGGACATGGTTTTGGTTGTAGCTGAACCTTCTGTATCCGGAATCAGCGATCTGGAACGCATCATAAATACAGCGGCAAAATTCGGCATCAGGACAGCGGTGTGTATTAACAAGTTTGACACCAACATGGAAAAAACAGAAGCGATCGAACGGTTTTGTCAAGACCACGGTCTGCCCTGCATTGGCAGGATTCCATTTGACCCGGAAGCAGTGACGGCGATCAATAACGGTCAAACCATTGTCGATCTCCACTGTGCATCAGGGAAGGCAGCACAAGAAGTATACGCAAAGACAATGGAACTGTTGTTTGCAGAAGAGGTCGGGTAAAAGGTGATTATAAAAACAGGGGACAGGAGCAAGTATTATACCGGTCATTGAACCGGCACAGAAGCCTATGAAAGGCTGAAATCCCTGATGGGTGAGGTTATTGATTAACTGTCAACGGGCAGTTAAATTGTAATCTAAGACAAAGGAGCTAAGATGATGAGCGAAAATTGCAACCAAAGCTGCAGCAGTTGCGCGGAGGACTGCGCTGAGCGAAAAGAAGAAAGAACCGACTTCTCCGCAAAACCGCACGAATTAAGCAGTATTAAAAGGGTCATTGGTATTGTTAGCGGAAAAGGCGGAGTTGGCAAGTCGCTGGTCACCTCCATGCTGGCGGTGGCTATGAAGAGAAGGGGTTATCATACTGCGATTCTGGATGCGGATGTTACCGGACCCTCTATCCCGAAGGCCTTTGGGCTCAAAGAGAAAGCCACAGGTTCTGAATTCGGTCTCTTTCCAGTGAAAACTAAGACCGGCATTGACATTATGTCCATTAATTTGCTTTTGGAAAACGAAACCGATCCCGTTGTTTGGAGAGGCCCTATAATTGCCGGTACTGTTAAACAGTTCTGGACGGATGTGATCTGGAGCGGTGTGGATTTTATGTTCATTGATATGCCCCCCGGCACCGGTGATGTTCCCCTCACGGTATTTCAGTCCATACCTGTTGATGGGCTTATCATTGTAACCTCGCCCCAAGAGCTGGTCTCCATGATTGTCGCGAAAGCAGTCAAGATGGCCGAAATCATGAATATTCCCATCATTGGTCTGGTTGAAAACATGTCTTATTTCCGGTGCCCGGATAACGGTAAAGACTACCAGATTTTCGGCGATAGTCATATTGATGAGATCGCCGCTCAACATAACCTGGAAGTACTGGCCAAATTGCCGATTGAACCGAAAATCTCTGCCGCATGTGACGGGGGCAGGATTGAATTCTTAGACGGTGATTGGCTCGACCCAGTGGCCAAAATTCTGGAAGAAAGAATGGAGAAGGTTAATTGAGCTTTGATGCGAAGAAATATTAAAAAAATAATGGGGGAGTAGAAAATGCTTAAAATTGCGGTGGCAAGTGAAGATGACATGGTAGCGGCGCATTTTGGACATTGCGCTAACTTCAATATTTTTGAAGTGGAAAACAATCAGATCGTGAAAAGTGAGTCCATACCAAACCCGGGGCATCGGCCCGGTTTCCTACCCAACTACCTGAATGATCTGGGCGTCAATGTGGTAATCTCCGGCGGTATGGGCGGCGGGGCGATTGATCTCTTCGATGAAAAAGGGATCGAAGTTATTGTCGGCGCCAGTGGTAAGGCTAAAGCAGCGGTGGAAGCGTACCTACAAGGGTCTTTAAAATCCACCGGTTCGGTTTGTCATGAACATCAACACCATGAGGAATGTGGGGGCTAGGATTGCACTGTATTCGTGTGGTGATTAGTAGTGCCTGTATTATCTCAGTAATACAGGCACTGTTTATTAAGACTAGCGCCTATCTTATTAGAACGGAGAAGCTAAATGTAATAAAAACCTAAGAATGCGGGTTGTTGGCTTCGCGATGAGGCTTTGATTAAAAAGGGCCCGTTATTGGAAATGCTATGGCAGGGTTGAAGGGTATTTGCTTTTATGAACAGCGCTGATCCTATCCCATCCCCAGATTACTAGCAAGCCAAAGAGGTTTATGATGAGACTAGGTGCAGATGGCATTAATCTTTGGTATCGGCAAATTATAGGAGATTACCAACCATCCGATTATTTATTATCGATAATCGCTTACCATTCAGCTCCAGTTTTGGAAGGGGAGAAACCTTCTGTCTTATTAAACTTTAGCAATAAGGGAACCCGAAAGCTGAGCGATGCATGGGTAAAAAAACGGGAACAGCTTCCCACTGCGAGGAACTTTCGTTATTTTGAATTAATGCGTGCTCCGGAACGGACAGTGGTCCTTTTTTATCAGCCGAGCCTGCTGCAAGAAGTTATACGGGAGGAGTCTGCCGCGCATTTTTTAAGGTCCTGTGGTTACCGAAAAGAACTAACTTTGGAGACGGCCTTATCTGATTTGCAAACCAAATATCAAGTGGGTTGTCCCCACGAAATCGGGATCTTTCTCGGTATTCCTTTACCGGACGTATTAGGTTTTATTCGTAACCGCGGAAAAAAGGCGTTAGTAAGCGGTTGTTGGAAAGTGTATCATGACCCGGCTTCGAAATTAGCTTTATTCTCCCGTTATCAGGAAGCAAAAGGTTGTTTTGTAAAATATATAATGGCTGGTAATGGACCGGAAGACTATCTATTGCACAAAATGGCAGTGATCTGATTCGCCTTTGGTATTAAGAGCTTTTGATCTTTGATAAAATGGGAGTTCGGTTGCTTGCGGAGAAGACTGTTGAAGAGGATGAATTAGTTGATCTTAATAATGAACAACAAGGATTTATCCTAAGAAGGGCGAATGAACTTAAGAGCAAGTATCCAGAAAAAGCCAGTTTGATTGCTGGTTATCTCCAGAGCCAACGGGCAGAGTGCGATCTACTGGAGAATGATATCATAGGAGTGACCATGCTGATCCAGAAAGTGGAGTGAAGTTTGTCTGAGCAACGATTCCAATAAGTTTAATTACTCATCTGTCGGAGCAGCTCCTCGCCGAGGGGCTGAACATCCGTTGTCGCCAGGCTGGACAGGATAAAAAGACCTTTACGTTCGTTTTCGATCAAGCCAAGATAACTGTTGAAGCCCCCTGTTTGGCCATTGTGCCAGATCACGCGGTGATTAGGCACGACATTATCCTGTAAGAGCCAGGCCAGGCCAATCGCAAGGTGGTCGTTGATGGAGAAGAGCGGTTGTTGGGATAATATGGAGAATGGAAGTTCCTGCTCGATCAGGCCAGTTAAAAATTTCAATAGGTCTTCTCCTGACGAGCGGATGCCGCCACAGCCGGCCATGGCATCATGCATATCCCAATATTGACTCTGCCGCCCGATATTTAGCCTTCCTAATCGAATAAAGGAATGATGCCCGGAGGCCATCTGTTTTTTCTTAATTTTATCGGCCTGGACCAAGGTGTTGTCCATTCCTAGCCGGTTTGTAATCGTCTGACGCATAGTATCTTCATAGGTCATCCCGTAATGGTGGGCGATAACGAGCCCCAGTAAGCCAAAACCATAATTGGAATAGCGAAAAGCCCGTTCCGTAGCGGGTGTTTTTTGAACATTGGCCAAATAATCAAGCATCACCTGTTCGGAAATGGTTTTGTAGGGGTTTCCTCTGGTGAACCCTAAAGTAGATAGGTTGATTAGCGTGGGTAAAGTCAATGGAATACTGGGCAGTCCCGAGGTATGGGTCGCCAGTCTTTCCAGCGTGATCTCCGGGTCAAGCAAAACATTTTTTTCAGTTCGGTTTTCTAGTAATGCTGCTACCGGCATTTGGAGATCCAACTTTCCCGACTGGACTGCTTCAGCAAGCATTAAACCGGTAAATACTTTTGAGATTGAGCCAATTTCAAATAGGGTCTGTGCATCAACCGGGCTCTTCTTTTTGAACGGGGTGTAATATTTATAGCCATACCCTTATCGGCAATGTAAATTTTGCTCATTATTTTTCGCGACTAAAATATACAAGGAGGATTATCATGTGTGAGCCCTTTTTCGATTCGACAATGAGGTTTTGGTGCTCCATGCTCTTCTCTGTTTTGGTTTTGAGGTGACGCTGAGAGAAGGTAGTCGGGAATACTACTATAAACAGCTCGATGCACACTTTCCTGGATTGAAAACGAAGTATATTAAACGTTATGGAAATTCCTATATGTGTACCAGTCCGAATTTTTGTCAAAAGGCACCCACCAGAAACCCTAATTTTAAGAGTAATATATAAGACAAAATGATTTTATTATCTTGTAAACGCGAAAGAGGAGGCAAAGTGGTACAAGTCTGCGGCATTAGTTCATGCTTGACAGAATCAAACTATTGAAGGCTACGTAATCTACTAGAAGCTTAGTTTGGCCTGAACATATATGGACGGTTTGAGGAGTTCGACTTTACGTCCACCCACATCCCAAGTCCCGTTAAATTCACTGCCTTTTTCGCCGTGAGGTACCACTGAACCCAGGATTACCTCTAGATTATCGGCGGCATTATAGTTTAGTTCCGGCATCAAAATAAAGCTACCGTCATTGCAGTTGATGAAACTCCCGAACATAAATGTGTAGTAATTAAGAAAGTTTTTTTCCAAAGCAACAAGCAAATAATCTTCCGCCTGAAGCACCTGGCCGGTGGATAATCCTTTCATCAAGTCATAGTCGGTTTTCTTCGTCACGCCCCGCCCTTGATGATAGTATTCCATCCGGAGCGTCAGATCGGCAGTGGTCAAAATATAGTCTCCACCCACACAGTACTCCAGTAAATCTTGGGTTCGGTGTCCGGAGAAATCGATGCGACCATCCCCATTCCGGGGGAGATTAAGCACCGCTTCTCCGTAAACGCCAACATCGCCCACCGCACCAACAAAATCACCGCCGAGGTAATATTCTCGATGAAAATCATCGGCTTGTGGTCGATAAAACACTTCTTTGATCCAGCTGAAGGAGAGATCGAAGGCGCCCCAAATTTTCTGCACTTTGATGCCGTAAGGAATATGGTCCCACACTCCTACTGTGGGTCTTTGGGTACGCATCTTATCTTCAAAGGCCAGATAAAGCTGGACGGCGGTGCGATCGTTAAGGGCGTAGCCGGATAAGATGCCAAGGGTGCCCGGTGTCTCCTCAGAAAGATCATCCAAGAAGGAAACTGGATGGGTCTTGACGGTCGGATTGAAGGCATAACCCGTACCCCACGCAATAGGGATCCTTCCGAACTGGATATCCATCTTTTCCAGATTAACCAAACCCCAAAGGTGGTCGATTTCAAGGTTTAATTGCGCGGAAATGTTAGACGGGGTTTCATTTGCCGCTCCTGACAATAGATTTGGTAAATAAGCGGGGTGCTGGTTTCCCGTGCGGTAATCATTTGCCAGTTCCATATGGAAGAAGAGGTTTGGACCGGGATTCCAATCTCCTTTCAAGCGAAAATAAAAGACGTTACCAATATCCTCTTGGGTCAAATTTAAATTGTGCAGGATGTAGCCATACAGACTCATTTGCTCGGTTCTCAGTCCGGAAAAACCCGATGTATGTTGTGCCCAAACCAGGGCAGGGGGTAAGGATAATAAGAGAAAAAGACTGAATGCCAGCGCTAAAAGGTTCTTTTTCATGATATTACCTCCTTTAAGAGAAAAAATTTCTGTCGGTCGGTCAGAAAATCAACAGGAACTTAGTTAGAATATTCCAAGAAATTCACTGGAGCGAGGGAATTCTGCTCCGGTGGATGCAACTACCTAGCGGTAAAAACGGGTTGGATTGAAGTACTTATCGTCAATCTCCACATCATATTTGGCGTCGTTAATGACAATCACCGTCTTACTGTTTTTCGAATAATCCACCATCGTCATCCGGGTGGCGATTTCGCGACCGTCCAGTACTTTGATTTCCTCCAGGAATAAATCCTTGAAGTGTCCTTCTTTTGCTTTGTAGTACGCAACCTTGATGATCATCAGTTTTTCTTTGTCAATGACCAAATTTACCTTAGAATAGGACGATTCTTTCTTGGGTGTCCCTTCTAAAACCCATTGTTGATCCGTGGTTTGGACAACGACAAAGTCGTATTTTTCTTCCCATTTACCGGCGCTTAAGTCTTCGTACGAAAAGTCGCCACCGACCCCCTGAATCGATTGGTCCTTAGATTTACTGGCAATCTTCCGGACCCGGCCGGTGGAGGGGAAATAGATCCACTGGTCATCGCCTTTCGAAAGGATCGTCAAGCCTTTAATACTCCGCGGTTCAAGGAAGGAAATATATTCGTCTTCATCGCCTTTGGCGTAACCAACCACCTCGAAGCTTCGGTGGTCGTCAGAACCAGCATCGGGGTATATGAACATCGCCATCTGGGAAACACTTGTTTCTGTTGTTTGTTTTTCCTCGACGCGGTGAAGGATAGTCACCGCATCTTCCGTTGCCGCTTGAACGATACCGCCCATCAATAACCCAAGGGCCAACATAACCAGGAAGAATCGATTTTTCTTCATAATAATCTCCTCCTCATAATTTTTAGCAGAGTCATATGTTTTTGGTTTTCCCACGTTCTTGTAATGTGGACATTTTCCCCGGTACCGACTTTCGCCCCAAACTTAATATGGCGGGAGTAAGGGTCAACGCGGCTGTGATGCAAGTCGTAATTCCGAGAAAGAGGATGGATCCAATGGAAGCAACCCCGGCAAAAGAGCCCATTAAGCCCAAGGAACCAAAGCCAATCATTGTGGTGAGTGCGGAAAGCAGTAAGGCTTTCCCGGTATACCGAAAGACGGCGCTGATCGCTTCCTTCTCGACGGTATAGCGGTGCACAATATGTACACCAAAGTCAATCCCCATTCCGATGATCAACGGGATAACAGCGATGTTAACCATGTTTACCCGCCAGCCCAGTAAAGGAAGGAGACCTAACATCCAGATCATTCCGGCGGTAAGCGGTACGAGAGCAACTAATGATTTTCGGAGGCTCTTCATGGAGAGCAGGAGCAGGAGAAAAACGGCCAAGAAAATATAGATCCCGGCTTTGACGGTCCCGTCCATAATCTCGGCGAACCAAGATACCGCCACCATCGCCATCCCTGAAATGTGCGGGGAGATCTCTGCCATGCGTTCGGTAAAACGGCGGAGCCCGTTTTCCCGATCCATAATGGCTTGCTGCGGATAAGCGATGACCAAATTGCGTTTGCCGTCGGTGCTCAGGAATTGGTCACGAATCTGATCCGGGAGGTCATTAACGGTGATCGGCCTTTGAACGGCGGCCATTTGGGAGATGAGGGCATCCATGGCGCGGGCAAAATAGATATCTAAACGGCTGAGCCGGTCGGCGTAGAGCACCGGATCGGCCTCGAGAAGACTGATCAGGCTTTGAAAGACTTCCTGTCCTGGCTGGCCGATTTCCGCGCCGAGGATCTCCCGGATCATGTGGTTACGCTTCTTGACAATCTTATTATGCTCACCCAAGCCGGCCACGGAGAGGTCGCCGATTTCAATGATATTCCACTCCAAACGTTGCACCTCTTCGCTAAAGCGCAGAAGATCGGCGGGGGTATAAAAGAGCTCCTGATAGCGCGGGCCCATTTCCCGGATGGCTTTGATCGCGGCCAGCCGTTCCTCCTGTTCGGCTGCGGTTGGTAGATAAGTAGCCAGGGATTCAACTTGAGCAATGTAATGCTCTGCTTCCAGCTTCTTCGTTAACGCCCGCGCTTCATCCAAGGAGGTTGTCACCGCCAAGGCCGAAAGGGGAGACAGGCCGTATTCGTCCATAACCTTGTAGTATCCTTTGATTGACGGCATCTCTTGGGGTTCCAGTGCTATTAGGTCGAGGTCAATTTTGTTTTGAAACATGGTGAAAAAGAGGAGAGCGGTGAGGAAGGCACTAATCAGCAAGACCGCAATCCGGTTCTTCTGTATAAACATGCCTAGGTCAACTAAGAATCCATACTCAACGACCGGAAGACGGGGCTCGGCGGGTGACTTCTTTCCGAACCAGTACAATAGGGCCGGTAAAAAAAGAAACATTGACGCAAAACAAGTGATAATGCCGATCCCGGCAATAATTCCATACTCGGACAAGGATTCGGAACCGGTCAATGCCATCACAAAAAAACCCAATGCTGTCGTCAACGCGGCTAAAAAGGTCCCCGTGCCCGTTTTGGCGTAGGTCAAGTGGAGCGCATCGGCTGCGGGATGCCCCTCCTTGCGGTAAAGACTATAATTCGTCACAAATTGAATCCCATAGTCAATCCCTAACCCGATGAGCAGGGCCCCGAGCGTACTGGTGAGCATATTAATTTCACGTAGGGTAATCCCGATGATCCCGTAATTGAGGATAATCCCCACCACCAAGCTGAGTAAGGAAAAGAGCATCGCCCGGAATGGTTGGATGGAAAAAAGAAAGAGGAGGAAGATTACGCCCAGCGCCACCAAAGACGGGATCAGCATATCAAAGCGGAGGGCGTATTGCTCATCCGCTTGAAGGGCGACGTCGCCCGTGTACCCGATCGTAAGCTGAGGATAGTCCCTCTGGACAAGTCCGATCACTTCCTTTATTCCGTCCATGAACTGTACTAATATTTCAAAATCATCAATGGCGAAATTGGGGGTTAAGGTAAACATGAGCATCGAATTATCCGGGGTGAAGGCGTAGGTATCGCCGAGGATTAAGGCCTCCGCCAGTTTTCTCCCCTGTTCCGGGAGGGGTGTCGCCTCTGGGTTACTTAAGTAACCCCGCAGAAGGGTAAAGAAGGTCTCCATCCCGCCAAGCATCGCTACCGCTTCGTTCTCCTGCTTGCTTGTGGATAGTTCTTCGTCGGAATTTTCAATGTAGGTCTCTTCGAAGGAATCATTCACCGCGATTAATAAAGGCAATAAATTTACCTGTGTGAACCGCGCTTTTAAGTCGGCCAGATCCGCGGCCTCTTGCAATAAAAATCCCCACCGGGTAGCAAATTCTTCGTCCAGTTTCAGATTGATTGCCCTTATGTACTCCCGAAGTTCGGCCCTTGCCTCGATCGCGGTGGCCAACTCCTCAGCGCAGGCCACCATTGCTTCCTGGTCATCGCCTTCTATAGTAATGAAAAGCGAAGTCCCTCCGGAAAAGTGCTGATCAATCTCATCCATCATCTGTACTTGAGGGTTGTCAGCCGGTAGCATATCCTTCATCTTTGTCGTTACCTGAATATTTCTGGCGGAGATGATACTTAGCACCACCAGACTAACGGTCGCCAGCACAACCCCTTTATGGTGTTTCAGCACAAAGGCAGCAACACGACTCCAAAAATTGCCCATTTACGGTTAACCTCCTTTAATTTACATTATATATAGAACGTTCGGTCTATATTATGCGCAAAAAAAACTTGGCGTTCCCGCCTAGGTTCTAAAATAACTTTGGATAAAAATAGTCCATCAACCCGGTACTCAAAGCGTCCCAAGCCTCTTCCGGGCTAAGCTTATAGCGGTCGCACCAACGATCGCGAAAGATAAAGAAAGTTAATAACGGAAGGAGAAAGATGAAAAAGACCTCAACCTTTCGGCGGGGATCATCATTGAGCCATTTTTCGAGCTGCTGATGATCTTCGCCAAAATTCCGGTGGAGCGCCAGACTTTGGTCCCAAATTTCAAACAAAGGAACGGACGCGGTCTTGTCCTTCATTGATTCCATGAAGATAATCTTAATGATCTGCCGGTTCCGCTCCGTACCCAAGAGTTGGATCAAACCCATTAGTTCTCTGGAGTGTTCTCCAGTTTCATGGAAGTGCTTATGGGCTTCATGGATTTCCGGCTGTTGGATTTGGGCGAAGGCTTCCTCAATCAAGGTCTGGAGAATAGCTTTTTTGTTTTTAAAATGATAATAGATAACCGACTTTGTGATCCCTACATTCCTGGCGATCTCGTCGATCCCGGTGGCGCTATATCCTTTTTCGGCAAAGAGTTTAGCGCTCACATCAAGGATCCGTTCTCTGGTGTCCGTCCGTCTTTGTTGTTTACTTTGCATATGATGATACCTCACATTATATACCGAACGATCGGTCTAATACTAACATGCCCAACCATCTTTTGTCAAGGAAGATCTTTTAGTCCTCTGGATCACGCTGTTTTAAAAACCGAATTGCCTCTTCTTCATCCAGCGGCTTACTGAGGAGATAGCCCTGGATTCGGTCGCAGCCGTATTCTTTTAAATACTGCAGTTGGATACCGTACTCAACGCCTTCGGCGATTGTACAATGCCCTAGTTTATGTGAGATCGAAATAATATCGCAGGTTATTACTTTACTCAGGTCTGGCTCCAACAAATCATCGATAAAAAGTTTATCGATTTTCATACAATCAACTCGTAATTCTTTCTCACGGGCCAGCGAGGAATAGCCCGTCCCAAAGTCATCGATGGCGATCTGGATTCCCGCGCTCCTCAGCTGTTCAATGATATTATTGATGTATTCAAAATCATAAGTAAAGACCGATTCGGTAATCTCAAGGCCGATGTTTTTCGGATTAACCTGCATCGCGCTTATTAACTCAAACAGCCGGCTTGTGAAGTCAGGATTCAAGAGCTGAATCAGGGAGATATTGATTGAGACACCGATTTGCTCAAAACCATGCTCCTTGAGCTTGTTTAAAAAGCGAAAGGCTTTGACGATTACTTTTTCGCCGATCGGGATTATGAGTTTCGTTTTCTCGGCGATCGTAATAAATTCTAAAGGCGACACTAGTCCAAGCTGTTCCGTTCTTAATCTCGCTAGTGCCTCGAAACCACAGATTGAACCGGTTTTTAAACACAGAATCGGCTGAAACTGTAAAAACAGCTGATCATTGGACTGGTCTTCTGTGGCAATAACGTTGAGTGCTTCCACAATATCCCTTTCACGGTTTACCAGGGCTTCTAGCTCTTCGTCGTAAAAACAAAGCTCAAAGTCCTTGCCAAACAAGCTGACCGATCTTTCTGAAGCAATCAGGAGTCTTCGCAGAAGCAAATCAACATCTGTTTCATTTTGATTTGGTTCAATTTCGAGGATGCCGATCCCGCCACCGATGCGATCGGTGACAAAGAGGGATTCTAAGGTTTCGATAATGATATTACTGAACGCAATAAGTTCACCTTTATCTTTGTAGTCAAAAAGGTAGAAAATAAAGCGGTTTTCGCGTGGTCGGAACAGAAGACAATTATCCCGACAATACTGACTGAGCGCTTCTGCAGTTTTTTTGATCAGATTCTGGGAATACTGGAACCCATAATTGACGGTTAATAGATGAATCATACTTAAGTTAATACCAATGAGCGCTTTTTTTGCCGCTTTTCTCAGCTTAAGATCTTTTTCAAGTAAAGATACCAAATAGTTGCGATTATATAATCCGGTCCATTGATCGTGCTCACTATTGTACTTTAGGGTGTTTTCAATTGCTTTTCGCTCTGATATATCAAGAACGATTCCTTCCAGCGCTTCAACTTCGCCTTGCTCGTTGTAGATCCCTTGCCCCAGTTCCAGCACCCATTTCTTCTCGCCGGTGGCCGTTATAATCTCGTATTCATGTTTAAACGGCTCTCTTTTGGCTAAAATGCGTTCCCATTCATTCCATAAAGCTACGCGGTATTCGGGGGAGATGAGATCGTTATAGGACAGGTCGCGGTTATAAAGCAGGCTCTCTGGCGGATAGCCTGTGAGGTTAAAGCAGCCCTGGGAGACATACTGCATTGTCCAGTCTTGATCCTTATAACACCTGTAGGCCAGGCCGGGGAGGTGGGAAAGGAAAACAGACTTGCTGCGCTCACTCTCATGCAATCGTTCAATCGCTTTACGCTCCCGTTCCAACGCTTGCTGAGCACGTAAAAGCGCGACATGAAGATCGATCCTGGCTTTCAGGGCATCGAGGCGAATTGGTTTGCGGATATAATCGACGGCACCAAGTTTTAGGCCCTTGATTTCATCTTTCCATTCGTCATAATTAGTCAATATTATCGTGTGGAGATCCCGAAAGCGTTTGTCCTCCTTTAAGGATTCAAGAACTTGAAACCCGTTCATATTAGGCATATCTAGATCAAGGATGAGTAGGTTAATGCCCTCATGCTCCTCCAGGACACGTATGGCTTCCACGCCATCGCCAGCCGTTAAGATGCAATATTCACTTAGTATGTTTTGGATTTTCGCTCTCTCCGCTGCCGAGTCGTCAACGACCAAAATCTTCATTCCCATTGTGGACCCTCCTTCTTAAGCCTGTATTCACATCTGGTTACCATTGAAACCACTGAAACTACTTTGGTTTTCAAGTAATTTACTTTGTGATTTTGGAAACCGCTCTTGTAACGGCATTTTTACCGTCTTGGGCCGTAATTGCTTTATTCTCTTTCTATCTCTTTTGGCCTTAATGGATCAGGCGAAGCGGTATAAGCCTGCCGCTTTGGCGGCTTTGACCGCGGATTGGTATTCATGGGGATGTAGTTTGCGGTGGAGGGGTACAGAGGTCACAGCAGGATAGCCGCGCGTGGGCTTTTCGGCTTTTTTCTTTAAGGGCTTCAGCTTCTAATAATTGGCGGTAAGCAGCGGTCAAAATTTTTTCACCCTCCGTAATATAAGGGAACGGGATCGTTATATCCGAATGATCCTTGTTCTATTTATTCTGTATTCTTCCAGTAACCCCTTTACAAAATCGCTCCAAATCGCTAATTTAGTAACAATTCAGTAATACGAGCTCTTCCGATAACACCTTTAAGGTAGTTGATTGGCCAGTTTCACCATAAACATTGACGGGACGAAAAGTAGTGTCATTAGAAAGCACTTAGTCATCGATGTTTTGCTGGAGGGTGTTTTACAGGGCGGCAGACGAGGCTTTGCTTAGCCCAGTATAGCTTTCAAGCCTTGACGAACTTGAGTTCTTTTAATATAATGTTCGTACTGGTCCGAATGAAGCGGACTACGGGCGCAGAAGCGTTCAAGTCTTCCTTATGTGCAGTATTAGGCGTTGAAGGTATGCTATTGAAGGCATACGGTTTTTCAGAAGAAGAACCGTATGCCTTTTTTGTATGTATGGGTACAATGGTATCTTTGGCGCGATACCGCACATGAATTTTTCATTACAAGGAGGTTGTACAAATGGCATGTTTTGTTGTCCCGGTTGCGGAAGCCGTGGCCACAACG